>SMVA01243953.1_pt1 | contig 15610 bp, 13 predicted proteins | sample 2456451 | NCBI WGS metagenome assembly SMVA01 (sample SAMN11095933, study PRJNA526329) | marine sediment metagenome | biome: Marine sediment; feature: Surficial sediment; material: Deep marine sediment; isolation source: Hadal surficial sediment | place: Pacific Ocean | collected 2014-05 | depth...
CGCACAGGGCTGCCAAGCGGCGGGTGTCGTTGGGTTCGAGGGTAACATTAGTGGTCATCAGGGCGACCACTCGAGATTGCTCTTCGCTCAAGTCTTTCCAAGTGAACTCATCGGAACCCTAGGATAGAGAAGCTGAGGTGAGTGTCAATGGGATCAGGGCAAAGCAAAGGTTGGGGTCACAAAGCGAAGGTTGGGGTCAGGGTAAAGGGTCAGAGTAAAAGGTCAGGCTGTTAGCCTGACCTTTTACTCTGACCCTTTACCCTGACCCCAGTTTATTCCCTGACCCCAGTTTATTAAGCCAGAACGCCGCGCATGGAGTTAGGCAGCGCTTCTGTGACGACAACATCGCTGAAGCCGCCGATGAGGGACGAATCGGGGCTTGCAAAGTTGACGACGCGGTTATTTTCGGTCCGGCCCTGCAGTTGTCCCGGGTCTTTTTTGGAGTGGCCGGTGACGAGGACGGGCTGGGTGGTATCGACCATGTTGGCGGCATACGATTCGGCTTGCCGGCGGATCTGGCCCTGGAGAATCGCCAGGCGGTGTTTCTTGACGGTATCGAGCGTGTCATCCGGAAGATCTGCAGCCGGCGTGCCGGGCCGTGCGCTGTAGATGAAGCTGAAGGACAGATCAAAGCCGATTTCTTCGATGAGCGCCATGGTGGCAGAAAAATCCTCATCACTTTCCCCTGGAAAGCCAACGATGAAATCCGAGGAGAGACTGATGTCGGGTCGCACTTCGCGCAGCTTGTTAATGCGCTCTTTGTACTCGAGTACCGTATGACCACGCTTCATGGCCGCAAGTATTTTGTCGGAGCCTGACTGCACGGGGAGGTGCAGGTGATTGACGAGTTCCGGCACTTCGGCATACGCACGGATCAGTGAATCGCTGAATTCCATCGGATGCGAGGTCGTGAAGCGAATTCGATCGATACCCTCGATTTCCGCGACGTAGTAGATCAGCTCAGCGAGATCGGCGTAATCGTCATCGATCGCGCCACGATAAGCATTTACGGTCTGGCCAAGCAAATTGATCTCACGCACGCCCTGTTTCGCGAGCCCTACAATTTCGCGCATGACCCCGGCGACCGGCCGGCTGACCTCCTCTCCACGGGTGTAGGGAACCACGCAGAAACTGCAATATTTACTACAGCCTTCCATCACCGATACGAATGCGGTGGGTCCTTCGGCACGGGGTTCCGGCAGACGATCAAACTTCTCGATCTCCGGGAAACTCACATCAACCAAACGACGCGAACCGCCCGCCGCCGCATCAACCATTTCTGGCAGTCGGTGCAGGGTCTGGGGGCCAAACACGATATCCACAAAAGGCGCCCGACGGTGAATGGCAGCCCCCTCCTGGCTTGCCACACATCCGCCCACCGCAATCAACAATTTCGAATTCTTCTCTTTGAGGGGTTTCCAACGGCCCAGCTGATGAAACACCTTTTCCTGTGCTTTCTCGCGGATGGAACAGGTGTTGAGCAGTATCAGATCCGCCTCTTCCGCCGTATCGACCCGCTCGAATCCATGGCTGACCTCGAGCAGATCCGCCATACGCGAAGAATCGTACTCATTCATCTGGCAGCCGTGGGTTTTGATGTAAAGCTTTCGAGTCACCGGTTAGAATCTCCGTTAGCGATCAGCTCTGGTTCCAAGTTATGGGCGGAATTGATGCACAATAAAGGTCTCAGCATCGTGGGGGCGGCATTATATGCGCTTGAAATTTTTACATACAGGCCTATATATGGGTTCTAAACCATCAGGCAGTCCTAGATGAAAGACAAGCAAACACATATTTACAAGCTGCTCTTCCACAATCAGGGCCACGTCTACGAGGTGTATGCCCACAATATTTATTCTAGCGACCTGTACGGCTTCATCGAGGTTGAAGATTACATCTTCGGCAATAAGTCCCAGATGGTGATCGATCCGGGTGAAGACAAGCTGCGGTCCGAATTCGAAGGCGTGCAACGCAGTTTCATCCCCATGCACGCGGTGATTCGCATCGACGAGGTGGAGAAGGAAGGTATCGCCAAGGTTACCGACAATAAGGGCGAGAACATCACCCCGTTTCCGGTCCCCATGCCTCGAGACAAAGGAAAATCGTAACGCCGCTGCCCCGAAGCCATCCGCTTTGTCACGCCGAGCTTTCGCCTGACAAACCCGCCTGGATTTTCAACGAGCACGTAACAACTTATCAAGAACTCGGCGTCAACCTGCTCAAGGGGGCTCAATTACTCCGCAAGCTTGGCCTGCAAACGGGCGACGGCATCGTAGTACTCGCCGAAAACCATCCGGATACGCTGGCACTGTACTGGGCCGCACAAACAGCCGGCCTCTACTACACGCCCATCAGCACCCAATTCCAAACGGCTGAAGTCGAACACATCCTCAACGACTGCGACGCCAAGCTCCTGGTAACCTCAGACACCCAGGCAGGCAAAACCACTTCCGCCCCGCAGTCGCAGCGCCTCTCGATCGAAACCTGGCTCCGTGCCATCTCATCCGAGTCCGAGGACCTGATCAAAGACGCCTGCGAAGGTGCCGAGATGTTGTACTCTTCCGGCACCACCGGTCATCCCAAGGGGGTGCGGGCGGCACATCCTGGCGGACCCCTGGGCCGTGTTCCCGAGCTTTTTACCAGACGCTTAAGCCTCCATGAAATCGATAGCACCGCGGTGTATCTCTCCACGGCACCGCTCTATCACTCGGCACCGCTTCGTTACAACGCCATGATGCACCGCTGCGGGGCGACTTCCGTGATCATGGAACGATTCGAGGCAACCAAAAGCCTGGCTCTGATCGAAAAACACCGGATTACCCACAGCCAATGGGTACCGACCATGTTCGTTCGTTTATTGCGGCTGCCGCAAGACGATCGGCGTATTCACGATCTATCGAGCCATCGCTTTGCCATCCACGCCGCTGCCCCCTGCCCAGTTGAAATCAAACGGCAGATGCTCGATTGGTGGGGACCCATACTCTATGAATACTACTCAGGCACCGAAGGTAATGGTCAGACCGCCATCTCCCCGGCCGAGTGGCTCGAACATCCCGGCTCGGTCGGTAAACCCATCCTCGGGAAGTTGCACATCACCAACGACGCTGGCGAGGAACTTAAATGTGGCGAAACCGGCGCGGTCTACTTCTCCGGCGGTGTGGAGTTCGAGTATTACCAAGATCCCGAAAAAACCGCCGCAGCTTACAATCACCGTGGCTGGTCGACCCTTGGAGACATCGGCTACCTGGACGACGCCGGTTATCTATACCTGACCGATCGCGCCTCACACATGATCATTTCCGGCGGCGTGAACATCTATCCGCGGGAAATCGAGGATGTTCTCGTCACCCACCCCGCTGTTCAGGACGTTGCCGTTTTTGGCATTCCCCATGAGGAGTTCGGCGAGGAGGTGAAGGCGGCGGTGCAACTCGTGGAAGGCGAGGAGGTTGCCGCCGAGACCCTCATCGCGTTTTGTCGGGAGAGACTCGCTCACCTCAAGTGTCCGCGCTCCATAGACTTCCACACCGAACTACCCAGACATCAGACCGGCAAGTTGTACAAGGAGGTGCTGAAAACACCCTATTGGACCAAGCACCGCCAACCCTGAGGTTTGGGACTCAGTAACCGACAGCACCCCCGTCCGGCACCCGGCCATCCAGACCACCCTGTAACATGCCGTCCTCTCCTACGACAATGACCTGTGCCGCCCCCTGGCGCCGACGCTCTTCGAGGTGATGCCCGAGGTTTTTCATGAGCCGCAGGGAATCCGGCGAGAAGCCGTGCCGCTCGTAAAAGAGCGTATCGGGTAGCCATTGGTGGTGGATGCGCCCCGCATCTACCGCCGACTGGGCATTCATGCCGTGATCCACGACGTTCAGAATCGTTTGCATCACCGTATTGATGATGGTGCGACCGCCCGGACTGCCCGTTACCATCACCACTTTGCCGTCCTTCGCAACGATCGTCGGAGACATGCTGGACAGCATGCGTTTGCCCGGCTCGGCGAGATTCGCGCGAGTGCCGATCAACCCGTTGGGATTCGTCAAACCCGGCCCGGCATTGAAATCGCCCATCTCGTTATTGAGCAGAAAACCCGCCCCCGGCACCACGATGCCAGAGCCGTAACCCCATTCCAGCGTGTAGGTCAGCGCAACCGCGTTACGGTCGGCATCGACGACCGAAAAATGGGTCGTTTCCGCACTCTCGACAGGCCAGGTGAAGGTGTCGGGAGAAGACTTGGACGCCGCGTCCAGGCGAATGGTCCCGCGCAGTTTGTCAGCGTACGCCTTGGAAATAAGTTGCGAGACGGGCAAACCTTCGTTGAACTCAGGGTCTCCGATATAGAGCGCTCGATCCGCATAAGCCCGGCGCATCGCTTCGGTCATTCGGTGCAACGTGTTGGCAGAGCCGAATCCTTCCCCGCGGAGATCGTAACCTTCCAGAATGTTGAGCATCTCAACGAGCGCAATCCCGCCCGAACTCGGCGGCGGCATGGACATCACTTCATAACCCCGGTAGTTCCCGACGATGGGTGATCGCTTCATGGCTGCGTAACCAGACAGGTCCTCCATGGTGATGAGACCGCCGTTGGCTTGCATTTCCGCGACGATGAGCTCTGCGGTACGGCCCTGGTAGAAACCGTCGGCTCCATGCTCGGCAATGCGCTCGAGTGAAGCCGCCAGATCCGCCTGTTTGAGTACCTCCCCTGCCTCATAAGGCGCACCGTTTCTGGAAAATTGCGCGACCGACGCGGGATATTTGCCCATGCGCCGCATCCCACGTTGCAACGACCGGGAGAGCCCGTGACTCACCGTGAATCCGTTTTCCGCGAGATTGATCGCGGGTTGCAACAGCCGTTTCCAGGGTAACTTGCCGGCGTCCTGCCAGGCGAGGTACAAGCCGCTGACCGTGCCCGGAACACCAACCGCCATGTGACTCATATGATGGCGTTGAAAGCTGTATTCCCCCTCATCGAGCCACATCTCAGGATGTGATCCCGTTGGCGCAACTTCGCGGAAGTCGTATGCGACCGCCTCGCCACTCGCCGGTCGATAGATGAGAAAACCACCCCCACCGATATTTCCAGCACTCGGATGGGTCACGGCCATTGCAAACGCGGTAGCGACGGCGGCATCCACCGCGCTGCCACCTTCGGTGAGCACATCCACCCCGATCTGTGAGGCGATGGCGCTCTGGGACACCACCATGCCGTGCGTCGCCTGGCTGGGCGCATTAGCGGCAACCGCCTGGGCGCTCAGTCCTAATAGCAGCACAAGCACGCTGTACCTGGGGGCGAAGTTACTCAAATCGACCTCTATTGCGACTGGGTTCGAAGGGCGGCCATGTTCCAAGACCCTGACGAGGAACGCAAGCTGGTCAGTGAATACGACTCCCGTCAGCGCAGGAAAGACGCTTCCGCGGAAGCGTCTTTTACCGAGTGAATATATTTTGGGGTCAGGGTAAAAAACTTCCGTGAAGCATTGTTGACCAGAACCTCCATGTCCCGCGAAAAAGATCGCCGTTCCACGCCAAGATACTCAATGCCTTCGAGGTTAGTGTAGGCTGAGTGCCAGGGACGCCGGCAACCATTCGTGAAGAAGCACAAAACAGCCAAGAAGAAGTCATCGAAGAACAAACGATCGAAGCGTAAGATTTCGAAGATAAGCAAACGACCCCGAACCATCGAGTGGGTGGGCGGTCGGTTTCTCGCACCTTTTTACATCGACGAAGATCCACCGTTTCACCCCTTGATAGAACTCTGGATCGAGCTTCCCAGTCAGCTCGTGGTATACGTTGAAATTCACGAACACATCGAGGACCTGCCCGCGGTGACAGACGCCCTGAGGCAGACGCTGCGTAAGCCGGAATCGGGAATTAGACCTCATCGGCTGCGAGTGAACGATGCGTTGTGGGCTGCTGAAATCGACAAGCTACTGCCAAATCACCAGGTGGTCCTCGGGCAGACAAGAGAGCTCGATGCCGTGGTCGACGACCTGATTTCGTCGATGGCGCAGGGTGAGGAGCAAACGTCGTTTCTCGCGAACGGTACCCTTTCGGCCGATTCCATGGAGGCCTTGTTCAAAGCGGCTGCCGCCTTGTTCCGGATCGCACCCTGGCAATATGTCTTCGATGAGCAACTCATCGAAGTGGACATTCCAGTACTCGACGTACACGGGGCATGTCTATCAATAATCGGCTCGTTGGGAGAGAGCCTTGGGTTTATCCTGTTTGCCTCACTCTACGACTACGAACGCATGGTCGAGTTTTCTCATGCGCTGGACGAGGGAACCGAATCGGTCGATATCGGCTGCAAGTTCATTTCGCTGAACTATGAACTCGGCGCGAACCTGCCCTCTGCCAAGCGCCGGGAAGCCCACCGGCATCACTGGCCGGTGGCTGCCGCCTCGGCCTATCCGATAGTAGAGTATCGGGACGACAGCGGCTTCCCCAGGGACCCGACCGCTAGGGAACTCAGCATCATCACAGCCTGTTCCGAGGCGCTTGTATCGGTATTCGAAGACTACGAGAAGACCTCGACCGACGAGTTTCAGTTCTTCTCGTTGTCCCACGTGTGCGCCAATGGCTTGGAAATACACCTCAAGGCACCCCCAACGAGCTTGATGAGCTTCAATGACCTTGCTTCGTATAGTGAGGAGATGGACCCGCATCAGCTGGACCATCTGCTCGGTGGACACATGCTCGAGTATGCCTACGTCTGTTGGGGACCTGGCTTTCTGAGGCGAATCGAACGCATGATGCGGGAAGACGCCGAGATTCAGATACTGCTTCCTTTCGCGCTCTATCACCTGGCGGTGGAAGAGGGTAAAACCGTTGCCACGTGTTTCCTGGAAGCTCATCAAAACTCGCTCAACGACCGCCAGCGCCAATGGCTCACCGCTCAGCGAGCGGCCTGGTTTTCACTCTGGGAGGTGGTGGCGGTAGTCCCGGGCGAGAGCATCCAGTTGCGCGATCTACTCTCCGATGAGGTTTGCGTGGTCCAGGACAAGCTGGCTTCTGAAAGCGCACGCGTCCGCTCCGTTTTGCTGGGTCGTGTCGTTCACGACAATGGCATGGATTTATTGGCTGGCTGTCATCCCAAGTCGTTGCCACCTCTCGCCGCGGCCGACGTAGTCGAGCGGATGCGAAAGTATCTACGCAAGCGAACCGACATCCCAAAAGAGCGCCTGCGAGGAGCAAACACCGCGCGATACCTCATCAAACGTTGGCAGGAAAAGGTCCAAGAGCAAATCGAAACCAGCACTCGATTACCTGAGCTTATCAATTTCGATGGAGATGCCATCGTCGAGACCATCGACAGGTATAAATTCGAACAACCGAGCCGCGCCAAGATCGAAGCCAGGTTGTTGAAAATGGATGGGATTAAATCGGAATCTCCCGGTGAGTATGTAATTATCAAAAACGCTCAGGAACGCGATACCGTTATCGGTTGGATACGGATTCATGACGACACTTTGCGAGTGGAAAGCAACTCCGTCGAGCGCGCAGACGCCCTGCGAGCGGAACTCGAACATCTCTGCGCCAATCTGATCGTGCACCGTGGACGAAGCCACGAAGCTGTCTACGCGACGATGAACCAGATGCGATCACCCCCGCAAGCGGACAATGAGATTTCCAGCGAGCAACTGGAGCTGTTCGTGGCTGAACACAAGCAACAATACTACGAGCGCTGGCTGGACATTCCTATCCCGGCTCTGGACAACAAGAGTCCGCGCGAAGCCATCCTCACCATAGCCGGGAAGGAGAAGGTGAAAGTACTCATCGACGAGATTGAGCATCGAGAGGCATCGCAGCCAGCTGGCGAGCGATTCGATACGTCCACTCTCAAACGGGCTTTGCGGCTTTAGAAATTTGGCTCGGGTAAAGTTCAGCGCGCGTTCGGCGCACGAATGCTCGATATTTGAACTCGTTCGCGGCGTCCTGCAAAAGCTACTGACTCCCCGACCCCTGTTGAGATTCCGCCACGGCAATCTCCGCCGTGACGAACCTCGCGCCGAGTTCCAACAATCGCTCGATCAGCCGTTGCAACATCTTCATGCGATGGCCACGGCCGATTACCGAGGGGTGGCAGGTATAAGTCAGCACGCCGGTTTCGAGATTCTCCTGCAGGTAGAGAAAATCGTCGAGCCAATTCTCAAAAACGCCACCGGCACTTTTCAAGCCTCCCCCACGGACCCATTCAAAATGCGGGTAGTCGTCCAGCGACCAACTGATGGGCAACTCGATGAGCGATGTCTCCTCTCCAAACTCAACGCCATGCTCGGCATCGATGATGTCACCGCTGCGCGCTCGATACGGCACGTAGTCGTGCCCCATCATGCTGCTGTCGTAAACGAATCCCTGTTCGAGCAGGAGTTCCACCGAATTCGGGCTCAGATCCCACGCGGGTGACCGATAGCCCCTGGCATTCTGGCCACTGATTCGATGAATGGCTTCGTTGCCGCGTGTGAGCTGACGGGCTTCTTCAGATCTCGACAACCCACCCGGGGCAATGTGCTCGTAGCCGTGGTGCGCAATTTCGTGGCCAGCCCCATGGATGGCGCGGCAGGCTTCCGGATAGAGATCGATGGTGAGCCCTGGAATGAACCAGGTGGTCTGTATGTCAAAGCGTTCGAGCAACCTCAACAATCGTTGCGCACCGACCAATCCGAACTCTCCTCTCGAGATTGGCGTTGGGCTCGTCTGTCCGTTGGCAAGCCAACTTGTTATGGTATCGAAATCGAAGGTCAGCGCGACCTTATGCTTTCCCGTGGTCACTGGAGTCTCGCTAGCTTGTTATGTTTTTCCCCGAACGTATGTTTGGAACTTTTGTTCAGAACCTGTTTTTTAGAACAAAGCCGCCCGAAGCGCATAATAAAATACGATCGCCAATATTGCTCCCGCCGGGAGCGTGATTATCCACGACATGAAAATCGTTCGAATGACGCCGAGATTCAGTGCGCCGATGCCACGGGCCAAACCCACACCGAGTACCGCTCCAACCAGGGTATGAGTCGTCGAGATCGGCAACCCCGTACCACTTGCGACAACCACGACAGATGCCGCCGCGAGCCCAGCGGCGAATCCGCGGCTCGGCGTCAATTCCGTGATGCGATTGCCAACGGTTGCCATCACCCGATAACCATAGGTGGCTAAACCAAAAACGATGCCTACCCCACCCGCCAACAGAATGTAGGGGGACACCGACGCGGTTTGAAAAACCTCTCCAGTCTGCACCGTGGTTATGACGGCCGCCAACGGGCCTATCGCATTGGCGACATCGTTCGAACCGTGAGCAAAGGCCATGGCACACGCGGTTATCACCGTGAGCACGGAAAAAATCCGCTCGACGTTCACATAGTGAAAAGCTTCCACATCGGCAACGGAAGCTTGCTGCAGGCGGCGCACCAGAAAGATTCCAACGATCATCACGGCAAACGCAAACGCGGCCGAATACCCGAACGCCTCCACCTGGGTTAGCTCGAGGCCAACATGCTTCAAGCCCTTTACAAACGTGACGAGCGACATGACGAATACCGTGAGAAAGATATACACGGGCACATAACGCCGCGCGTAACGTTCTGGATCTTCGCGGTCGAATATCAAACGTTGTACCGAAACGATCAGGATGAACGAGACCGTTCCCGCCAGTATCGGTGAAATCACCCAGCTTGCCGCGATAGCACCCAACGTACCCATATGTATCGCTTCGATACCGATCGCAACCACCGCAAATCCGACAATTGCCCCGACAATCGAATGGGTCGTGGACACCGGCCAGCCAAACCGGGAAGCAATCGTCAACCAGACAGCCGCGGCCAACAGCGCCGCCAGCATGCCGCATACGAGTATGTTTGGATCGTCCGCGAGAGGGGCTACATCGATGATGCCCTTACGGATGGTCGAGGTGACCTCACCACCCGCCAGGAACGCACCCATGAACTCGAATACCCCAGCAATCAGAATGGCCTGCTTGACGGTGATTGCACCGGAACCGACGGACGTCGCCATCGCATTCGCCACATCGTTGGCACCGATGGCCCATGCCATATAGAGGCCAAACACCACTGCCAGCGTTAGAAGTATTGTGGTCGGGTCCATGTGCTACTTATTTTTGTTCTTTTTGTCGTTACTCGGGTGATTTTTTCGCTACTTAGCAAGCATCATCTCCAACCGATGGCCAACTCGTTGTGCGTGGTCCGCAAGGTCACCGATCCAGTCGATCACGCGATAGAGAAACATAACGTCCACCGGGGACAATTGCGACTCTAAACCGTAAAGCTCTGCCCGCACCTTTATTTGAGCTTCATCGTTGTGCCGCTCACTCTCATCCAGCGCGCGAATCATTCCTTCCACGCGGTCGGCTTGAACGCCGCGAAACCCCGTTGCCAGAAGCTCATCGAGTTCGCGCACCACCTCGTGTGCCAGCCGGCACGCGGCAACCGAAGAGCGTGCATAGCTCATCACGGACCCAGCCATAGCGGCGGGAAACGACATCTTCCGGCCGAGCATCAACCCGGCGATATCTTTTGCTTTGTTGGCGATCTTGTCTTGCCGGGTCAGTAAATCCAGCAGATCGGCACGCGCAACGGGCAGGAAAAAACCGCGCGGCAGGCGCATACGGATGTTCCGTTTGTGTTCGTCGGCATCTTTCTCAAGCTCGACGATCTTCATTTGTACGCGTTCGACCTCCGCCCATGATCCTTCACTCGCAAACATCAGCAACTCTTCGATGTGCGCGGCGGCACGCTCGCACAGGCTCATATGCGCCTGGAGCGGATCGAAGGGCGATCTTCCAAAGATCCCCAGGAAATAATTAGGAGCGGCCATGCCATTCCTCGTTGATCAGCCGTTGCGGCGGCGACGATAGCAGAAAAGCGGTTGGCAAAATATTAGCTCAGGCGGTTGGTTCGTTTTGCTTAGTACCCTTCCTCCAGCAACGGGAATGCACTCAGCACATGCGCATGGGTTATCGGCTCGACTTTCTCCAGCAATTCCCCGTTGAGATCCTTGATATCGCTGATACCCATCAACGCCATCGTGGTGAGCACCTCGTGTTCCAGGATTTCCAGCGCCCGCAACACCACGGGTTCACCACCAGCCGCCATGGCGAGGGCTTGCAATCGGCCCATACCGACCGCCGTCGCTCCAAGGCACAAACCCTTCACGACGTCGGCACCACGCATGAAACCCCCATCGACCACCACGGGCACACGGCCATCCACCGCCGCCACTACCTCCGGCAGTACATCGATACAAGCGCGGGTGTGATCGAGTTGGCGCCCGCCGTGATTGGAGACGTAAACCACATCCACGCCGCTGGCAACACAGCGTTCGGCGTCTTCGGCCACAGCCACGCCTTTGATCATCAACGGGATATCGAACTTGCTCTTGATGTGTTCTACGGTTTTCCAGGTCATCGTGGACTGGTAGCCGAAATCCGCCACACCCACCTGACGACCACTGCCCGGTATATATCGCTTCATGATGTCCCGCTCACGTCGGGAGTAGGTCTGGGTATCCGCGGTCAGACAGAATGCGGTGTAACCCGCTTCGATGCTCCGAGCGATGATGTCGTCCATCCAGGCTTCATCACCCAGGAGATAAAGCTGGAAGATTCGCGGACCGGGTACCTGCTGCGCCAGGTCTTCAAACTCAGGCGTGCACACCGAACTCAAAATCTGCAGCACCCCGAATTCTTTTGCGGCTTTCGCCACCGATGCGGCACCGCCCGATTCGAACACCTGAACAGAGCCTAGCGGGGCGAGCAGCACGGGAAGCCGAAGCGGTACACCGAGAAATTCCGAGCGCGCGTTTACCGAGCTGACCTCGTTGAGAATTCTCGGCCGAAAAACCCAGGAGTCGACACCTTGACGGTTGCGCCGGATCGACGACTCTGTGTCGGCGCCACCGATCAGATAGTCCCAGACGTTTTTGCTGAGGTTCTGTTTTGCGCGTTTGGCGATTTCGCTGAGCGTCAGGTATTCCATGCAGGTCCCCAAATTCAGCGAACAATGTTATCACGCAGCCGGTAACGGCAATCCCCGGCAGAGAAAGCAGGAATGGGACATCGGTATGGTTTCGTGCTTAGAATGATGAGCGGGTTTTTACGGAGCGATAGATGTCGACGATTGTCATTGTGGGGGCTGGGCACGCGGCGGGACAAGCGGCGGCCAGTTTGCGTCAGCAAGGATATGAGGGCGAGGTCGTCATCATCGGCGATGAGCCGCATATTCCATATCAACGCCCACCGTTGTCAAAACAATATCTTTCAGGGGAGCAGGGAATTGAGCGCGTCTACCTGCGACCAGAGAAGTTCTACGCTGCCAAAAACATCACGGTAAAAACCGGCGTACGGGTCGTGCAGATAGACACCGCGGCGCAGACGGTTACGACGGATGGTAGTGAGACGCTCGCCTACGAGAAGTTGCTGATCGCAACCGGCAGCCGACCCCGACGGTTGAACATCCCCGGGGGTGATCTTCCCGGAATACACTACCTTCGTACGATCTCAGACGCTGATGCGATTCGCTCAGAGATGGCCCCGGGCAAAAAGATGGTCATCGTTGGCGGCGGCTACATAGGGCTCGAGGTAGCATCGGTCGGGATCGCCCAGGACCTCGAGGTGCACGTGCTCGAGATGGAAGCCCGCATCCTGCAACGGGTCACAACGCCCGAGATGTCGACCTTCTATCACGAGTTGCACACGATTCGTGGCGTTCATCTGCACACCTCGACCGTGGTCAGCGGCTTTTCCGGCGACGGCAGGGTGCGGGCCGTTCTCGCCGGAAAGGAAAACGACGAGAAAGCATTTCCGGCCGATCTGGTACTGGTCGGTATTGGCATCGTTCCCAACGTTGAGCTTGCGCACGATGCCGGCATCGAGTGCGACAACGGCATCATCGTTGACGACCACTGTCGCACCTCTGTCGCCAACGTATTTGCCGCGGGTGATTGCACCAATCATCCAAATGCTCTGTTAGATCGACGCTTGCGTCTGGAGTCGGTGCCAAATGCAATGGAGCAGGCAAGGGTGGCTGCCACCAACATGTGCGGGGGAGAGAAAACCTATGCGTCTGTCCCCTGGTTCTGGTCGGATCAGTACGACCTCAAGCTGCAGATGGTCGGGTTCTCTGCCGATGGCGACACACAGGTCATTCGCGGTGACAAAGCCGAAAACCATTTTGCTGTTTTTTATCTCAAAGACGGAATCCTCGTCGCGGCGGATGCGGTGAACAGCCCCAGGGAGTTCATGGTCTGCAAGCAACTCGTCGGCAAACCGGTCGATGCCGACAAGCTCGCTGATCCCGAGACCGACCTCAAGACGTTGCTTGGTTAGCAGACAGCGGGGGCAACTTGCAACCTGGCTCCCGCTAAAGACCGAGCACCTGCTTGGCAATAATGTTGTGCTGCACCTCGCTCGAGCCGCCAGCGATGGTGTAACCGCGGTGGTGGTAGCAGCCCGACGCGACAAACTCGGCGTAGTCCGGCCCCACGGCCGCGCGATTTCCGTCCGCCGCGGTCGTTGCATCCAACGGCAGCACCCAATGGCCTACTGCTTCGAACAGGAGCTCATCCATCGCCTGCACCAGCTCACTGCCTTTGAGTTTCAACATCGAAGGTTCAGCGCCGATCTGCCTGCCCTCATCGGCCTGGCTCAACAAACGCAAGCTCGTCATCTCGAGTGCAATGAGGCGTATCTCGAGCTCATTGAGCTTACCCATCATCGTCTCATTCGCCTTATGCGCAAGTTCCACCCCGCTTTCTGCTTCACTCGAGATCACCTCACGAATGATGCCGAACAGGCGTTTGTTCTCGGCAACTCTGGACACCATCAGCCGTTCGTCGCCAAGCAGGCTCTTGGCAACCGTCCACCCTCGATCCTGCTCCCCCAATCGATTGGCCAGGGGCACTCGCACATCGTCGAAAAACACCTGGTTCCACAATCGCTTGCCGTTAAACGCATACAACGGCTCAATGCTGATTCCCTTCGAGCCGAGGTCGATCAGCAGGAAACTGATGCCTTGCTGTTTTTGCACGTTGCCATCCGTGCGCACCAGGCAAAATATCCAATCCGCCACCTCCGCTCCGGACGTCCAGATTTTCTGCCCGTTGACAACATATTCATCGCCGCTCAATACCGCAGTCGTTCGAAGCGATGCCAGATCCGAACCAGCATCCGGTTCGGAGTACCCCTGACACCACCACAATTCCGCGTTGAGGATCTGTGGCAGAAACTGTTTCTGCTGAGCGACGCTGCCGTATTTGATGATTGCCGGGCCGACCATATTGAACCCGAAACCGGAGAGCACCGGCGCGTGTGCCGCGCGACATTCGACATCGAACACGTGGCGCTGAATCAAGCTCCAGCCAGTGCCGCCGTGTTCCTCCGGCCAGTTTGGAGCCGCCCAGCCCTGGCGGTTGAGAACTTGGGTCCAGCGGGCCACATCGTCTTTACCGACACCCCGGTTCAACCGCACTTTCTCGGCCATGCCTGCTGGCAACTCCGCTGCGAGAAACGAAGCGACCTCATCTCGAAACCGGGCTTGTTGGGTGTTGAGTGCCAGTTGCATGTTATGATCCCAAGACAACTCTATGCGGTCACCACCAGCGCGCCGCGGCGGGTGACGATGAGTGTCTGTTCGAACTGAGCAACCAGGTCACCCTCAGGCACCGACAACGTCCAACCGTCATCCTGCTCTTCCACCCAATTCGCCCCCGTGCTGAAAAACGGCTCGATAGTGAGCACCAACCCTTCATCGAGGCGACGTCTTTCGGACGGATTATCCAGCGGAACATACGAAGGCTCCTCGTGAATCGAATTGCCAACCCCATGGCTGCCGAGATTCCGGACAATTTCATAGCCGAATTTGTCAGCCATCTTCTGCACCGCTTTGCCGATGACGTTGAGGGAACGCCCGCTGCGTATTTTTCCGATTGCCGCCTTCACGGCCGCCTGCACGGCGTAACAGATCTGCACTTGCGCAGCTGTGCCTTTGCCGACGACAAACGATTCACCCATGTCGGCGACATAACCGTCGAGTTCGGCGGAGACGTCGATGTTCACCATGTCGCCGTCCGCGAGCAGTCGGGGTCCGGGGATGCCGTGAGCGGCTTCGGTGTTGACACTGATGCAGGTTGCCCCCGGAAAATCGTAGTAGAGTTGCGGCGCGGAGCGGGCACCATGATTCTTCAGATACTGCCCACCCAGCGCGTCGAGTTCCCCAGTACTCACCCCGGCACGCGCTGCTTGCTTCATGCGCTCGAAGGCACCGCGCACCACCTTGCCGGCAGCGAACAATTTCTTGATGTCCTCTTCGGAGTTAACCGTCACAACAAACTATCCTCGTCTCTTCCTACTCCGTCGCCCCGGGTTCTTTGGCTAGCCGCCCAGGGCTACACGGTGCACGCCAATACCCGCGAAATCTCACACAAGCTGCGGCCACTTTCTTGCGACCAGGTATTGAAGGCGGTCTGGGCCTGCAGGAGCGCCTTCTTACTGGTGGGTTCTTTGTCGACGACCTTCAACTTCACCAGGGCTTTTACCACATCCTTCGAAAACATCGGCGTATCTTTACCCACGAAACGCAGGAAGTAACGGCCCGTTTGGCCG
>SMVA01207891.1_pt1 | contig 15607 bp, 13 predicted proteins | sample 2456451 | NCBI WGS metagenome assembly SMVA01 (sample SAMN11095933, study PRJNA526329) | marine sediment metagenome | biome: Marine sediment; feature: Surficial sediment; material: Deep marine sediment; isolation source: Hadal surficial sediment | place: Pacific Ocean | collected 2014-05 | depth...
GAACGGCGATCCGGGCTGGCGGGTCTTTCTGGCTTCCGCCGCGGTCACCGCTTTCGTGGGCATCAGCATGGTGCTGAGCTTTCGCGCGCGCCGCGTCGAGCTCAGCATTCACGGCACTTTCATCCTGACCACGCTGAGCTGGGTCACCCTGGCCGTCTTCGCCAGCCTGCCGTTCGCTTTCGCCGGGCTCGGCCTGTCGGCGGCCGACGCGTTTTTCGAATCCATGTCGGGCCTGACCACGACCGGCTCCACGGTGCTGATCGGGCTGGACCGCATGAGCGCGGGCGTGTTGCTGTGGCGCGCCTTGCTGCAATGGCTGGGGGGCATCGGCATCATCGCCATGGCGGTGGCGGTCCTGCCCATGCTTGGGGTCGGCGGCATGCAGCTGTTCCGTACCGAATCGTCGGACCAGACCGAAAAGGCGCTGCCCCGCGCGGCCCAACTGGCCGGCTTTATAATCGTGCTGTACGCGGTCCTGACCGGGGTCCTGTTCGCGGCGTATTGGGCCGTCGGCATGACCCCGTTCGACGCCATCTGTCACGCCATGACGACCATCGCCACCGGCGGCTTTTCCACCGTTGACGGCTCCATCGGACAGTTCAACAGCGCCGCGATCGACATGGTCGCCATCGCCGGCATGTTGATCGGCGGCATGCCGTTCGTGCTCTATCTGAGGGCCGTGCGCGGCGCGCCGGGGGCGTTGCTGCGCGACAGCCAGGTATGGTGGTTTCTGGCCATTTGCGCCGCCATGACCGCGCTGTTCGCCGCGTGGCTGCTGCTGAGCCGCGACGCGGCGCCGCTCACCGCGCTGCGCTACGCCGCCTTCAACGTGATCTCGGTGATCACCGGCACCGGCTACGCCACCGCCGATTACGGACGTTGGGGCGGCCTGGCGGTGACCCTGATGTTCTTCCTGATGTTCGTCGGCGGCTGCACCGGCAGCACCACCGGCGGCATCAAGGTGTTCCGCTATCAGGTGCTGTTCGCGGCGGCGCGGGTGCAGATCGGCCATCTGGCGCGCCCGCACGGCGTGTTCGTCGCCCGTTACAACGGCAAGCCGATTCCCGAAGGCGTTTCCAGCGCCGTGCTGGGGCTGTTTTTCGTGTTTTTCGCCGTCTTTGCCGTGACCGCGTTGGCGCTGGCCCTGCTTGGCCTCGATTTCGTCACCGCGCTCAGCGCCGCCGCCACCGCGATAACCAATGTGGGCCCGGCGCTGGGGCCCATCGTCGGACCGTCGGGAACCTTCGCGCCGCTATCGGATTCGGCCAAGTGGGTGCTGTCCACCGCCATGCTGCTCGGGCGGCTCGAGCTGTTCACCGTGCTGGTGCTGTTCCTGCCGAGCTTCTGGCGCCCCTGAGACGGTGGTGGTCCCGCCCGCCCGTGTTTATTAAGGGGACACAATACTTAATTGACACGGATACCGACTGCCGAGCGCGGAGCGAACCTGTGGTTTGAGCGGCAAGACGGAAGGTCAGGCGGCTGAGATAAGTATTGTGTCCCCTTAATATAAGTCCCCTTAATACCAGCTGTTACACCGTGCTGGCGCTATTCCCGCCGAGCTTCTGGCGCCGCTGAGATGGGGGTGGTTTTGCCCGCGCGCGGTCGCGTGTAGCCCCGGCTCGCGCTCAGCGGTTCTTGCACATAGGCGTTGGCGGGTATTAAAGGGTATTAAGGGGACACAATACTTAATTGATCGGACACCGGTCGCCAAGGGCGGCGCCAATCAGCGGGTTAAGCGGCGAAACAGGAGGTCCGCGGGAGGAGATAAGTATTGTGTCCCCTTAATACCGAAGCAGCAAAACGGAAGGTCCACCCGCTGAGATAAGTATTGTGTCCCCTTAATAGAAGGGCTGTCGGCCGCCATGCTGCTGGCGCTATTCTCGCCGGGCTTCTGGCGCCCCCGGGATGGTGGTGGTCTTGCCCGCGCGCGGCCGCGTGTAGCCCCGGCTTGCCGCCAGCAGTTCCTGCACGTAGGGGTTGGCGGGGGCGCCGCCGGCCAGGTCGGCGGTGCGCAGCACATCGGCGACGCGGCCGTCGCGCATCACCGCCGCCCATTGGCACAGCTCGGCGATCACCGCGAGGTTGTGGCTGACCAGCAGGTAGGTCAGCCCGTAATGGCTTCGCAGGCGCCCCAGCAGTTGCAGGATTTCGGCCTGTACCTGGGTGTCGAGCGACGAGGTCGGCTCATCCAGCAGCAGGATTTCGGGCCGCAGGATCAAGGCCCGAGCCAAGGCGACCCGTTGGCGCTGGCCGCCGGACAACTCGTGCGGATAGCGGTAGCGAACCTCGCCGTCCAGATTAACGTCGTCCAGGACGTCGCGGACGCGCCGGTCGATGGCGTCCAGCCCGTGCACCTTCAGCGGCTCGGCCAAGACCTCGTCCACGGTCTGGCGCGGGTGCAGCGAGGCATAGGGGTCCTGGAACACCATCTGGACCTTGCGGTAGAACGCCTTGTCCCGCGTCTTTTCCTGAAGCTGGCCGGCGATCTCGATCTGCCCGGTCCAGTTCGGGATCAGGCCCGCGATGGCGCGCAACACGGTGGTCTTGCCGCAGCCCGATTCACCGACCAGCCCGTAGGCCACCCCGCTTCCGAAACTGAGCGACAGTTCCTTGACCGCGTGCGCCGCATGCGCCCCGGCGCCAAAGCGAACGTCGAGGCCGCGCAGGATAATCATGGCCGCGCCCGCCGGCCCGGCGCCTGGGTCTCGAGGCGCGGCCGCGCCGCCATCAGCGCGCGGGTATAGGGATGGCGCGCCCGGCGCAACCGGTTGGCTTGCAGCGTCTCGACCATTTCGCCGTCGTGCATGACAATAACGCGGTCGCAGAACGACGACACCAGGCCCAGGTCGTGGCTGATCAGCATCAGCCCCATGCCCGACTCGGCCACCAATTCGTCGAGGATGGTCAACACCGAGTGGCGCGCGATCACGTCCAGCGCCGAGGTCGGCTCGTCGGCGATCAGCAGGTCCGGGCCCGGCGCCAACATCATGGCGATCATGGCGCGCTGGCCCATGCCGCCGGACAACTCGTGCGGATAGGCGCGCCACATGCGCTCGGGGTCCTCGATATGGACCTGGGCCAGCATGTCGAGGCCGCGCCGGCGCGCCTCGCGCTCCGAGATCTTGTGGTGCGCCCGGTAGGTCTCCGCGATCTGGCGGCCGATCGACATCACCGGGTTGAGCGCGAATTTGGGATCCTGCAGGATCATCGCGATGCGCCGCCCGCGCAGGCGCCGCATCGCCCGCGCGTCCGCGCGGCTCAGGTCGACGTCGTCGAAGGTGAAGGTGGCGGCGCGCACCCGGGTCCGGCGCGGCAACAGCTTCATGATCGCGCGCCCCAGGGTCGATTTGCCCGAGCCCGAGCCGCCGACAATACCCAGTTTCTCGCGCCCGCAGGTGAAGCTAACGCCGCGCACCGCCGCCACGTCGCCGCGCGGCGTGCGGTAGGTGACGTCCAGGTCCTCGACGGTGAGCAAGCTATCGACCATGGTCAGATCTTAGTGGATAGAATCTAACATATGGCACCCCTACGACGGCTTCCCGGTGCGTCGAACACCCTTGACGATGCGAAGGCATCGCCGGCGGGCGCTCTCCTGCCGAGAAACCGGGATTGGGGATCGTAGGGGTGCCATATGTTGGATTTTATCCACGAGGGTCGATCACGTCGCGCAGGCCGTCGCCCAGCAGATTAAAGCCCAGGCTGACCACCAGGATGGCAATGCCGGGCACGGTGGCGACCCACCACTGATCGAACAGGTATTCGCGTCCCGCGGCGATCATCGCGCCCCATTCGGGCGACGGCGGTTGCGCGCCCAGGCCGAGGAAACCGAGCCCGGCGGCGGTCAGGATGATCCCCGCCATGTCGAGGGTGACGCGGACGATCAGCGAGGAGGCGCAGAGCGGCATGATCTGCTTGCGGATCACGCGCCACGGCGACGCCCCGGTCATGCGCGCCGCGCCGATAAAGTCGGCCGCGCGCACGGTCAATGTTTCGGCGCGGGCGATGCGCGCGTAGACCGGCCACGCGGTGACGGCGATGGCGATCACCGCGTTCTCGATTCCCGGCCCCAGGGCGGCGACCAGCGCCAGCGCCAGGATCAGGCGCGGGAAGGCCAGGAAAACGTCGGTCAGGCGCATCATCGCCACGTCGGCCCAGCCGCCGATATAGCCGGCGACGCAGCCCATCACCAGGCCGACCGGCGCCGCGATCGCGGTGACCAGGACGACGATGAACAGGGTGATGCGGGCGCCGTGCAGCACCCGCGAGAGAATGTCGCGGCCCAACTGATCGGTGCCCAGCCAGTGCCCGGCGCCCGGCGCCAACAGACGCCCGTCCAGGTTCTGCAAGTCCGGCGGGTAGGGCGCGAGCACCGGCGCCAGCGCCGCCGCCGCCAGCAGTGTCACCACGATGACCAGGCCCAGCATGGCCAGCGGGTTCTCGGAGAACCGCAGCCAGGCCAGGCACAGGCGCGCCGCGCGCGCTTCCCAGCGCGAGGTCGGCGTGGCGCCGGCCAGGCGCGCGATCCAGCCTTTCCTTGCCCCCTCGGTCGCCCCGCTCACCTCGGGCGCGCTCATCGCGTCCTCGGATCGACGGCGGCGTACAGCGCGTCGGACAGAATGTTGATGCCGATGAACACGGCCCCGACCACGACGGTCGCGCCCAGCACCGCGTTCATGTCGGCGTTCAACAGCGAATTGGTCAGATAGGCGCCCAGCCCGGGCCAGGCGAACACGGTCTCGGTCAGCACCGAGCCCTCGAGCAGGCTGCCATAGGACAGCGCGACCACGGTGATCAACGGCACCGCGGCGTTGCCCAGGGCGTGGCGCCACACCACCCGGCCCTCGCCCAGCCCCTTGGCGCGCGCCGCCAGCACATATTCCTGGGCCAGTTGCTCGATCATGAAGCTGCGCGTCATGCGCGCGATATAGGCCATCGAGAAATAGCCCAGGGTCAGCGCCGGCAGCGCCAGGTGCGACAGCGCGTTGACGAAGACCTCCCATTCGCCGGCAAGCAGCGAATCGATCAGGATGACGCCGGTGACCGGGGCGACCAGGCCCTGGTAGATCACGTCGATCCGTCCCGGTCCCGCCGCCACGCCGAGCCAGGCGTAGAACACCAGAAGCGCGATCATGCCAAGCCAGAAGGTCGGCGCCGAATAGCCCAGCAGCGAGATCACGCGAATCACGTGATCGACCAGCCGCCCGCGATGAGCCGCGGCGATCACCCCGGCCGGCACGCCGAGCGCGACGCCGATCAGGGTGGCCACCGTGGCGAGCTCAAGGGTGGCCGGGAAGAACCGCGCGATATCGTCGATGACGGGGCGCGCCGTGACCAGGCTGGTGCCCATGTCGCCCCGCGCCAGGCCCTCGACGTAAAGCCAGAACTGCACGAAGAGGGGCCGGTCCAGCCCCATGGCGAGGCGCGCCGCGTCGTAGGTTTCGCGGCTGGCGTGGTCGCCGACCAACGCCAGCACCGGATCGATCGGGATCACCCGGCCGATCAGGAAAGTGACCAGCAGGAGCCCCAGAAAGGTGACCGCCACCGTGCCCACGAGCCGCGCCGCGCCGGCCAGCCGGCGGCCCGGCGCCAGTCGGCGGGCCAGCGCCAGCGCCAGCGCCCGGCGCGGCGCCGCCGCGGCCGGCGGATCGCCGTTTGCCTGGCCGAACCCGTCGCTCACCCGTGTCCTCTATTTCGATACGTTTCGATACAGCGTCTGATCTGAAGTTAGGCCGGTGGAGAACCCTTTGACACCCCTCCGCGCCGCCACCAGCGTCTTTTCCTGAAACAGGATCACAAAGGGGGAATCGGCCTGAACGCGCCGCTGAAGCTGGCGGTAAAGCGCGGCGCGGCGCGCCGGGTCGGGCTCAAGCACCGCCGCGTCGGTCATGGCCGTGAGTTCGGGAATGTACCAGCCGTTGCGCCACGCCAGGGTGCGGTCCACCGCGTCGTCGCCGTTGTCCGGGTTGCGCGCGAAGGCGGCGGCGTTGGTGTGCGGGTCGAGATAGTCCGGACCCCATTGCCCGATATAGATGTCGTGGCGCCGCGCGCGGTATTTGGTCAGCGTCTGCTTGCCGGTGCCCGGGATGATCTCGATGGCGACGCCGGCCCGCGCCATGGTGGCCTGGATGGCCTGGGCGAGCAGCATGGTCAGTGGGTCCGAGCGGGTGTCCATGGCGACCGTGAAACCGTCGCCGTGGCCGGCCTCGGCCAGCAACGCCCGCGCGCGGTCCACGTCCAGCGCGTACGGGGTCTCGTCGAGGGCGCCGAGGAAGCCGCGCGGCAGGAAGCTCTGGTGCACGATGGCGCGCCCGGCCAGCAACGTGCGCGCCACGCCCTCGTAATCGATCAGGTAACGCAGCGCTTCGCGCACCTTGGGCTTGGCGAGAACCGGGTGACGCTGGTTGAGGCCCAGATAGAAGATGCGCGCGCGCGGCTCCGACCAGGTGATCAGGCCCTCGACATCGGCCAGGGCGGCGATCTGGTCCGGCGCCAGGTTGCGCGCGATGTCGATGTCGCCGCGCGTCAGAAGCAGTCGTTGGGTCGCCGGCTCGCGGATGTCGCGGATGATCACCCGCTTCAGCGGCGCCGGGCCGCCCACGTAATCGGCGAAGGCGTCGAGGATCAAATGCTCGCCCGGTTGCCAGTCGCGCAAGGAGAACGCGCCCGACCCGGCGGCGTGGGTGCGTAGCCAGGCATGTCCCAGATCGCCGTCCCGTTCGTGGGCCAGGACTTGGCCGCGGTCGACCACCGAGGCGACACCGGCGCTGAGCGCGTTGAGCACCAGCGACGGCGCGTAGGCGCGGTCGGTGACGAAGGTGAAGGTCCGCGCGTCGACCGCGCGCACGCGCGCGTCCACGTTGTCCGGCGTCAGGCCGAACTGGGTCAGAATAAACGCCGGGGTCTTGTTCAGCTTGATCACCCGGCGCAGGGAAAAGACCGCGTCGGCCGCCGTCACCGGCGCCCCCGAATGGAACCGCGCGTCGCCGCGCAAGGTGAAGCTGTAGGCCAGCCCATCGTCGGCGCGTTGCCAGCTTTCGACCAGATTGCCCTTCGGTTCGGCGGGCATCTCGGGATTGGGGTCGAACGGACGGTCGTAAATATTGGCCAGGATTTCGATGCCGGTGAACTCGAACGCTTCCGCCGGATCCAGGGTGATCAGGTCGTCCAGCGCCTTGGCCATGACCAGCACCGAGCGCGGCGTGTCGGCGGCCACCGGCGCGGCCGAGAGCGCCGCCACAAGCACGAAAGCCGTCAGCCAAACTTTCGCCGCGCTTGCGTGACTTGCCTCCACGGCGTCTTTATATTGGCTGGCCGGCCGGGCGCGCAACGGTCAAAGAAACAAATAATCAAACGGTTAGGCGAGGGCGATGGCCGGCGACATCTATACGCCGCTCGGGATGATCGAGCGCCTGGTGGCCTTCGACACCACCTCGCGCGGCTCCAACCTGGCGCTGATCGATTTCGTCGCCGATTACCTGGCCGGCCACGGCGTGGAATCCACGAAGGTATTCGACGATTCCGGCGCCAAGGCCAATCTGTTCGCGACCTTGGGCGATGGCGCCGACGGCATCGTGCTGTCGGGACATACCGACGTGGTGCCGGTGGACGGTCAGGACTGGTCGTCCGACCCGTTTACCGTGACGCGCCGCGACGGCCGGCTTTACGGCCGCGGCACCGCCGACATGAAGTCGTTCTCGGCCGTAGCCCTGGCGCTGGTCCCGGAATTCCTGGCCCGCGGCCTCGCGATCCCGGTGCACTTCGCGCTGTCCTATGACGAGGAAGTGGGCTGCCTCGGCGCCCCGCGCCTGATCGAGGCGATTCAAGCCGCCGGGTTGGCGCCCTCGGTGGTGATCGTCGGCGAGCCCACCGACATGAAAGTGGTCAACCGCCACAAGGGCGTGTTCCGCTTCCGCACCACGGTGACCGGCCTGGAAGCCCATTCCGCCTATACCGACCGCGGCGTCGGCGCGATCTTTTACGCCGGCGAGGTAATCCGCTTCCTGCACGGCCTGGCCGGCGACTTGGCGGCCCGCGCCGACGGCGCCGGGGCCTACGATCCGCCCTATCACACGGTCCATATCGGCACCATCCACGGCGGCACCGCGTCCAACATCATCCCGCGCCATTGCGCCTTCGACTGGGAGGCGCGGCTGATCCCGGGCGGCGACATCGCGCGCGACGTGACCGGGCCGCTGGACGAATTCGTGACCAACGAGTTGCTGCCGGCCATGCGCGCGGTGTCGGCGGCCACCGGCATCGACACGCAAGACATCGTCACTGTTCCGGGCCTGACACCGGAGCCGGAGTCACCGGCGGAGGCGCTGGCCCGCGCGCTGAGCGGCGACAACAGCCCGCCCGGCGTGGTCTCGTACGGCACCGAGGCGGGGCTGTTCCAGCGTAGCGGCCTGTCCGCCGTCGTGTGCGGGCCCGGCAGCATCCTGCAAGCGCACCGCGCCGACGAATACATCGAGCTCGCCCAGATCGACGCCTGCATCGCCTTCATGCGCCGCCTCATGGACCACGTGTGTCGGAAATAAGCTGTCATCTCATAACCCCTCGTCACCCCGGCCGGAGCGAACGCGGAGAGCCGGGGTCCATGCGTCTCCTCGGAGACATGGACCCCGGATATGCCCTGGCGGGCATTCCGGGGTGACGACCTTGGGATATAAGCCGTCACCTTTTATCAATGTCGCGGACCACGCGGAAGCCGATCAGGATGTGCTTCAGATGCGGCGGCCGGGTGTGGCGCGCGGCCGGGCGGCAGATGCCGCAGCCCTTGTCGTCCCAAGAGCCACCCTTGACGATAATACGGCCCGAGCGCGCCGCGTCGGCGGTCCATTCGAAGACCTGCCCGGCCGCGTCGAGCAGGCCATGGGGGCTGGCGCCATCGGGAAAGCCGCCGACCGGAACGGTCCCGAACGGCCCCGCGTCGTGGCTGTTGAGGCGGTCGGCGTCGAAATCGTCGCCCCACGGAAAGCGCCGCCCGTCGGTGCCGCGCGCCGCCTTTTCCCATTCCAATTCGGTGGGCAGCCGCCAAGTCTGGCCGGTCTCCGCGCTCAGCCATTCGGCGTATGCGGTGGCGTCGCCGTGGCTGACCAGGACCACCGGATGGTTCTTGCGCCCCGGCGGCGGACCGGCGCGCCAGCGATAGGGCTCCGTGCGCGGGTAGGGGTGGATCAGGCCGTAGGAGTCCCAGGTCGCCTTGTCGACGTCCGGCGCGCGGTGGCCGGTGGCGCGGACGAAGGCGGCATAGTGGGCGATGGTGACCGGGTTGCGCGAGATCTCGAAGGCACCCGTTTCGCGCGTCGCGCGCTTGCGCTCGTTCTCATACCATTTGCGCTCGCGCGTCACGCTATGGCCGTAGGCCGCCTCGTCGAGACGGTAGGCGGCCTCGCGCTCGGCCCGGTCGGAGCCGGATAGGAACGGCCCGGCGGGGACCGCCACCACGTCGGGCGCGACCGCCGTCTCGCCGCCGACACAGGCGGTGGCGAGCGATAAAAACAGCGCGAAACCGGCGAAAACCGGACGAACCGGCGTCATGTCACCCTCTCTAATCCGACTTGGAAGTATAGCCCGATGCGCCGCCACGTGACCGTTTCGTGACCGCTCTAACGGAAAATTGATCAGACTTAACTTGTCACGACCCCCCGTTAACCTGTTGAATTGGCGTTGGAAGGCCGTCCACCTGAGTATCCGGGCGGTCATGTAACCGGGAGGTTAGAGCTTATGTTGAAGTCCACCCGCAGCCGGCTGTTGGCCGGCACGGTGTTGCCGATGGCCCTTTTCGCGGCCGTCAGCCTCGCCCAGCCCGCCGCCGCCGCTTGCTGCGCGGGCTGCAACCCCTGCGCGGCCAAGGTCTGTTCCGCCTGTAAGGCGTGCAATCCCTGCGCCGCCAAATGTGGCGCCTGCAATCCCTGCGCCGCGAAGTGCGGGGCGTGCAATCCGTGCAATCCTTGCGCGGCAGACAATTGATTTGAACGCGGCCGGTCCGTCCGGCCGCGCGATGCTGCCCCGGTCTCGCGCCGGGGCAGTATTTTTTTGAACCCGCGCACGCGAAATTGAGCGGAATTGCGCGCTGGCGCGCGCGCTCACGGGTTGCGAGTTGGGGGTCCGCGCACTAAGTTATGGCCGACTGCACCCCGCCGGGGTGGGATAGAGGATCCAGCGTAACGACACCGGAGAGACCCCAATGATTTTTCGAAGCCTGCTCGCCACCGCCGCGATCGCCATGATCGCCCTATCCGCCACCACCCCGGCAATGGCCGACGGCGACGCCGAGGCCGGCAAGAAAGTGTTCAACAAATGTAAGGTCTGCCACACCACCGAAGCGGGTGGAAAAAAGAAGATCGGCCCCAATCTGCACGGCATCTTCGGCCGCGTTTCGGGCACCGGGGAGAATTTCAAATATTCCAAGGCCATGGTCAAGGCCGCGATCACCTGGGACGACGCCACGATGGATTCCTATCTGACCAGCCCCAAAAAAATGGTCAAGGGCACCAAGATGGCGTTCCCCGGCCTGAAGAAGGACAAGGACCGGGCCAACGTCATCGCGTATCTCAAGGAAGCCACCAAATAAGAAGCGGCGCGCCGCCCGCGCGGGCGGATCGACGTAACCGCGCGAGGCCGGGGCCAGTCCCGGCCTTGTCGCGTTGACCGCGCCGCGCCACTGTAAACACGACTATTGGCCCGTGACGGGTCGGTTGCGGGAGACGGGTCATGGAACTTTCCGGCGAATACAGGATCGAGGCGCCGCGCGAGCGGGTTTGGCAAGCCCTGAACGACCCCGATGTGCTGCGCCAATGCATCGCCGGCGTCGAATCCCTCGAACGATCGGCCGACAATGAATTCACCGCCACGGTCAACGCCAGGGTCGGCCCGGTCAAGGTGCGCTTCACCGGCAAGGTGACCCTGAGCGACCTCGACCCGCCCAACGGCTACACCATCTCGGGCGAGGGCCAGGGCGGCGTCGCCGGTTTCGCCAAGGGCGCCGCCAAGGTGACGCTCGAAGACGACGGGGCGGCGACCGTGCTGCGCTACACCGCCAACGCCCAGGTCGGCGGCAAGCTGGCCCAGATCGGTTCGCGCATGATCGCCGGCGTGTCGAAGAAGATGGCCGACGACTTCTTTTCCAAGTTCGTCGATGTGGTCGTCGCCGCCGAGGCCCCGGCCGCGGCGTCCGCCGACGCGCCGCCGGCCGAACCCAGCCCCGCGCCGCGCGCCGCGCTGACGCCGATCTGGTGGGTGGCCGGCGTCATCGCCGTCGTCGCGCTGCTGTTGTGGTGGGTCGGCTAGGGTACCAAGGCCGCCCCGTTCCCTCTCCCGTCGCCCCGTATAGCGACCGCGACACCACCCAACCGATTTGGCCGGGCTTGACCCGGCCATCCATGAACACGATCCGCGCCGCGGTCGCGCGGTCTCCGTCCACAAACCCCGGTCCGTGTTCATGGGTCACCGGGTCAAGCCCGGTGACGACGGATGTGTATACCTCCGGTGCTCGCTCGGGCTGGCAACATTCTACCGAATCAAGCGACCGTCTTTGGCCCCGCCAGATCGCGGTAACTCTTCCTCAAAGTCACAAGCCGCCACCGCACCAAAATTTGCCGCCCACAATTGTTCAAGAAGCTTGCCCACGGCAACGACATCATCTTCTCGAGAAATTTCACCCAGCGGATCCACGTCGATGATATGCCGGTAACATAAAAACCCGTCGGCTGGAAAATCCTTCCGGTTCAACGAGGTCACAAGGATCATCCATTCGGCCGCGACACGTGTCTCCGGCGCTATTTCATGGCCACCCTTGCGCGCGTCCCGTGGTGCTTTTTTACGGCTGGCCGTGCGCGCTTTTTCCGTCTTGCGAAACGCGACCAACCGCGGACCCTTGACCGGGTCGGCGTTCTTGCGGCCGATCTGGATAGGCATGTCGAGTACAGCTTCTTTGCGCGACGATGTTAATTCATCGATTATATCGATCTTTTTCCCGTTCTCGCCGCGCCCGCGCATTGCGCCATCCCGCCCGTATAATCACGTCGCCGCCGTCATCCAGAATCTGCGCAATTCCGCCAGGTTGCGGATAGGCTCGGTCGGCGACGCGGATTTCCCCCTTAACGACAGGCGCTCTGTCGAGCCGCCCGCCGCCACGCTTCTTCGCTCCGGCCTTGCGCGCCACCGAACCATCCACAAGGCGAACCGGACGACCCAGGGCGGCCCGGGGAACCCCACCAGGGCGGCCCGGGGAACCCCAGGGAAAGCGTCCGGCCAATCAGCGCCGCCGGCCAGTCTCCCGATTTTTGCAAGCGCTCCATCGGCGCCACGTCGGAGAGCTTCGCCAGGCCCACCATCTCGGCCCAGGCCGAGGCCGTGCGCGGGCTCATTTGTCCCGGCCCATGGGCGAAACAAAGCCTCAGAAGGTCCTCGGCTGTCTTGACTTGGCGGGTGCGCGTAAAGGCTCCCGTTTCCCGCGCCAAACAATCCAGCGCCGCTGGGCCGCCTAGCGTTTTAACGATGAAATCCCAGTCATCGTTCCATAGTGATTCATGAGTCACCCCAAGCCTGAATCACACACAAACGCTATTTTCAACCCTTAACTTGGCGCCCATGGGATCAGGTCCGGGGTGACATTTGCCGTGGCGGAAACACCGGGACGAGCGAATGAAACATCCGTTGGAGCGATATACGATAGCCCTGCCGTCGAGGGGGAGGGAGAAGATTCCGGCGCGGGGCTTTCAAGCAATTCCGGGCACGAAGCGCTCAACGGGCCATCAGCACCGGTATCTCGGCCTTGGCCAGGATGTGGCGCGTGACGCCGCCGAGGACGAGTTCGCGCAGCCGCGAATGGCTGTAGGCGCCCATCACCAGCAACTCCGCGCCCACGCCCGCGGCCTCGGCCAGAAGCGCCTCGCCGATCGAGCGGGCGCCCGAGTCTGGCCGGCGCAACTCAGCGGCGATGTCGTGGCGCGCCAGGTAGTCGGTCAGCGCCGCGGCCGATGGGGGGCCGTCCGGCGCGGCGGTCTCGGGCTCGTCGATGGCCAGCACCGCCACCGTATCGGCGGCCTTGAGGAACGCCATGGCGCCGGCCACCGCGGCCGCCGACTCGGCCGAGCCGTTCCACGCCACCACGACCGTTCCGAACGGCTTTTCCGGCGCGCGCGCGCCGGCCAAGAGGATCGGCCGGCCGGTCTCGAACAGGGCGGCTTCGGCCGCCGCGAAGCCTTCCACCGCGCCGGGTTTTCCAGGCCGGCCGAGCACGATCAGGTCGGACAGCCGCCCGCGCGCCGCGACGAAGCGGGCGGCGGGTCCGGTTTCCTCGGCCCAGCCGGCGTTCTCGCCTGGTGTTCTGCCGTGGCGGGCGCACAGGCGGAGGAATATCTCGCGCGCCTTGTCGACACGCGCGCGCGAATCGCTGCGCACCTCGGCCATGATGCCCTCGATCATGCTCGACGACATGCCGTCGAAGGCGAGCCGCACGGTGTCGCGCGGATCGGGCCGAACGATCAGGCCGTCGACGCGCGCCTGGTGCGCCGCGCCGACGGCCAGCGCCGTTTCGGCCACCGTCTCGTCGCTGTCGATGCCTTCCAGCAGCACCAGGATCACGGCCAGGGACATGATGTCGAATTCCCTCGGGTCGCGGTCAGATTAGCCCAGCCCGGGGAGCGAGGGAAACCGCATGGATCAAGCTCCTTCCAGTGCGCGCCGCGCCGCGGCGATGACATCGGCGTCGGTGCCCGACACATCCACGCGGGTCCACTCGATCGCGCCCAGATCGTAGTCCAGTTGCCGGTCCAGCACGGCGGCGGTGGCGTCGGACGGATCGCCGACGCGAGCCCCGATCCGGGCGCGCAGTATATCGACCGGCGCCTCCAACCACAGGCCGTGGAACGGCACGTAGGCCGCGCGCGCGATGGCTTCGGCCCGGGCGCGCTCGCCCGGGCGCGCGAACACGGCGTCCAGGACCACCACCTGGCCCGCCGCCAAACCGTCCTCGGCCAGGCTCTCGAGGCGGTCGTAGACGGCCCGGCTGGCGGCCGGCTGGTAGGCCTCCGCGCCCAGCCGCTGTTCCGGGCGCGCGGCGAAGGCGCGCTTGCGGATCAGGTCGCTGCGCAACACCACGGCGCCCGGCGGCGCGGCGAGACACGGCGCCAGGGCGGCCGCGAGCGTGGACTTGCCGGTGCCCGAAAGCCCGCCGATGGCGATCAGCCGGGGCGCGGGTGGTTCGAGAAACGCAAAGGCCAGCGCCAGGTAATCGCGCGCCTCGGCGCCGAGTTTCGCCGCTTCGCCGCCTTTCGATTGACCTGCCTCGATGGCGCCGACCATGGCGCGCACGCCGGCGCGCAGGGACTGGAACAGGCCCAGGGCGGCCAGGCCCGCCACGTCCTCGGTGCATCCCAGGTATCGGTTGAACACGACGCTGGCCAATTCCCCGAGGTCGCGGTGGCGCAGGTCCATCAACAGAAACGCCAGATCGTACAAGACGTCGATGCAGGCGATGGCCTCGCTGAACTCGATGCCGTCGAAAAGGGTGGGGCGGCCGTCGATCAGACAGATATTGCGCAGGTGCAGATCGCCGTGACACCAGCGCACCCGCCCGCCGATGCGCCTCGCGTCCAGCAATTCGCCGCGCGCGGCCAGGGCGTCGCGCCACGCGCCCTCGATGGCGTCCAGGTCCCGGGCCGGGAACAGGCCGGCGGATTCGCCGCGCAAGGTCGCCATGTTGCCGTCGATCACGGCGGCGATGCCGTCGCGCCCGCCCAGGTCGGGGCGGCGGACGGCCTTGTCGTGAAAATCGGCGATGGTATCGGCGAGGTCTCGCGTCAACGCGTTGGTCAGGTCGCCGCGCGCGGCCATGCGGTCGAACAGGGTATCCTGGTCGAACCGCTTCATGACCACCACCCAGTCGACCGGGCGCCCGGCGCCGTCGAGGGCCAGCGCGCCGTCCGCCTCCTCGGTAATCGGCACGACGCCTTGGTAGAGGTCGGGCGCGGTGCGCCGGTTGAGCCGCGCCTCGGCCTCGCAAACGACGCGCCGCTTCTCAGGCGTGGAATAGTCGAGAAACGCGAAGCGGACCGCGCGCTTGAGCTTGTAGGCGCGGGAGCCGGCCAAAAAGATCACGGCGCCGTGGGTGTCGATGCGCTCGACCGCGGCGCCGCCGTGGCTGGCCGGATCGGCGAGACAGGCGATCGCCGCGCTCTGGTCCTCGACGATCACCGGCCCGTCAAAGGATGTTCAGCGGTAGCTTGAGGTAGGCCACCCCGTTGTCCTCGGCCGGCGGCATCCGCCCGGCCCGCATATTGATCTGGATGGAGGGGAGGATGAGGTGCGGCATCTCCAGGACCGCGTCGCGCGCGGCGCGCATGGCGACGAATTCGTCCTCGGAAACGCCGTCATGGGCGTGGATGTTGTCGGCGCGCTCTTCCGCCACCGTGGTCTCCCAGGCCACGTCGCGACCGCCGGGGCCGTAGTCGTGGCACATGAACAGCCGGGTTTCGGGCGGTAGCGCCAGGATGCGGCGGACCGAGTGGTACAAGGCGCGCGCGTCGCCGCCGGGAAAATCGGTCCGCGCGGTGCCAAAATCGGGCATGAACAAAGTATCGCCGACAAAGGCCGCGCCGCC
>SMVA01328744.1_pt1 | contig 15605 bp, 14 predicted proteins | sample 2456451 | NCBI WGS metagenome assembly SMVA01 (sample SAMN11095933, study PRJNA526329) | marine sediment metagenome | biome: Marine sediment; feature: Surficial sediment; material: Deep marine sediment; isolation source: Hadal surficial sediment | place: Pacific Ocean | collected 2014-05 | depth...
CCCAGGGTGCTGAATGTCCACAGGGCGGTGGAAAACCAGGTGTCGAGCACATCTTCATCCTGTCGCAGGGATAGTGCCTGGTCGAGCTTGTTGTCTTCGCGTACCGCGGCTTCGCTGGCACCTACATAGATGTTGCCAGCCTCGTCATACCAGGCGGGGATCCGGTGTCCCCACCAGAGTTGCCGCGAGATGCACCAATCCTGGATGTCACGCATCCAGGCAAAATAGGTGTTTTCCCACTGCTTGGGTACAAACTCGATATCGCCGTTTTCGACCGCGGCAATAGCGGGCTGGGCCAGGGTTTTGGCGTCAACGTACCACTGCTCGGTCAGGTAGGGTTCGATAATCACTCCCGAACGTTCGCCGCGGGGTACTTTGAGCGTGTGGTCGTCGACCTTGTCCAGCAAACCCAGGGCGTCGAGATCCGCAACGACCTGCTTGCGCGCTTCAAACCGATCCAGGCCGCGGTAGGCGACCGGAGCGCCGTCATTCAGCCTGGCCTCGTCGGTGAAGAGATTAATCATCTCCAGCTTGTGGCGTTGGCCCATTTCGTAATCGTTGAAATCGTGGGCGGGGGTGATCTTGACACAGCCGGTGCCAAATTCCGGATCGACATAGTCGTCGCTGATGATCGGAATTTTGCGCCCGGTCAGGGGCAGGTCGACTGTCTGCCCGACCAGGTGCGCATAGCGCTCGTCGTCAGGGTGTACCGCCACCGCGGTGTCGCCAAGCATGGTCTCGGGCCGGGTGGTTGCCACGACCAGTTCACCGTCGCCGCTGGAGAGGGGGTATTTGAAGTGCCATAGATGGCCCTTTTCCTCCTCCGAAATCACTTCCAGGTCTGAAATTGCCGTGTGCAGGGCCGGGTCCCAGTTGACCAGCCGTTGACCGCGATAGATAAGCCCTTCCCGGTGCAACTGGATAAAGACTTCCTGTACCGCGGCGGAGAGGCCGGGATCCATGGTGAAGCGCTCTCGCGACCAGTCCATAGAGGAGCCCAGGCGGCGCAGTTGTTCGGTGATCTTGCCGCCGGAGTGTTCTTTCCAGTCCCATACTTTCTCGATGAATTTCTCACGCCCGAGTTCATGGCGGTTGCTGCCCTCGGCCTCCAACTGCCGCTCGACTACCATCTGGGTGGCGATGCCGGCGTGATCCATGCCCACCTGCCACAGGGTGTTGCAACCCAGCATACGGTGGTAGCGGATCAAGGCATCCATGATGGCTTCCTGGAAACCGTGCCCCATGTGCAGGCTGCCGGTGACATTGGGCGGCGGGATCATGATGGAATAGGGCGGACCTTCGCCACTGGGGGCGAAATAGCCTTGTTTTTCCCACTCCTGGTACCAGCGGGTTTCAATATTCGCGGGTTGGAAAGTCTTGTCCATGGAACTCTTTACAGACGGCTTCGAACGAAGGGCGCGATTATATCAGAGATTATTGTCTGTGATGGGATAGCCGTAGTGCTTGTAGTGCTTCCAGGATTCGCGCAATGGCTCACGTATGGCGGGGTCCTGTACCACTATTTCGGCAACCCGTTCGAAGCGGCCGACGAAGGTGGGAACGCGCAGGTCCAGGTTGATCATCAGATGCCGGTGTTCTCCCGGATCTTCGCCCCAGCCAATAACGACCGGCTCCCGGTCAGATTCCCCGAGTAGGGCGTGGGGAACAAAGCTCTGGGGCCTGAAGGCCCAGAGCAGTGTGTCCAGTTCACGGGCGGCAGCCTCGTCGCCGGTGTGAAGATAAATACGGTGCCCCAGTCGCACTACCTTGTCGGCCAGGCGGCAGGCAAAGCGGGCACGCTCCGCGGGATCGTGGCTCTGCAAGACATAGAAATCGATGTTGGTCATCGCTCAGTCGGTCCCGGCGCGATCCATCAGATAGCGAACCAGCAAACCCACCGGCCGGCCAGTGGCTCCCTTGGGGGCACTGTTCCAGGCGCTGCCGGCAATATCCAGGTGTGCCCAGTGATACTTTTTGGTGAATCGGGCGAGGAAGCAGGCGGCGGTGATACTGCCACCTCCGGGTCCGCCGACATTGGCCATGTCTGCAAAGGGTGTGTCGATTTGTTTTTGGTATTCATCCCACAGTGGCATGCGCCAGGCCCGGTCAAAGCTGTCTTCACCCGCACTGTTGAGCTGTTCCGCCAGCTTGTCATTATTGGCGTACATGGCGCTGGCATGGGCGCCCAGGGCCACCACACAGGCGCCGGTCAATGTCGCAATATCAATAACCGCCGCGGGCTTGAAACGCTCGGCGTAGGTCAGTGCATCGCACAGCACCAGGCGGCCTTCTGCATCGGTATTGAGAACCTCAATAGTCTGCCCCGACATACTGGTAACCACGTCTCCGGGTTTGGTGGCGGTGCCGCTGGGCAGGTTTTCCGCAGCGGCGATGATGGCAACCACGTTGATCGGCAGTTTCAGTGCCGTAATAGTGTGCATGGTGCCGAATACCGAGGCGGCTCCACACATGTCGAACTTCATTTCGTCCATCTTGGCGCCGGGTTTCAGACTGATACCGCCACTGTCAAAGGTGATGCCCTTGCCGACCAGTACATAGGGCTTCTGGCTGGATTTGCCGCCCTTGTAGTTCATGACGATGAGTTTGGCGGGTTCGGCACTGCCGGCGCTGACCGAGAGCAGGGAGCCCATGCCCAGCTCACGCATTTGTTTCTCCTCGAGTATACGCGTGCTCAGTTTGCTGTGTGCCCGGGCCAATTTGCGCGCTTCTGCCGCCAGGTAGCCCGGTGTGCAGATGTTGCCGGGCAAATTGCCGAGTTCCCGGGCGACATTGATGCCGGCGCCTGTTTCCTGGCCGCGCTTCAGCAGCGTATTGGCTTGCCGGGTGGACAGGGTGCTGCCACAGTCGACGAGGATTTTACTCAGGGACAGTCCGGGTTTGGGCTTGCTCACTGTTTCTCTATAGCTGTAGCTGGCGCGCACCGCCGCCATCGCCAGATGTTCGAGCAACTGCCCCATCGGCAGCCCGGAGCTGTCCAACTCGCCCAGGTGCAGGCAGGCATCTTTGCTCTTGCTCGCGCGCAGGCCTTTGATGATGGCCGTGGTCAATTTACGGCCGCCAGCGGGGTCCAGTTTGGCCGGATTGCCGCAGCCCAGTAATAAAATGCGCTTTGCACCCTTTTCCTTGCCGGTATGCAGGAGCAGAGTCTCTCCGATGCCGCCTTTGATGTCCCCGTTCTTGAGGGCAGCGGTGATCAGTCCGCCGTTGGCCTTGTCCAACTGGTTGGCGGCGGCGGAGAGTTTCTTGCGGGCGAAAACAGCCGCCACAGCGCAGCCCGTGTTGTGGCTTGCGGCATCAGAAATTGCGCGTGCTTGAATGTCCATAGTGTGTCTGCCTCAGTTTGCTTGTGCTTCAGTGTAGTTTGAAACGAGTGTCGTGAGCGAACCCTCAATGCTTGCGCTTCGGCAGTAGTTGCAACTCAGTCTTCGACCAATAATCGTGCCAGTAGCGCCCCCTGCGGTCGATCAGGCACCACAGGTATCCGGCGCCTGCCGGCAGCAAGGAGACCAGTGCGCCGGCGCAGCGCAACAAGCACTGCTTGAGGGTGACCGGTGAGCCGTCGAAACTGCAGAGGCGGATTCGCCAGGCCTGCATGCCCAGGGTTTGTCCCTTGAGCAGCCAGAAACAGGAAAAGAACGCAGCGGTTATCAGCAGGGCGAGTAATTGCACCAATTGCGGGTGCAAGGTGTTCTGAAAATCCTCTCCACCGGGCGCATTGCCAATAGCCAGCTGTAGACCTGTCGCCAGCGCCACAGTGACCATGATCAGTGGTAAGACCAGCAGGATATCGTACAGCGCCGCTGCCAGGCGCCGAAACAGGCTGGGACAGGTGATATTTTCCATGGCACGTCCATCTACTTGCGGGGGATTCTATCATCAGTCCATGCTACATTTCTCGCCATGGAAGTGTTACTAGTCGAAGATGATCACAGTGTAGCCGACTATATCAGTGAAGGCCTGGGTGCGGCGGGATACCAGGTAACGTGCGCCGGTGATGGTGAAACAGGATTGGAATTGGCATCTGCCGGGCGCTTCGATGTGATCGTGCTGGACCGGATGTTGCCAGGCCTGGATGGGTTCAGCCTGATTCACCGGCTGCGCTCGGCTGGCGATCACACCCCGATACTCATTTTGAGCGCCCTGGGAGAAGTAGACGACCGGGTGGCGGGTTTACAGGCGGGGGCGGACGACTACCTGGCCAAGCCCTTCTCCTTTGCCGAATTACAGGCGCGGATAGAGGCACTGATCCGCCGGCGGGCAGTTGACAAGGTAGAGACTGTGCTGCAGGTCGAGGACCTGCATATGGACTTGTTGGGCAACCGGGTCAACCGCGCAGGCCAGGTGATCCAGTTGCAACCCCGCGAGTACAAGTTATTGGAATTCCTGATGCGCCATGCAGGGCAGGTCGTCACCCGGGCGATGCTGCTGGAGCAGGTCTGGGGTTACCATTTTGACCCGCAGACCAATGTCATCGACGTACATATCAGCCGATTGCGGCAAAAGATTGATCGTGGATTCGAAGCGACTTTGCTGGAGACGGTGCGCGGCGCCGGCTATCGTCTGGGACCTGAGCCGACAAGCAACGAATGAACGTAGCTAAAATTCTCACCAGTTTTACATTCCGCTACATGTTGCTGTATGTGCTGGCGCTCAGTGCGGCGGTCTTCCTGATGATGGCTGTTATCTATGGCTTCTTCACCTACAACTATTTCCAGGAGCTGCGCCAATCAATTATCGAGGAGCTGGAGACGCTCGCCCTGGTCTACCAGGGGCAGGGTGTGCCCGGGGTGGAGCAGTATGTGAGCGATCAGCAACAGAGCCCGACCACTGGAAGATTTCACTACCTGTTGACTGATGCTGAGTTTGACAAGCTGGCGGGGACGCTGGATCAGTGGCCCGACTACCGGGAATTCGGTGATGGCTGGGTGGCCTTCGGCTTGTCGGTGACCGACTTTGGTTCTGAGGAACCGGCTCTGGAATTGATGGCGCGCCCCTATACCCTGCCTGACGGCAGGCACCTGCTGGTGGCCCTGCGCTACAGTGATGTACTGGAATCAGTCAGGCTGGTGATGAAAACCTTGCTGCGAACGATGTTGGCAACCGTATTTTTCGGTGTCATCGGCGGATTTTTTGCTGCTGCCGGGACCCTGCGCCGTATCGAATCTCTCAACGAGGGTATCAGCGATATTGTTCACGGCGACCTGTCACAACGCATTCCCATGGGTGACGCCGTTGGCAACATGCGCGAGCTTATTGAGAACTTCAACCAGATGCTGGACCAGACGGAATCACTGATGGCGGGCGTGCGCACTGTAGCTGACAATATCGCCCACGACCTGCGAACGCCTTTGACACGCTTGCGCAACAGGCTCAGCCAACTTCAACAACAGGTGCCGGCGGATGATGAAGATACGGTACGTGAGATTATTGAAGAGTGTGATCAGGTCTTGTCGACCTTCAACGCGCTGTTGCGAATAGCTCAACTGGAGGCCGGCAACCGGATTTCAATCTTTTCCCAGCTGGACCTCGGCGAGTTGGTACAGGATGTGATCGATCTCTATGAGCCGCTTGCCCAGGACAAACAAATTGACATGCACTGCTGGTGCAAAGAACAGCTCTATGACGGTGATCGGGATCTTCTGTTCCAGATGCTCGCCAATGTGTTGGATAACGCCGTCAAATATACGCCACAAGGCGGTCACATCAGCGTTACGCTGACCAGCTCGGATCGAGGGTTGCCTGTACTCGCAGTGACTGACAGTGGTCCGGGAATACCCGTTGCCGACCGGGAAAATGTATTCCGTCGCTTCTTCCGGTTGGAATCCAGTCGTGGGTTACAGCCGGGCAATGGTCTCGGCCTGAGCCTGGTGCAGGCGGTGGTGAACTTGCATCACGGTCATGTCGGCTTGTCGGATAACCATCCGGGCCTGCGGGTAGAGATCACTCTCGGCTAGGTAAGTCTTTCAGGCTCAAATGGTCGGTATTGGGTGCTTCGGCAGTTTCCTTGTGACGTTCCTTTTCTTCCAGCATATCTGTGCCCTCGGGGCAAAGCTCTAGGCCACTGGTGTCGGGGTTGACTATTTCCACGTCCTCTTCGAGGCGTGGTATGTCCTCGCCGACCTCGCCCATACTCAGGTGGCTGGTATCGGGGTTAACAGTTTCCTGTGTCGATTCCAGCTGCGGTATATCCTCGCCCACTTCGCCCATGCTCAGGTGGCTGGTGTCTATATGCTGTGCCTCCGGCCGGTCGCGCTCGTCCTCCTGCAGGACATCGGTGCCCGGCGGTGCCAGTGATATTTCCTCCCCAAATGTTATGGCGGCAGGTTGCTTGGCCAGCGCTGCAATCCGCTCGGCCTTAGTCCCCGCGGTGGGTTTCCCGGGTGCGCTTTCAGGGGTGGTGGAGGTGGCGGCTATGTCACTGGAGGCGGGGAGGTCCTCATCTTCGGGTAACTCGGGTGCAGGGTTCGCTGCGGGCTTTGGTGCAGGCGTTGGTGTGGAATCGCTCTTCTGCGGCTGTTCCCGAATGCGGGCAACAGCCCCGGCCTTCTGCAGCGCGGCCTTGTACTTAATGGCGCCGGCTTTGTCGACCCCGCCCTTGATCAGCTGTGGCTTGCCAGAGAACAATTTTTCCAGGGCGGCCTCGTTTGTCTTGAACAGCTGGGCCATGTTATTGCGCACGGTCGTTTCTTCGAAGCCATCAATCAACTGCGCCGAGAAGAAAATATCATAGAGCTTGCTCATACGTGGAGTATAAGCTGGTGGGAGCAAGGCAACAATGCCGTAGTTTGATAGTATCCACACCCATGAGTTCCGATTCTGTGCCAACCCAGTTTGCTGTCTCACTACTCCGCATGGCCGATGAGCGCGGCTATGACTTCAGTGGCCTGCTGAAATCTGCCGGGCTTGATTTTGATCCGTTGGACCGCGATGCCGAATCCTGGCGGCCACAGATATCTGCCATGCAGTACACGCGTATCTATCAACAGGTATTGAGCCTGATACAGGATGAGACCTTCGGCTTGCATCCGCAGAAGGTGGTTTCCCCGGGTGCGTTCCGCATGATGTGTTACTGCATAATTTCCTGTGACTCGCTGGGCAATGCTATCAAGCGGGCGACTCAGTTTTACCGCACATTTTTTGATGAAGAAGCCCAGTTGTATGCCAATTTCAGTGAGCGCCATGCGCGGGTAGGTTATCGCGATATGGGAGGGCGGGGAGAGCACCAGGTCGACGCGATCGATGCCTATGGCTTGTCTACCTGGCACCGCTTTTTCGGTTGGCTTACCGGGCGCCCCATCAGTCTGGAGAGGGTGGATTTCATCGGTGATCCCCCCGTCAAGCTGGAGAAGTACGAAAATCTGTTCGGTTGTCCGCTGTATTTCCGCCAGCCCTCCAACCTGCTGTATTTTGACAGTGAATACCTGAAGCTTCCCCTGGTTCATACCGAGCAGTCTTTGCGGGAATTTTTGCGCACTGCCCCCTACCAGCTACTCACCATGACGCGCGAGAGTCACCAAGACTCACTCGTCACCCAGGTGCGCGCCATGATCGGGCATGATTTCAGCCAGGGCTTTCCAGGCTTTGAGACCATCAGCTCGGCGCTGCATGTATCGGCACCTACCCTGCGGCGGCGCCTCAAGCGCGAGGGGACGACCTTTCAGCAGCTCAAGGACCACTGTCGCTGCGAGGCCGCGCAGGAATTGTTGTCACACGCAGACATGTCGATCAATTCGGTGGCCCTCAAACTGGGATTTACCGATCCCAGCACCTTTCATCGCTCCTTCAAGAAATGGACCGGCCAGACGCCGGGGGAGTATCGCCAGGCCCACCGGGCTGAGCCTCGGGGTGTGCACTGACCCTTATTAGCTCTGCCTTGACCTGATATGCCATTGAGCACTTTTAGCCTTGCCGTAAGCTTTGTCGGGAACTGAAAAAAGCAAACTGGCAGGATGTGCTATGGCGACTACGGCCCTTATTTATGATGCAATTCGAACCCCCCGCGGCAGTGGGCGGGAGGGCGGCGCCCTCTATGAAGTAAAACCGATTGATCTGTTGACCAATATGCTCGAGGCGATGAAAGAGCGTCACGACCTGGATACCAGCCGGGTTGAGGACGTGATTATCGCCACCGGCGAGCCAGTGGATGAGCAGGGGCAGGACATTGCCAAGGCGGCACTGGGCTATTCAAGCTGGGATGACGTGACCGTCGGTGCCCAGTTGCATCGCTTCTGTGCCGGTGGATTGGATGCGGTCAATCTCGCCGCGGCGAAGGTGGCTGCGGGTTTTGAAGACCTGGTCTGTGCCGGGGGCGTTGAATCCATGTCACGCCTGGGCATGGGGGCGAGTGGCGGTGCCATGGGCGACCCCTGGGTCGCCATGAAAACCCATTTTATCTCCCAGGGTCTCGGTGCCGACTTGCTGGCGACACTGGATGGTTTCAGCCGGGATGATGTCGACCGTTACGCGCTGCAGTCCCAACAGCGCGCGGCCCAGGCTCGCGACCAGGGCTTTTTCAAGTCGATAGTACCGGTTACCGATATGAACGGCGTGACGATACTCGACCGGGATGAAATGATTCGAGACAACACCAGCCTGGAAGGTCTGGCCGGTCTCAAACCCGCTTTCCAGATGTTCAAGGATTTTGGCCAGGGAGACTTGCTCAAGTTAAAGTACCCCCAGGTTGAAGATGTATCCTGCATTCATACCCCGGGTAATTCATCGGCCATTGTCGACGGTGCATCCCTGGTCATGGTTGGCAATGAGCAGGCCGGCAAGGACCTCGGCCTGACACCGCGCGCTCGCATCGTCGCCTGTGCCGTCACTGGCACCGAGCCGACCATTATTGAACGCTTTTGAGGGGGATGTGACGATGAGTTATTTGCGTTTGGAAAAAAAAGTGACGGTATTGTCGAGCTGATCTTTGACCAGGAAGGCAAGGAAGTGAATGTCATGGGCCTGGAGTACGAGGCTGCCATGACCGATGCCCTGGCGGAACTGGAAGCCATGAAGGACGAGATAATCGGTGTTTACGTGCGCAGCGGCAAGCGCGGACAGTTCTTCGCCGGTGGTGATATCACGGCCATGCTGGCAATGGATCTCAATGCCAGTGTGCAGCAGAAAACGGAAATGTTAGAGGGCATTATGCAGACCAAGGCCCTGCTGCGGCGGCTGGAAACCCTGGGGGTGCCGGTGGTATGCGGTATCAACGGCCCTGCCCTGGGGGGAGGCTTCGAAATAGCGCTGGCCTGTCACCATCGAATCGGGCTGAGTACGGTGAAACTCGGTTTGCCCGAGGCGCAGATCGGCTTGATGCCCGGTGCCGATGGCGTGGTGCGGATGGTGCGTTATCTCGGCATGCAGGAAGCCCTGACCCTGATATCCGAGGGCAAGAGCCTGCGCGCTGAGCAAGCGCTGGAGAAGGGATTACTGCACCAGGTCTGTGAATCTGAAGAGGAAATGCACGCCGCGGCCAGGGCCTGGATTAAAGCCAATCCGCAGGCGCGGCAGCCCTGGGATTGTGAGGGCTTCCAGATTCCAGGTGGTTCGCCCAAGGATAAAGACAATCAAGGGGTGCAGGGGCTGATGTTCTTCGGCCCCGCCAACGTGATGAACCAGAGCAAGGGGCTGATGCCGGCACAGCAGGCGATCTTTGCCGCGGTGGTCGATGTCGCCCGGGTCGATTTTGATACCGCTGCAAAGATTGAAGCGCGTTTTTTGTGCAGATGAATGCGCTGGCCAAGGGTGCCTCTCGCCCCGAGGGTTACGAAAAAAGCAGCGTTAACAAGCTGGGCCTGCTCGGCGCCGGGCAGATGGGTGCCGGTATTGCTTTCATTGCAGCCAGGGCGGGCATCGACGTTGTCCTCAAGGATATTTCCATGGAGGCCGCCGAGCGGGGCAAGGCTTACTCAGAACAGGTCTGTGAGAAACACCGTCGTATCGACGAGGCACAGGCAGTGGAAATCCTGTCGCGGATCACTGCCACCGATGATTACGCATTGCTGGCTGAGTGCGACATGGTGATCGAGGCGGTGTTCGAGAACCGAGAGCTCAAGGCGACGGTGACCCGAGAGGCGGAGGCGGTGCTGGGTGAGACGGCGATATTTGCCACCAATACCTCGGCCCTGCCGATTACCGAACTGGCACAGGCTTCGCGCCGACGTCCCAACTTTGTCGGCATGCACTTTTTCTCGCCTGCTGAAAAAATGCCGCTGCTGGAGATCATTGCCGGCGAGCAAACCAGTGACGCGACCCTGGCCCGCGCCTTCGACCTGGCACAGCAGTTGGGCAAGACGCCGATAGTGGTCAATGATGGACCGGGCTTTTTCACCAGCCGGGTGATCAGTAAAACCATCGCTCAGGGCTCCAAACTGTTGGAGGAGGGTGTCAATCCCGTGCTTATAGAGAGCGCCGCGCGGATGAACGGTTCGCCGGTTGGACCGCTGGCGGCGATAGATGAAATATCCCTGGAAACAGCCCACAAAAATGGCCTGCAGAGCCGGGCCGATGTAGAGGCCCAGGGCGGTGAATGGCAGGACAATGCCGCGTCGCGAATACTCGATCGCATGGTCAATGAGTTTGCTCGCCGCGGCAAGGTGTACGGGGGTGGTTACTACGATTATCCCGAGACGGGTCAGAAGCATATTTGGCCGGGCCTGAAGACGGCTTTTGCGCCAGATGGCTATACCGAGATACCTTTCGCTGATATTCAGGACAGGCTGGTATTTTGCCAGAGCCTGGAGGCGGTTCGGGCGATGGAGGAGGGGGTGCTTGAATCTGTGGGAGACGGCAACATCGGCTCCATCATGGGGATCGGTTTTCCGCCTCACTCCGGCGGTGTTTTCCAGGCGATTAATGCCTATGGAGTGAAAGCATTCGCCGCGCGGGCTGCGGAGTTGGCGGAGAAATACGGCGAGGATTTTATACCGCCGCAGTTGTTACTGGATAAAGCATCCAGAAACGAACTGTTCCTCTAACAGAATACCCGACGAAGCTCGATAGAGGTCTGGACTACGGACCGGTAGCGAAACTCCACATAGACAACCTGCGGGCTGCTGGCTTGTATCGAGGTACTACGGGCATGGGCTGCTGGCATTCAATGGCGTATAATCCGCGGCCATGAATATTCAGATAGATATAGAAACAAAGCTGGCGGAGGCGCTGACGCCGGATCACCTTGAGGTGATCAACGAGAGCAGCCAGCACAATGTTCCGCCTAACTCCGAAACCCACTTCAAGGTAGTGATTGTGGCGGGAGAGTTTGAGGGCCAGCGCAAGGTGGCCAGACACCAGCGTATTTACGGTTTGCTGGCCGATGAACTGGAGGGCCCGGTGCACGCGTTGGCTCTACACACCTATACTGCTGACGAATGGCACGAGCGCCATGGCGCGGCTCCCATGTCTCCGCCCTGTCTGGGCGGCAGTAAATCAGAACAGTCTTAGGTACTCACATGTCACAAATAGTCGTCGCGGCACTGTACCGGTTCGTGACCCTCGAAGATTTCCACGAGATACGCGAGCCGCTGCTGGACGAGTGCGTGGCGGCGGCTATCAAGGGCACTTTATTGCTGGCCCGCGAGGGAATTAATGGCACTATTGCGGGTACGCGGGAGCGGATAGATCGGGTGCTTGCCTATTTGCGGAATGATCCCCGGTTGGCGGCTCTGGAGCACAAGGAGTCCTTCGATGACCACATTCCTTTTTACCGGATGAAGGTCAAGCTGAAGAAGGAAATTGTGACTATGGGGGTGCCTGGTGTCGACCCCAACGAGGTGGTCGGCAGGTATGTAGAGCCCGCTGACTGGAACGCGCTGATACGTGATCCCGAGGTGGTGCTGATCGATACGCGCAATGATTACGAGGTCGGTATAGGCACTTTCAGGGGTGCTGTCGACCCACACACCACGACCTTCCGCGAATTTCCCGCCTATGTGCGCGCCAACTATGAGCCCGGGACTCATAAGAAGGTCGCCCTGTTCTGTACTGGTGGCATCCGCTGTGAAAAAGCCTCTGCATTCATGCTCAAGGAAGGTTTTGATGAGGTTTATCACCTGCGGGGTGGCATTCTCAAATACCTGGAAGAAGTTCCCGGGGAAGAGTCGGCCTGGGAAGGGGAGTGTTTTGTCTTTGACAACCGGGTGTCCGTGGACCAACAGTTGGAGAAGGGGCATTACGATCAGTGCCACGGCTGCCGTCACCCCATTACCGAGCAAGACAAGCTCTCGCCGAAGTACCAGAAGGGCGTGTGCTGCCCCGGTTGTTATGACCGCCTCACCGAGGATCAGAAATCCCGCTTCGCCGAGCGACAAAAGCAGATTGAGTTGGCTGCGGCCCGCAACGAGCCGCATATTGGTGCGCCGCCGCCGGCGCGGCAGGGTAGCGGTATGCAGGAACCACATCCGGACAGTGGCGAAGGACTCTAGTGCCCGTACGCACTGTAGTCAGGCTGTGGCCCTTGTTCCTGGGCTTGTCACTCATTGGGCTGGCGGTGGGTGTGCAGGGCAGTTTGCTCGGTGTTCGGGCCGCACTGGAAGGTTTTGATGACGGCTTGATCGGGCTGCTTATGTCGGCGTACTTTGCCGGCTTCCTGGCGGGTTCGCTGCTGGCACCCCGGTTGATCCTGCATGTGGGGCATATTCGCGCCTTCGGTGCGGTGACCGCACTGGCCTCGGTGACGATTCTGATTCACGCCAGCTTTGTCGAGCCCTGGACCTGGGCGGCCATGAGGCTGTTAACGGGTTTTGCCTTTTCGGCTATTTATGTGATCGCCGAGAGCTGGCTTAACCAGGCGGCGACCAACGAGAACCGGGGCCAACTGCTGTCTATCTATATGGTCATCCTGCTGGCGGGCACCTGCGTCGGCCAGTTTATGCTTAATCTCGCAGATCCTTCGGGTTTCGCCCTGTTCATCCTGATCTCGGTGATGGTGAGTGTGGCGGCGATACCCATATTGATGACTGTGCTGCCAACCCCGGTGCTGGAAGAGACAGAGCGCGTGAGTATTGCGCATTTGTGGCGGCGTGCACCGATGGGGGTTATCGGGATTGTGCTGGTGCAGTGGTGTACCAGCGTGGTGTTCGGTATGGGCGCGGTTTACGGCGCCAGGCTGGGGCTGGATGTGGGTGAGATTGCCATGTTCATGGGCTCCATTATGGGTGGGGGTATGATCCTGCAGTGGCCACTGGGGCGAATTTCCGATCTGGTCGATCGCCGCTGGGTCATGGGGTTCGCGAGTTTATGCGCGGTGGCAGCGGCGCTAATGGCCAGTGCAGAGCAGGTGGCCGGCAACATGCTTTACCTCTACGCCTTTTTATTTGGCGGTTTTTGCCTGTCCCAGTATTCCCTGATAGTGGCACTGATCCATGATCACCTGCGACCGGCAGAGATCATTCCTGCCAGTGGTACTATAGTGCTGCTGTCGGGCCTGGTCTCGGTGTTTGGGCCGCTGATGGTTGCCCTGGGTATGCGGGTGTTCGGGTTGGACAGTTACTTCCTGATGCTCGCGGTCGCACTGTTTTTGATGGCGATAATCAGTATCTGGCGAGCCCTGTTTGTGCCGGCCTTACCGCCGGAATACAAGACCCAGTCGACCATCCAGGTGCCGGCTATCGCCGTTGGATCGGTGTTACATCCGGAAGAGAAGGAGGTGGTATGAACGGATTTTTGGCGCAGGGGGCAAAGCTTCTGGGTGCTCTGCTGGTAGGTGTCCTGCTGTTCTCAGGTGCCAGTATCGCGGCACAGGAGTGCGACTTTGACAATGCGGAGCTGATGACGCGACCCGACCCGTCGGGTCCCCCCACCGATGTGTTTGTGCGGCTTTATGTCAACGACATCACCAAGATCCAGGATGTCGAGCAGAGTTTTGTGGCCGACGTGGTTTTTCGGGCGGAGTGGTCTGACCCGCGCCTGACCCACAGCGCCCCGGTTCCCTGTGTGGCGACAGAGTTGCAGGTATGGTCGCCGCAAATACAGTCACTTAACTTACGTGTGATGGAGCAACGCCGCCCACCGGAGATTCGTGTCGCACCCTCCGGCGAGGTGGCCATGTTCATGCGTGGCTTTGGTGAGTTTTCATTTCCGGCAGATTTGGCTGAGTTTCCTTTTGACCGGCAAATTTTACCCTTTGTGTTGATTTCGAGGCGCTCCCCGCAAGAGCTTGTGCTGCGCTCGGATGATTCCGGCGTGGGTATGGGGGATCGCTTTTCAGTCGCCAACTGGGATATTTCCTATCGGGATGCGAACAGCAGCACCCACTACCTGGCCTCAGCCGACCGTGATATTCCGCGCCTGGACATTGTCTTTGACGCCAAACGCCTGACCGGCTACTACACCTGGAAGTTGATCGTGCCGTTGCTGCTGGTGGTGATGATGTCCTGGGCAGTGTTCTGGATGGCGCCAGTACATGTCGCTCCCAGAGTGGGTCTCGCCGCCACCGCCATGTTGACCCTGATCGCCTACCGCTTCGCACTGGGGGCACTGCTGCCTCCCATCGCCTATCTCACGCGGATGGATGTTTTCCTGGTTTTTGCCTCGGTGCTGGTGTTCGCGGCGCTGGCGGTTGCGGTGATCGTGACCTATGTTGCAGATCATGGCCGGGAAGACCTGGCTGACAAAATAACGCGAGTGGCACGCTGGCTCTCGCCAGTGCTGTTTGTCGGTTTACTGTTGATGGTCTTCAGATAATGCCCAGTTGTGGAGAAGCATTGGTAAAACTGCTGGAAGCTTATGGCGTCGATACGGTTTTTGGCATTCCAGGCAACCATACGGTGCAGTTGTACCGCGGCCTGGCGGACAGTTCGATCCGCCATGTCAGCCCGCGGCATGAGCAGGGAGCGGCCTTTATGGCCGATGGCTATGCCCGGGCAGGGGGCAAGCCCGGTGTCTGCTTCCTGATTTCGGGACCCGGGCTCACCAATGCGCTGACGCCGATGATGCAGGCGCTGGCCGACTCAGTACCTATGTTGGTCATTACCGCGGTGGCAGCGCGGCAGGATCTGGGTATGGGGGAGGGGCATTTGCATGAGCTCCCCGACCAGCGAGCCCTGGCCAGCCAATGCACGCGCTTCAGCCATACTCTGATGCGCGTGGATGAACTGCCGAAACTGTTGGCGCGTGCTTTCGCGGTGTTTAACAGTGAGCGGCCCGGTCCGGTACATATTGAACTACCACTGGATGTGATTACCGCCGATGCCGGTCATGTAGATCTGACACCCTGGCAGGTACCCGCCAGGCCAGGCCCGGACCCGGAAGCGCTGACCACAGCGGCGGCGATGCTGAGCGCGGCGAGCAGGCCGCTGATGATTATAGGTGGCGGCAGTGTTGAGGCCGCTGAAGAGGTGCTCGCGGTCGCCGAAGCGCTGGACATGCCGGTGTTGAACACCGTCAACGCCAAGGGCGTGATGCCATCCTCTCACCCATTGTCGGTAGGCGGCAGTCCCTCGCTACCCTGTATTCGCGAGGCGATGCGTGATGCAGACGTGATACTGGCGGTCGGCACCGAATTCGCCGAAACCGATTACGACATGTTGTTTGTCGGTGCGCTGGAGTTGAGTGGAGACCTCATCCGTATTGATATCGATGCCCGGCAA
>SMVA01108336.1_pt1 | contig 15603 bp, 13 predicted proteins | sample 2456451 | NCBI WGS metagenome assembly SMVA01 (sample SAMN11095933, study PRJNA526329) | marine sediment metagenome | biome: Marine sediment; feature: Surficial sediment; material: Deep marine sediment; isolation source: Hadal surficial sediment | place: Pacific Ocean | collected 2014-05 | depth...
CGCTCGTTCAGCAAAACGAGCATTTCCTCTGCGCTTTTCCCTGTGGCGCAGACGATGAAAATGTAGCCGAATCGGTCCTCATACGCTCGATTCCCTTCCGACAACGCTTGCAACACCTCGCCCGACGCCCCGTCGGCGCTAGCCTGTTCTCCTTCCGACCAACCCCGTGTGCGTGCAAACCGAGAACGCAGGCTCTCCATATCGCCAATACGGGGGTGCCCGCCGAAAGCTTCCAACCAATCTTCTGGATTCAGATTGGCCCAGACGTCGTTGGCTAAACGAAACAATTCATCCGCACTCGAAACATGGCGCTGCGCAGTCATTTGCTCAGCCCAGCGTTTCGAGCCGCAACACTTCAGCAATGCGGCCTCGGCTTCTGCGGCGTTGAGTTGGTTGAGGTGATCTATGCCGGTCATCGTTTATGCGTCGTCTCCAACATAGCGCGTACCGTTCACGCGTAGCCTCGCTATTCCCCCGTCGGGGAAAATATTCAACCGAACATGCGTGCAGGGGCCGATGTCGTCGAGTTCTACCGCAAAAAGATGATGATGGTGGGCCTGGAGTTTTGTCGGTGGTAGTAGCTCCCTCCATTCCGCATCGGCCGGATCAAAATCCAGGGTCGCTGCCGGGAAATAGCACCCTTCCAAAGAACATTGATCGGGATAGTTGCCTTTGAAAAACGTCGTGTCTACTTCGACCTGCCGGATGATCCCGGCAGCGCCCAGCCTGACGACTACCCAGTCGTGTCCGTCATCACGCCGACGCCTGGTCTCCCAACCATCGCCCATATTTAGCGGCGGACCCGGCAAAAGCAAGTTGTTCATAGGGCTAAAAAAGCGGTTACTGCACATGCAGGCCAGCCCGCCGTTTTCGACTGCTGCCAGGTCGATCACCGCATCAGTCTCAAACCGATTCCAATCCGGGTCCACCTCACCGTAAACGCGGAGGCGCGCTACACCACCGTCGGGGTAGATGTTGAGGCGGACGTGCGTCCAACAGCGTTGGTCGGCCGGTGTGAAGAGGTTTCGGCTCCCTGGTTCGAGCGATGATTTGGGCAGGATCTCTGTCCATTCGGCCTGCTCCACCGGTGTGTCCTCAGGTAGGAGGCAGGCGTCGAGCGAGGCATGCGGAGGGTGATTACCCAGGAAGTGGTTGGTGTCAATGTCGACGCCTCGAATGACCCCGGGCAACCCCAGCCTGACAATGCACCAGTCGTGGCCGGGCGCTCGGCGGCGGCGGGTCTCCCAGCCGTCCATCCACTTGCCCTGTTCCGTGTATTTGTCCGCGATAAAGACGCTCGGTCCTGGCTTGAGCAGGTTCTCCTTCGGCGCGAAGAACTCGTCGTTGGCCAGCACTGCTTGCGCCCCCAGACTTTCTGCCGCCAGGTTTACCAGGTCGGTGAAGGCTGGGAGATTGGGATTTTCAATCATTCCTGTCAGTTACAAGAAACAGGGTTTGGATCGCTAAAGCGATCACTACAAACGGATCACTACAAACGAAGGCGTGCACGTAGCGATCGGTTCGGCGATCTCATAACCCACCTTTCAGGCCAAGTAGTTCCAACTATCTCAATCATCCCAACCCTGCCCATAGTCCCGTACGGGATGGCCTGTCCAGAGCGAACGTAGCCAGTCACGACCATAAAATGCCTCGTACCAGTGAATGCTACTCTCTTGCCAATCGTACGGCGAAGTGACCCAGCCGTACTTGACCGGGTTGTAGTGAATATAGTTGAGCGTAACCGCATAATGACGCGCAGAACGAATGGCCCGATCACTGTACCGATACCAAATCTTGCGACCGAGTCTACTATCTAGTCGATTCCACAGTCGGGCTATAGGACCATGCACGAAGCGGAAGAATTCGCCTAAGGCGTCGAATGCAGCAACTTCCGCAAGTATGTGGTAGTGATTTAGCAGAATCACCCACCCGCTCAGTGTTACACCGTGGCGTTCCGACTGCTCTCGCAATTTCTCAAGCACGGTTTTTCGACGGGCCTGCGCCCGCATGTGGTGTCGGTGCTCATAACAGGCCGCCGTGAGGAAGTAGTAGGTCCGGTCACGAATCGGGTGCGGTGGTCCATGCCGCGGGAATCCCTTCTCCAGGCGCTGTCTGACCACGGCTTCGCGCTCGGCAGGCGTAAGCTTGCGATAATCGTACATGCTTCGACAAGTTTATATGGTCGCTGCAGTGGCTACTACAAACGCATGGGGTGTATATGGCCGCTGAAGCGGCAACTACAAACGCATGGGGTGTATATGGCCGCTGAAGCAACAACTACAAACCTAGGGGCGAAGGACCGCTCTTCCTATCGGTGAGCCTAGGATTTGTCCGGCCTCGAACACTTTGACTCCTCGAAGAAACGTCTTTTCGACAATTCCAGATAGCGCTATTCCTTCGTAGGGCGTCAGCTTGTTCCGGTGATGAATCATGGATGGCGCAACGGTGAACGCCGCCTCTGGATTCCAGACAACGAGATCGGCGTCCTTCCCCACCTCAATAGCGCCTTTTCGATGATCCAGACCCAGAAACCTTGCCGGGCCACGACACATCCATTCTGCCAAATCCGGTAAGGATCCTCCCCGTTTCCGCGCTGCCGTCCAGACTATGGGGAGCCCGAACTGCAAGGAAGCAATGCCGCCCCAGGCCTGCTGAAAATCGCCTTCCTCCAGCCGCTTCAACGAAGGCAATGAAGGCGAATGGTCAGAGACGACGAAATCGATGACGCCCTCTCGGAGCGCCTGCCAGAGCCGTTCGCAGTTTTCGCCTTCACGAATCGGTGGAGCACACTTGAAACGCGTATCGCCGTCCGGGATGTCTTCCGAAGCGAAGAAGAGATAGTGCGGGCAGGTCTCGACCGTCACCGGCAACCCATCCTGACGCGCGGCCCGCAAAATTGAAACAGCCTCGCTGGACGAGAGGTGAACGATATGGGTCGGGCATCCGTATTCGCGGCATAGATCGATCATCAAACGAATGGCCTCGTTTTCCCAGGCCTTTGGGCGCGAGGCCAGGTAGGCCGCGTAGCTCCGGGGATCCGCCATGTATGAGGACGTTCCGAGGTCGCATTCAGCGTGCACCAGCAGCGGCACGTTGTGGCGAGCCAGAATCGGCATTCCGGCGCGGAGATCGGCCTCGGTTGCATTGGGGAACTCGTCGATCCCCGAATGCACAAGAAAAGTCTTGACGCCCAGCACACCTGCGCCAATCAAGGGCTCCAGGTGAACGGTGTTGCCGGGGATCAAACCCGCGTAAAAGCCGCAATCGACCCACAACTTTCCTCGCGCTGCCGCCAGCTTTTGCTCGAAAGCCTCCACGGTCGTCGTAACCGGCGAACTGTTTAGCGGCATATCGACCAGCGTTGTGATACCGCCTGCCGCAGCGGCCCGCGTGGCCGTCTCAAATCCCTCCCACGCGGTGCGTCCCGGCTCGTTGATGTGTACGTGGCTGTCGACCAGCCCCGGCATCACTACAGAATCGCCTACATCTTCCACCAGCCAATTAGGAGGTATATCTTCCGTAAATACAATATTCGATATGACGCCATCTTTAATCGACACTGCACCGTTTCGGATGCCGTCTGGCGTCACAATCCGCCGGCTTCGGAGAACCAGATCTGGGCCGGCGGCGCTCATCCTGCCTTCGGCATCATTCCATCCCTTGCACCGAATAATGCATTTCTCCGTTGAATGATTTGCGCGGCCACGCTAATCGCGATTTCCTCGGGCGTGTTGCTGTGGATGGGCAGGCCAACCGGCATATGGATTTTGGCGAGGGCTTCTTTCGATACGCCGGCTTTCTGCAGCTCTTTGTAAATGCGAGTGATCTTGGCTGGACTGCCCATCATACCGACGAAAGGAAACGGCAGGGCCACAACACCGAGAAGACTGTGCACGTCGGAGGGGAAGTCGGTCGTCATGACCACCACGTCGGTCAGTTCGGGATAGCCTACCTGCGCCCCAGCCTCTCGAAGATCCGGCACGATGGTAACCGACCGGGCAAAGGTGTTTTGCTGGACCGTGGCAACGTCGGAGCGAGTATCAAAAACAAAGACGTCATATCCCAAGCCCTGCATCATGCGCGACAGCGCCAGGGCACAGTGGCCGCCACCCATGATGGCGATCCGCTTCTGATTCAAGAGCTGCTCTACATAACGCCACGCTCCCGATTGCTGGACGAGCAGGATTTGCGGCTGATCCACGACGGGCGGCCCTGCATTGAAGCCCATTCCTTCTTCTGAGATATGCATCTCGCCCGACAGCCCCTTCCCCTGTGCCCGCGCTGCTTCTTCTACCGCATCCGTGTCGCGCTCCGGATAGCACAAATAATAGAGGTTGGTTTGGCGCCCGGCGCAGATCATTCCGGACTTCTCGCCCTCCCCCTTTTCCCGGTGATGCAGCGTCTGTAGCTCCGGCGCAAATTCACCATCTTCGAGGAGTGTACGTGCGCGTTTGACGAGGTTGTATTCCATGATCCCGCCCCCGATGGTCCCTGCAATCGTGCCATCCTCAGCGACGATCATCCGGGCGCCTGTTGTGCCGGGCGAATGCGTGGTATGCTCAGCGACGAGAGCGATGAACACCTTTTGCCCACCACGCAGGTACGAAGCAAGAGTGGTCCAAAATGCGGTCACGTTGGAGGCTACCGTTACGGGTTTCTCGAGGGTGCAGGGATGGGTGTTGGTGCTTCTCCATTGCCGCTAGTCGCAAGCGTGAACGCAATCGCTTTGCGCTCTTCGGCGTGCAATCCCATCAAGACGCGCTCCGGCGTGATCGGGCAGGTAAATGCCAGGTCGGCGTCCGGCTTGAAGGCGCGCATGGCGTGGCGGATGGCAAAGAAGACGCCGATGCCATACATCAACGGTGGCTCGCCGACCGCCTTGTTGCCATAGGGGCCGAGCGGCTCGTCGGCGTTCTCTAGAAACTGCACCTGGAGATCGTCCGGCATGAAATACACATCGGGCACTTTGTACGTGGCCAGCGCATGGGAAAGCAGATGCCCCTGCTCGTCGTATTGCAAATCCTCCGTCGTCATCCATCCGAGTCCCTGGGCCAACCCGCCTTCTACCTGGCCCAGATCGACCAACTCGTTGAGTGGACGGCCCAGGTCGTGCACGATCTTGACCGCGTCAATGTCGTAGATCCCGCGCAGACAGTCAAGGGTGACTTCGATGATGGCGGTGCCATAGGTGTGGTAGGCAAATGGATGACCCTTTTCTTTTTCCTTATCGAAATGAATGCCTGGCGTGGCAAAAAAACCGTGCGCCGACAAATCGACCCGATTTAGATATGCCGTTTGCACCAACTTCGTCCAGGTCCAATCGGTCTCGTCGCCATTGTAGTGCACCTGCTCGTCGACAATGGTGATTCTGGCCGGATCCGGCAGGCCGAGTTCTTCGGCAGCCACGGCTTTAAGCCGATCCAGAATCTGGCCGATGGCAACCATCGTCGCGTTGCCATTCAACACGGTTGTTGAACTGGCAGCACTCGGCGACATATTGGCGATGCGCGTCGTATTGGTGCTTTCAATCTTGATTCGCTCCGGATGAATGCCAAACGATCGGGCAGCGATACTAAGAATGTTGGTGCTCAGGCCTTGCCCCATTTCCACGCCGCCGGTCGTCACGCTCACGCTGCCGTCGGTGTAAACGTGGACGAGAGCGCTGGCCTGGTTCATAAACGTGGTCGTGAATGAGATGCCGAAGCACACCGGCATCACCGCGAAGCCTTTCTTCGTCTCAAAATGTCCCGCGTTGTAGCGTTCAACCCGGTCTTGGATGACAGGCAAGTCGTAAGAGGTCGCCGCCTGTTCCCACGTCCGAACGGCGCGGCCCTCCTCCACGCGCTGACCGTAAGGAAAAGCATCGCCGTCCCGGAGCAGGTTTTTTCGTTGGATCTCTTCGCGCGGCAGGCCCAGCTTCTCGGCCACCTTCGTAATGGCGCTCTCGATGACAAACATTCCCTGGGGACCGCCGAAGCCCCGGAAAGCCGTATTCGGCGGCAGGTTCGTCCGGCACGAGGCTCCGAAAATCTGGACGTTGGGGATGAAATAGCTGTTCGTGCTGTGGAAGAGCGTCCGTTCCAGAACCGCCGGCGATAGGTCCGCCGCTGCTCCGGCGTTCTGATAGTGCCATGTCTGGAAAGCCAGGATCTTGCCCGCTCGGGTGACGCCGATCTTGAAGTCGGAGGCGTAGGGATGGCGCTTGCCGGTCATCTGGATGTCTTCGTCCCGCCGCAGCACCATCTCGACGGGTTTCTTCGTGTGCCAAGCCGCGAGCGCGACCATGCAGGCCCACGGTGTCGCCTGGTCTTCCTTTCCCCCAAAGCCACCGCCCAGCCGCTTCACATCTACCTCAATGGAGTTGTTGGAAACGCCTAATACCTTGGCTGCCATACGCTGCCCGGCATACGGGCTCTGGGTAGAAGAATAGATGCGGATGACATTGTCTTCGAGTGGGATGGCACGGGCGCGCTGCGTCTCCAGGTACAGGTGCTCCTGTCCGCCGATATCACATGACCCTTCAACGACGACGTCGCACGTTGCCCAGGCGCTTTCTACGTCGCCCAGCACAAACGTGCGCGGCGCGCCAATGACCTGTCCGCGCGTATAGGCTTCTCGCGGATCCGTAATCGCAGGACGTTCGTGAACGTCTAGCGCGATGCGCTGAACGCCCTTGCGGGCGATCTCCGGGCTGGTCGCCACCACCACGACCACCGGCTGGCCGACGTAGTGCACGTCGCCCTCGGCCAGGAGCGTTTCGTCGGAGATGATCGGGCCGATTTGGTTTTCCCCGGGAATATCGGCAGCAGTCAGTACAGCCACCACGCCCTCAATGGCCTTTGCCTCCTGCGTGTGGAGTGCCCGGATCGTACCATGCGCCACCGGCGATGCGAACACGGCAGCATAGAGCATATCTGCCGGCGGGGGCACGTCGTCCACATACTGGGACTCCCCGCGTGTGTGGAGACCGGAATCAATGTGCTTCATAGAAATCCCTTGCCTGCATTGATTCCGGAAAGAGCTGGATAAAATGTGCCATCAATAATTGTCGCACCAGCAAGCGCTTGTACTCGGCGCTACCTCGCACGTCGCTAATGGGGGCCACCTCGCTCTGCGCAATCAAAATCGCCCCCTGGACAGTCTCTACCGAAACATTCCTTCCGGTGAGAAACCTCGCCGTCTCATTCATAAACAGTGGCACTGGAGCGACGCCTCCCATCGCTACTCCGATCTCTTGGATAACGCCGTCCTCGCACCGAACCTTGATGGCGCTGTTGACGGTGGCGATGTCGAGGCATTTGCGTTTCGAGACCTTCTCCCAGCCGACTTTGGTCGACACGGGAGGTTCGGGAATCAGGATTTCGGTCAGGATCTCCGAGGGCGCCTTGTCGAGCTGCTTGTAGCCTCGAAAGAAGCGCGTCATCGGCACCGTGCGCGACGCCCGGCCGTCTTTCAATACGAGCAGGGCTTCCAGCGCCAGCAGCAAGATGGTCATATCCCCGACGGGCGAGGCGTTGATGATGTTGCCACCCAGCGTGGCACGGTTGCGGATTTGCCACGAGGCGATGAGGAACATGTAGTCCTGGATCTCCGGGATGAGGCGGATGACCTCGGGGTGTCGGGCGAACTCCTCGAACGTCGTCAACGCGCCGACGCGCAGATAGCGCGCCTGTCGGGAGATGCCTTTCATCTCCGGGTGCAGATTGAGGACGTGTACCTGCGCTTCAGGCAGCGCGTCGCCCTGTTGCACGTAGATATCCGTTCCCCCGGCAATGAGGACGTGAGGCGAGGCCTGTCCATTTTGTAATCCGAAGGGCGCAATAGCGCGCAGCCGCTCAGGCATCTCCAGGAAGTAGGCAGGCAACGCCCCGTTGGTGACCAATGCTTCAAGACCTGTTTCCTCGCCAATGGACAAGGCCAGGTGAGGTTCAACCTGTTTGAGCGAGCGATAGCCGGTGCACCGGCACAGATGACCACTCAGGGCGGTCTTCACTCCTTTGGAGGTGATCTCGGCGCCATCCTCCATCAGGTAGCCCATCAGCGAGACGACGATGCCGGGCGTGCAGAAGCCGCATTGCGTCGCGCCTTCGTCCGCAATGGCTTGTTGCACCGGCGAGAGGGCTTCGCCGTTCAACCCCTCGACCGTCACCAGATGTTTGCCGTGCACTTCGCCCAGCGGCATCAGGCAAGAGGTGACTGGTTTGTAGACGACACGCTCGCCTTCCAACTCACCAATGAGCACCGCGCAGGCCCCACAATCCCCCTCTCGGCAGCCCTCCTTGGTTCCCATGAGCTTTGCCCTCTGGCGCACGTAATCCAGGACCAGCGTGCCCGCCGGGTCGGTCGTCTGAACTTCCTGGTCGTTGAGGTAAAAGTGAAACATTCCGGCCGTGCGGATGCCCTCTTATGCGATAGATACGAGTTTAGGATGATAGGACAAACGATTAGTTCCAACATGTGATTCAAGAAGCCCAAAAAAATCGCCCCGCACGGTGCCGCACGAGACAATCTGGCTTTGGCGTGCCCGGGACGATTTGAACACCCCGCCTTCTGATCCGTAGTCAGAGACTCTATCCAGCTGAGCTAAGGGCACGAGAGAGCGCAAGCGGGAAGGTACGGCCCGGCGTTTCTGCTGCGTCTTCAACGAGTCACCCTGCGGGCTCGCTTGTGTCGAGTCCCCGGGGGCGTTCTCGCTTCCCGAAAAGCAAAATGCCGGCGCCGCCTGACGGCGATTCCGGCCTTTTTGTATGCCCGACAGGATTCGAACCTGTGACCTTCTGATCCGTAATCAGATGCTCTATCCAGCTGAGCTACGGGCACATTGGGAGCTGTTTACTCCTCGTAGGCCCGAAAGATACGAGCGGGCAAAAAGAGGCCACAAGTGAAGATTACCGCAACCGTCAACGACGTTTCGGAGTGGCCCCGTCCGTTTCGAGAAACCAGAAGTGATTAACCGGGCCGTGTCCCTGGCCAATGGACAGGGAATGGCGGATGGCCTCGGTGAGGTACGCCTTCGCTCGTTGGATGGCGTCTCGCAGATCGTGCCCTTTCGCGAGGTTGGCGGCGATGGCGGAAGCAAACGTACAGCCTGTTCCGTGCGTGTTCTTTGTGTGGATGCGCTCGGCGCGGAAGAGGGTCTCCCCTGCCGAATCGACCAGCACGTCAACCGCGTCTACCTCGCCTTTGAGGTGCCCTCCCTTCACAAGTACGGCCTTCGGCCCCAAGGAGAGTATGGCCTCGGCCGCACGGCGGGCGTCGTCCAGCGTGGCCACAGGAAACCCCGCCAGCACTTCCGCCTCGTGGATGTTGGGCGTGAGGAGGTCGGCGAGGGAGAGCATCCGCGTTTTCAGGGCACCGACGGCGTTCGGATTAAGGAGCAGGTCGCCGCTCGTCGCCACCATCACAGGATCGACGACCACCGGGCCAAGCTTGTGACGATCAATACCGTCGGCTACCGTGTCAACAATGGATGCGGAGGAAAGCATTCCTGTTTTTACTGCGTGGATGAAGAAATCCTCCGCCACCGCGTCGATCTGGGCCGTGATGATCTCGGCCGGCAAATCGTACGCCGCCTGGACTCCTCGAGAGTTCTGCGCCGTGATGGCCGTAACCACGCTCATGCCGTACACGCCGTTGGCCTGAAACGCCTTGATGTCGCCTTGCAGGCCCGCGCCGCCCCCGGAGTCGCTTCCGGCGATGGTGAGGGCAGTTCGGATCAGAGATTCGCTCATTGCACACCTCTTTCGCGGTACGCGGCCAATCTCTTCACGGGATCGGCTGCATCCAAGAGATCGGAGAGGACAGCTACGCCGAATGCGCCTGCGTCGAGGCACGCTTCGGTGCGCTCGGGTGTGATGCCGCCGAGGGCGAATAAGGATAAATCCGGTACCGAGGCGCACACTTTCATAAGTGCGTCAATTCCCACTGCGGACGTTTCAGGGTGTGTTTGTGTTGGGAAGATCGGCGAGAAGGTTGCGTAATCGAAATCGTTGGTAGCGGCGTGTTGGATGTCTTCGAGAGAGTGGGCGGAAAAGCCGAGTGGCCGGCTTCTTCCCCCGGATGCCTCAATAACATTTTGCAGCAACACCCCTCCCCCACGCTCTGCTCGGGTATTTCCCTGGCGGGGAGACTCTACAGTCTCCCTTTCAAGGGGGTGTCCCGCCACATGGCGCGACGAGGGATGTCGGAATGGTGAGGAGCTATGCAACCTGGCCGTTGCGGAAACTGGCTTCACGATTTTTCTACCAAGGTGAAGACCACTGTGTAGTTCGTCGGCCACGTCGACTCTAGAGTTGACCGAGACGATAAGCTCAGAACGGATAGAGCGAATGTGCTCCACCAATTCTCTGGCTGTTGTTCTGAACAACTCATCTGACGCCGCGTGATCGCGGAGTTGCACGAACGATAAGCCAGCTTCCACAAGCGCGACAACCTGACGCTGGACATCGCCAGCTGTTTGTTGGACTCGACCCGACGCAAAGCCATCGGCTATCAACATCAACCGGGGCAGTGAGAGTGTTCTCACAGCCGTGTGTCCACATCGATGTGGCCTGCGTCCGGCGTGGAGGCCTTCGCGTACAATCGCCGCGGGATTCGCCCGGCGCGGTAGGCCAGCCTGCCGGCCTCGACGGCGTTCCGGATGGCCGACGCCATCATTACGGGATGCTCGGCGCCCGCGACAGCCGTATTGAGAAGCACCCCGTCGTAACCAAGTTCCATCGCCCGCGCGGCGTCCGAGGCCGTGCCGATGCCCGCGTCCACCACGAGCGGTGTGTCGGGCAGGAGTTCGCGGATGATGCGGAGGGCGTACGGGTTCACGAGGCCCATCCCACTGCCGATGGGCGCAGCGAGAGGCATCACGGCGGCGCACCCGAGGTCGGCCAGCTTACGGGCAGTAATGGGGTCGTCGCCGCAGTAGGCGAGCACCTGAAAACCGTCGCTAATCAATTCAGAAGCCGCTTTAAGGAGCTGCACAGCATCCGGGTACAACGTTTCGTCGTCGCCGATGACCTCGAGTTTTATGAGGTTGGTTTCGAGTGCCTCGCGGGCGAGTTGGGCCGTAAGCACTGCTTCCTTCGCCGTGTAGCAACCAGCGGTATTCGGTAGCACATGAACATCTCGCTGCCGCAACGCACCCAGCAGGCTTTCCTCCTCGTTCGCGTCTCCGAGGTTCACGCGACGGATGGCCACCGTGACGAGTTCAGCCCCAGAGGCCTCCAATGCGTCCAGCAGAGTTTGGAGGCTCGGGTAGCGGCTCGTCCCGAGCAATACCCGCGACCGCAGCGTCAATCCTGCGACACGCCACTCGTCCGTCGGCTGCGGTCGAAAAATTGCGTCCACGGCCCCGTCACCGGTTCCATGCGCCGACGCAATGCTTCCATCCTCCGTCTTCTGTCCTCCGTCCTCTGTTCTCAGTTCTCCGCCCACGGTTAACCCCCCTGCGATGCGGTGATGATCTCAACGCGGTCGCCTTCCTTCACGACGGTCATCGTCCAATCCGTCCGACGAACTACCGTGTCGTTCACAGCCACGGCAACGCCAGGCATCTCGGGATCGCGGCCGAGATGGCTGAGGAGAGCGTCGATGGTCGCATCGACGGGAACCGCACGTGGCTCGCCGTTGACGGTGATCTGGCAGACTGTACTGGTGATTTCCAAGGGGAATGGCTTAATGCACGAGAGAGGCGTGCGGCGCTAGAAACGGTTGGGCGAGAACGGAGCGAGCCACCCGGAGGTTTCAGAACGCTCGCCGAGCATTGCATCCACTTCGAGGGCTACCTCGTCGGCGGTAACAGGTGCGAGGAGAATACCGTGGCGGTAGTGGCCTGTCGCCGCCATCACGTTCGGAGCGACCCAACCAATGAGCGGTGCATGATCTCGAGACGCCGGGCGAAACCCCACGTTCGTCTCGATGATCTCCAGTTCCTCGATGCCCGGAACAACTTCCACAGCGCCTTCAAGCAGACGGAAAACACCCCCGGCCGTGACGTCCGGATCGAAGCCCAGTTCCTCACTCGTCGCGCCGACAACAAGGCGGCCGTCCGACTTTGGGACGAGGTAGGCATCGGGGCCACGTACGACGTGCGTCAACTCGAAGCCTTCCTTCATTTGCAGCGACAGAATTTGCCCCTTCACCGGGCGAACGGGAAGCCGTGGCTCGATCCCTCCGACTTCCCCCGACCATGCTCCGGCTGCGAGAATCACTACTTGCGCTTCCACTGACGAACCGTCCTCCATCACAACTACGGAGGCACCTCCACTGCCATCCACTGCACGTACTTTACTGCGTTCACGAACAGTAACACCATCCACCTCGTGCAATACTTTAAGTAGCGCCTCCACCACGCCTCGGTTATCCACCTGATGATCGTCGGGGGAAAAGACGGCGGCGGGGAGTCCCGGTGCGAGCATCGGTTCAATCTCCAGCGCCTCAAACCCAGCCAGCCACTCGACGGGCACATCATGCTCTTGCTGGAAACGATAATGGCGGCGCAGTGCCTCCGTGTCATCTCGGTCGATGGCCACAACGAGGGTGCCCTCGTCGCGATAGCCGACGGACGATCTGGACGCACGCTCAAGTTGCTTCGCAAACTCGGGCCAGCGTCGGAGACTCTCTCGCCCCAGCCTGTACAGATCCAGTTCTTCAAACCCAATCTCGGCCGCCGGACAGAGCATTCCAGCTGCCGACCATGACGCTGCGCGGCCCGCTTCACCCCTTTCAAAAACCGTCACGCTCCGGCCGCGCTGCGCCAACCGCCACGCGACGCTGAGGCCAATGATCCCACCGCCGACGATGGCAACGTCTACGATCTGATCATCCATACGACTGTCTTCCACCGATCTGCGAAATCAAAGTCTCCCTTGGAGGGGTGTTGCTGCGCCATGGCATCTGCTAGTTTTGGCAAGATACCCGTCGCCTGAATCGCTTTGCGCTACGACATCATTATTGCAGGAGGTGGACTTGCCGGAGCAAGTGCTGCGCTCTGGCTGAGCAAGTCGCACGCGGTGGTGGTGCTGGAAGCGGAGAAACCCACCTCGGAAACGTCAGGAGCCGCTGCCGGGCTGGTCAATCCGTTCAAAGGACTGCGTGCCACGCCGATGTGGCGGCACGAGGAAGCGCTGGATGCACTGCGCACCACGTTGGAGGAAACTATGGTGAGTGATCTGTTCCGCGCGATCGGTGTCTTCCGCCCCGCCCTCGACACGAAGCAAGCCGCGTCCTTCCAACAGACGGCTGCTGACTTCCCCAATCAAACAACGTGGCTCTCCCCCAAGGCTTCCGGCGAGCACTACCCGGACGTGCAAGCCCCACTCGGTGGCCTGTGGATTCCGTCGGGTGGAGCAGTGTCGCTCGCGGCTTTCACGCAAGCGATGCTGAACGCAGCCGAGAGGAATGGCGCGAAGATCCGGGCGGGTGCTCGGGTGACTGGGTGGGGTGAGGAGGGGAGTGTCCGCGTGGACACGGATAGCGGTTCCTTTGAGGCGAAAACGCTACTTCTGTGCCTTGGGGATGGTTTCTCCGCCTTTCCTGAATTCGACAACCTCCCCCTCCACAAAATCAAAGGGCAGACGATTTGGCTGACGAAGCCTTCAGCACTACCGGATACGCTTCCTGCGATCTCCGGCGGTGTCTACATCGTGCCAGATGGAAATGAAGTGGTTGTGGGCTCAACCTTTGAGCATGAGTTTGACAATCTCGATCCTGATCCAGCAGTGAGTGCCTCGCTTCGCGAGAAAGCCGCGCTTCTCGTTCCTTCACTCGCCGAATCGGCCATTGTCGATGAGCGCGCGGGCGTTCGGGTGACCGTGCCACGAGTGCGGCTGCCCATGTTAGGCCCGTTGCCGGGATTTGAGCGCGTGTGGATCTTTACAGCCCTCGGCGCCAAAGGCCTGATGACGGCGCCGCTGCTCGCTCGTGATCTATCCAGCTTCCTCGCCGATCCTGAGATGCTTCCGATTGAGGTTCGGCCTCCGGGTTAAGAATGAAGTAGAAACTCCTTCTGAAAGCACTTTCGAGCAAAAGGAACAGTCTTTGGACTTTATCTTTCTCTCCCTCCTCTCGAGTCAACTGACTTATACCCAAGATGGCTGAAGTAACCACGTCCCGCCTCGAAGAACTCCTCGGCGACGAAGCCGAATCCCTCCTCGGTTTCAGCACGCCGGCGATCTCCAAAGACCGCCTCCACCTGCCCGGCCCCGACTTCGTGGACCGCGTGTGGAAGGACTCCGACCGCCCTACGACGGTCCTCCGTTCGATTCAGACACTCTTCAACCACGGGCGACTCGGCGGGACCGGCTACCTCTCCATCCTGCCCGTGGACCAGGGTATCGAACATTCGGCGGGCGCGTCGTTCGCCCCAAACCCCGACTACTTCGATCCGGCCAACATCGTCGAGTTCGCTATCGAAGGCGGATGCAACGCTGTAGCCTCCACGCTTGGCGTCCTCGGCTCAGTAGCTCGCCGCTTCGCGCACCGGATTCCTTTCATCCTGAAGTTCAACCACAACGAGCTCCTCACCTACCCCAACACGTTCGACCAGATCTTCTTTGCGCAGATCGATCAGGCGCGTGATATGGGCGCGATTGCCGTGGGCGCAACGATTTATTTTGGCAGCGAGGATTCGAACCGGCAGATCGAGGAGGTGTCTGAGGCGTTTGCGTATGCGCACGATCTCGGTATGGCGACCATCCTCTGGTGCTACCTCCGCAACAGAGGGTTCAAGGTGGACGGCATTAACCACGAGGCCAGCGCCGACCTCACGGGGCAGGCCAACCACCTCGGTGCAACCATTGGCGCCGACATCCTGAAGCAGAAGCAGCCGACCTCAAACGGCGGATACGCGGCCCTCAACAAGAACGGGCAATCCTTCGGCAAGTACGACGAGCGGATGTACTCGGAACTAGCCTCCGACCACCCCATCGACCTGACGCGCTACCAGGTGGCGAACGGCTACATGGGCCGCTGCGGCCTCATCAACTCGGGCGGCGCCTCCGGCTCCGACGACTTCGCGCAAGCCGCGCGCACGGCGGTGATCAACAAGCGCGCCGGGGGGACAGGCATGATCTCCGGCCGCAAAGCCTTCCAGCGCCCCCGCGCCGAAGGCATCAAGCTCCTCAACACGATTCAGGATGTGTACCTGAATGATGAGGTGACGGTGGCGTGAATGCCATTCTGACAATTGCGTTTCTGAAGCAAACTCTTTGCTTGTGTTATTTCCGAACTACGTGCTAGTTGCTTGAATCCGAATGCCGATTATGCCACATGTGCCTCCCGGTCTTGACGTAGCGGCATTTAATTGTCCGCACTGCCACGCTTTCGCTGTACAAAGTTGGGGCCGGTTACAGCGGGCAGCCACTCCACAGCCTGGATTTCAAGTCGCAGAATGCGCTCACTGTAAGAAAGCGAGAATATGGGAGGGCCAAGAGATCGTATTTCCGATGAACTTGACTTCTCCAGATCCAAACCCGGATCTTCCCGACGACATAAAGCGCGACTACGAGGAAGCTCGGCAAATCCTGGCCTCATCTCCCCGAGGATCCGCCGCCCTGCTTCGGCTGGCGATTCAGAAACTTTGCGTTCATCTTGAGGAAAAGGGCGAGAACA
>SMVA01455813.1_pt1 | contig 15602 bp, 9 predicted proteins | sample 2456451 | NCBI WGS metagenome assembly SMVA01 (sample SAMN11095933, study PRJNA526329) | marine sediment metagenome | biome: Marine sediment; feature: Surficial sediment; material: Deep marine sediment; isolation source: Hadal surficial sediment | place: Pacific Ocean | collected 2014-05 | depth 0-1...
ACCTCGTCCAGATGCCAACGCCATTGCGAATACGAATGGCGTTGAACGCGCCGTTTTCTGATCTCGGCGGCAAACATCGGACCGAAACGGTTCCACCAGAACCGCACCGTCTCGTGGCAGATATCGATGCCACGCTCGAACCGCAGATCCTCGACCTGGCGCAACGACAGCGGATAACGGATGTACATCATCACGGTGAGGCGGATTACCTCGGGCGAACTATTAAAATAGCGGAACGGATTTTTCATCCGTCGAGGCTACGGACCGACCCTACCCGCTTCAAGTCAATTTGGCCTGACACTGCCAGTTCCTGGGCTTTTGCGTGGGATGTGGCTAGGCGCGTGACCCGGAGGGACCGGCTCTTGCAGGGAACGCGGCGCCGGCGCGCCATTCATCCGCCCGGGAGTTGAATTCGATTCGAATAAGTGGTGATTATTGCGACGCCTCTGCGCGACCGACAAATTTAGCGATCAGCAAGATGCGGCCAATAGGCACACCGTCGTAGTCGACGTCGAGACAACCGGTCTTTCGACCGAAAAAGATGATGCCAGGGATGCCGAAAAGTGACTACATCAGACGTGGCTCGACAAGGTCTCGAGTGACGATAACAAAATCTAATTTGGGAGGAATCTTGATGTCGGACAGGCTGGGCGAAAGCCTATTTACTTTTGCCGTTATTACGGACACCCATGTGAATCATGGTGAGACGGAAACGAACTCGGAGTTCGATATAAACGTTCGCGCCAACGGCCGCATGCGGCACGTTATCCATGACCTGAACGGGCAGGATTTGGCGTTCGTCATTCATCTGGGCGACATCGTTCATCCCGTGCCGGCGCGCCCAGACCTTTATGAAATGGCAGCCGAATGCTTTCGCCAGCAAGTTGCTGAGCTACGCCATCCGCTTCACGTGGTGCCGGGCAATCATGATATTGGCGACAAGCCCATTAACTGGGGGCTTGGCGGTATCGTCTGCGACAATTACATCAAACTTTGGACAAAAAATTTCGGCGCCAATTATCAAGCCTTTGACCATCAAGATTGCCGTTTCTTTCTAGTAAATTCGCAGATTTTCAATTCCGGGTTGGCCATCGAGGCCGAACAAAAGGCTTGGCTGGAAATGGAGATGGCGGATGCCGCCGCACGTGGGCTGCGTATCTTCGTCCATATCCATTATCCGCTTTATCTGACGGCGCCTGACGAGGACGAGCATTTCGACAACATCGCCGAGCCGGGCCGCTCATGGTTGCTGGAGCTGATGGACCGTCACGGGGTCGAGGCTCAGTTTTCGGGTCACGTCCATAATTTCTGGTTCAACAGATTTGGCGTCACCAACTGCTATGCCCTGCCGTCGACGGCGTTCGTGCGCCAGGATTATGCCGAAATGTACCGTGCCACGCCCTTACCGGGCACGGAAGGAGGGCGCAGCGATCTGGCCAAGCTTGGATACTTCCTTGTCCAAGTCCATGAACACGGCCATTTCTGCCAATGGGTAAGAACCTTTGGTGCTATCGCAGAACCGGAAAGCACGGGCGCCCAGCCTGTCGATCACGTGACGCCGGTTCATCCCCTGCAGAACATTCATTCCCGGTTCGGCTTCGACATGCGTCAGAACTGGCTTGAGGTAGTCGAAATTCCGCCGTCCGGGTCATTGGATGAGTTTGACCGAAAGCGGGCCCGCAACGACTATGCCTTGATGACGCTGATCGAAACGGGGGTCGGGCGGGTGCGCATTCCGGCCAGCGATCTTCTCGATCCCGAGCATCGTGCCCGGCTTGATGAATGCGCCTGCCTTGGCTTGCGGTTCACGTTATTTTCTTTCGGATTTCCGGACGATCGCTTGTTGGACGCGGTGCGGAATGCCGAGGGGTTGGTCGATACCTGGGAGATTTGCCATACCACGGAAGAATTACCCTCGGTCGTTGACGCGGTTCGCGCGACGGTCGAAGCGGCCGAGGTGTCTCTCTATCTGTCCCGACTTCGCACCAAGGAAGATCAGGAAAGCGAGGGTGGCGTCTATCATCACATGATCGTCCACGGCTTCACCCCCGATGACGAGGAACAGATTATCCAAATGGCCGGCCTCGCCGATGTCGATGGTCTGGTCTTTCGTGTCGAGGGAATGACGCCGCCCTGGCAGGCGGCTCGGTCCGCCGTTGACGCTTGCCATGGGCATGGGTTGAAAGCTTCACTGCACATCCGCATGACAAAGGGTGCGCCGGGTTTGCAGCAAACCGATGATCACTGGGTCGCGTCACGCCTTGCCGAGGCCGTTGCGGCGGCTTGCGCTCATGGAGACGTCCATGTTTATGCGGACACTTTTGCCGACGTCGACCGTGGCTATTATCGTCGGCACGGCATCGTCGATAGGTTCTACAACCCGCGGCCAGCGTTTAACGTCGTGCGTCATTTAACCGCGGCCCTGGCGCAGGAAATGACCTTTTTGCCGCCCGATGACGGTGCCGAAGTTTCTTTAATTAGCGGCGGAGGCCGACGCTTTGAGCTCGTTCGCGAATCGTCCCCGGCGGTTTCGAGATATTCCGCCGGATCCGGCACGTTGCTAGACCTTTATACGGGCGAACGCGTTCCTGCCGAGCGTTGTGCAGCCGGTGACTTCAACCGGCCGCCGACGTCACCGCTTTGCCTGTGGATGGTCGACGGAGAAACGGCCCGATGAGAGTCGCCGAGCGAGAAATTTGTGAATTGAAATATCGTTTGTTTCAATTCAATCGATAGAAAATTTTTATGCCCTCTATAATTTTAAAGATGCGAAAATCGGTTCTACGGCTCAGAGAAGGCCTCTCCTGCAATCGTAACGGGAGGCGTTGTCGCTCGATGGCGTAGCGGAAGCCCCGCCGCACCTATCGACCTCGAAATGCCGACCCGGCGCGGCGATGTCATCGCCCAATCCCCTTGATTTGGATTGCAAATGGATGTTTGATTGAATTAACGATGTGTTTGGGCGTGTGTGCCAACTACTCGGTCCGCGGCCCTCACTAACTCATCCGAAAGAGACTGCAAATTCGACGGTTTCGAAAAAACAGTTATTTTCTCCAAGGGAGCCACAAACAATGAAACGTTTCACAGTGATTGCCATCGCCTTGGCGATGTTGCTTGGCATAAGCCAAACATCAATGGCGCAAAGCGGTAATGTCGTGTTTTACAATGCCGGCGGGTCAAAACTTGGCAAGGCGCTGACCAAGGCATTCAACAAACACCATCCCGATATTGGTGTAGATCTTATCAGCGCCGGGTCGGGAGAGTTACTCACCAAGATCAAAGCGGAAAAAGACAATCCGCGCGGCGATGTCGTGTATTTCACGATGGCATCGTTCGATTCCGATCCCAGCTACTATGAAAGCTTCAGACATCCCGATCATGCCATGTGGCCGGATACGGCAATCGGCAAGGATCTGAAATATTACGGCTTCACCGACACGATCTATACCTTCATTCTCAACACGGACGAGATGAAACGGGAGGATGCGCCGAAGACATGGAAAGAACTCGGCGACCCAAAATACAAGGGTAAGATCATCATGGCCAACCCGTCTTTGTCGGGCTCGGCCTACAATCAACTAGCGACCTTCGTGCAGCTTTACGGTTGGGATCTGGTCGAGAAGATCGTCGCCAACGCGGTGATCGTGCCGAAATCGCGGTTGGTATATTCGCTGGTGGCCAAGGGTGAATATCCTGTCGGCGTTACCGAAGAAACCAAGGCTTACGTGGAGGCCGCCAAGGGATTCAAGACGGTATCAATCTATCCCGCAGATGGGATGCCGCTGATGGGATCGGCGATCGGTATCATCAAGAATGCACCCAATATGGAGAATGCCAAACTTCTGGCAACTTTCATCAATTCGAAAGAGGGGCAAGGAATTCACGTCAAGGTGCGCAAGCGGCGCGTGCCCCGAACAGACGTAACGCAACCGAGCGGGCTGCCCCCAATCAGCACGTTGAATATTCTTTACGACTTTGACGTGGTCAAGGCATCGGCGAATCGCAAAGCCTATCTCAAGAAATTCGACGAAATATTCAGCAGTAAGAAGTAACCACGAAGGAGGCGGGCAACCGTTTTCTCGGCTTGTGGCCGAGATGTGGATTTCTGCTGCCCGCTTTTACCACGCGTGTCGCAATCGGAGGACCTTTGCGCCCCAAGGGAGTACGAGGCGCGAAGATTTCGAAATTCGGATTCTCAGAGTCAATCCTTAACCTGGGCCGGCCTATCCTGGGCCGGCCTATGCGGTAGAATTTAAGTCATGGTTGAACATATCCTGGAGGTGAAGGATCTAACCAAGATCTTTTTGACCGATGACGGCGAGATCACGGCAGTGGACGAGATCAATTTCCGGCTGTCCGGAGCCGAGTTCTTTACCATGCTGGGGCCGTCCGGATGCGGCAAGACCACGACGCTCAGAATGATTGCCGGACTCGAGGCTTGCACGGCCGGAAACATTATTTTTGATGGGCAGGATTATGTCCGATTTTCGGCCTTTCAGCGCAATATCGGCATGGTGTTCCAGTCCTATGCGCTGTTCCCGCACCTGTCCGTGTTCGAGAACACCGCCTATGGCCTGCGCTTACGCAAAGTCCCTGAACCAGAGATAAAGACCCGGGTCCACGGCATGCTGGAACTTCTCGGCCTCCAGGACCAAAAAAATCGCCATCCGACCAATCTTTCCGGCGGCCAACAACAACGGGTCTCCATCGCCCGGGCCCTGGTCTACGATCCGGGGATGCTGTTGCTCGACGAGCCCCTGGCGAACCTGGACGCCAAACTCCGGATCGAGATGCGCGAAGAAATCCGGCGCATTCAGAAGGAATTGGGCATCATGACGATTTACGTCACCCACGACCAAGAGGAGGCCATGTCGGTCTCCGACCGGGTGGCGGTCTTCAATCACGGCCGGCTCATGCAGATGGGAAAGCCCAAAGAGATTTATGGCAATCCGAAGTCACTGTTTGTTTCCGACTTTATTGGCAAGGCAAATTTTTTCCCCGCTCGCATCGTCGAACGGGATGCGACCAGTGTCAAAGTATCACTGAAGGATGGGCACGAACTTAAGATCGACCGGCTTCACGATCTGATGGCGGAAGAACGGGACCAGATCGCATCCGGGTTCGACGGAACCATCATGGTGCGCCCCGAACACATACGGATCGGACCGCCAGACGCCGCTGGACTAACATGTACGGTCAAGCGGATTCAGTTCCTGGGCAGCTTCAGCCGGTACATCGTCGATTGCCCCCAGGCGGTCCGCGAAGTGATCGTCGAATCGACCCGGGAGGTCGGTGGGATTGGAGAGGGCGGACAGGCAACGCTTGGATTCGACGCGGCGGATGCCCAGCTCTTCCATAAGGGAGACCGTGGATGAGTGTACCGGGGCCAGCGGCGCTTCCATACGGTGCGGCAAACCGGAAGATCGACCTGTTGCCCTATGCGGTCGGCCTGCTCACGATCTTCGTGCTGGTCGTGTTCATGATCTATCCCATTCTCAAGACCACCATGGCGAGCTTCGTCGAGAACGGACAGGAGTTGGCGTTCACCAACTTGACGTTTGTCAACTTCGAAAGGTTTCTCGAAGGAGCCCTGTTTTCCGATGCACTGTGGCATTCAATTACGGTCGGCGCCCTGACGACCATCATTTCGACCGTGCTGGCCCTACCGGCGGCCTATGCGGTGGCCCGGGTCTCCATCCCGTTCCGAAACATTATACTCGCCCTGATGGTCGTCCCGATCATCGCACCGCCATTCATCGGCGCTTATTCCTGGATCACCTTGCTCGGCAGGCGGGGAATCATCACGCATTTCCTCGATAGCTGGTTCGGTATCGAGATGCCGTCCCTTTATGGACTGTATGGCATCGTCCTGGCACTTTCGCTGCACTATTTCCCCTATATATTCCTTTTCGTCCAGGGTGCGCTCGCCGCCAGTGATCCCTATATTGAGGAAAGCGCGCAAATAATGGGCGCCCGGCGCTCTTGGATCATTCGCACAATCACCTTACCACTTGTGCTACCGACTATCGCCGCGGGCGCCCTGATCGTGCTGGCGAAAGCGCTCGGCAACTTCGGCGTGCCGGCCATTCTGGGTGGTGATTACTACGTGCTGCCGACGCTGATCTATTACCAGATCCATGGATTTTTCGACCTCAACGCCGCTTCCGCTATCGCGCTTGTCAATGTGCTGATCACCCTGATCGCCATATTGATTCTGGGCCGGATCAACAAAAAGCGACACTTTGTCACCGTCACCAGCGTCACACGCCGCTCGAAGCAGCATACCGGGCTCGCTGCTCAAGTCCTGGCCAACGGTTATATTTGGCTATTGCTGCTGTTCGCGCTGCTGCCCCAGATCATCATCGTCTTCAGCTCCTTCGCCGAACGCTGGGGCGGGACCCTGTTGCCGACCGAATACGGATTTTCCAACTATTTGACCGTGTGGGAGGAATCGCGCCGGCCCATATTCAACAGCCTGATTCTTGCCTCGGCGGCAACAATCATGTGTGTGGTGTTCGGATCGCTTGCCGCCTACACCTCGGTCAGGCGCAAATTCTTCGGCAAGTGGGCGCTCGACCTCACCATTATGCTGCCTTTTATCATACCTGGAATCGTGACCGGCGTTGCGTTTCTTACGACGTTTAACACCGGGTTTGTGGTACTAACGGGCACCGCCACGATCATCGTTCTTGCCTATTTCACCCGGCGCATCGCCTATATCTTCCGATCGGTCTCGGCCTCCATCACACAGGTCGACAATAAGATCGAGGAGGCTTCGGCGATCTGCGGCGCAACTTGGGGCTGGACCATGCGCAAGGTGACCCTACCCCTGATCGCGCCTGGGATCCTGGCCGGCAGTATTCTCGTGTTTTCGACGCTGATCACTGAGATGAGCGTCACCATCATCCTGTATTCGGCGAGATGGAAAACGATTGCTATCTCGATCTTCGAACAACTGACGAGCGACGACGTCCTGGAGGCATCGACGGTCGGCTCCATCGCCATCGTGATGACCTTGATCCTGGTGTTCTCCGCCTCCAAGCTGATCGGAAAGAGCATGGCCGATATGTTCCGCTGACCGGCGGGCGAATATCCGCAAAAATCCAACAGGATCGGAGTTGAAAACGTCGATCATGCCGCAGCCCCTTCACTTCCATCATGACGCGGAAATCCAGGATAGCTGGCCGCACAGGCCCGTCATTCGAGGAACCCGCCACATGGCTGTCGCCGGGCATTATCTCGCCGCCCACGCCGCCTTCGCGGTTTTGGAGGCTGGCGGCAACGCGATAGACGCCGGGGTCGCCGGCGGTATCACCGAGGCCGTTGTCGAGTCCGATCAGGTCAACTTCGCTGGCGTCGCCCCGATCTTGATTTACCTGGCTGAGCGCGGCGAGGTCATCACCATCAGCGGTCTCGGCACCTGGCCGAGCGCGGCGTCCTGTGAACTGTTCCAAAGGGAACACGGCGGCACCATTCCGGAGGGCCTGTTGCGCACCGTGGTGCCCGCCGCGCCGGCAGCCTGGATCGCGGCCCTGGAGAATTTCGGCACCATGAGCTTTGGAGAGGTCGCCGGCACCGCGTTGCGTCTCGCGCGGGAGGGCTATCCGATTCACCATTTTACCGCCGCCGAGATCGCCAAGCGCACCAACCATTACCGCCGCTGGCCGCAGAATGCGGAGATCTATCTTCCGAACGGACGGGCGCCTCGGGCCGGTGAGATGTTCTTCCAGCGCGACCTCGGCCGGACGCTGCAATATCTCGTCGATGAGGAAGCGGCGGCGGTCGGGAAAGGCCGGGAGGCGGGGCTGCAAGCGGTTCGCGATGCCTTCTACCGGGGTGATATCGCTGCCACCATCGTCAATTATCATCGCGAGAATGGTGGCCTGCTGCGTGCTCGGGACATGGCCGACTTCCGGGTCGAGATCGAACCGCCGGCCCACACCACGTATCGCGATACCGAAGTCTATACCTGCGGATTCTGGTCCCAAGGACCAATTTTGCTGCAAATGCTTAATCTGCTTGATGGCTACGATCTGACCGGCCTCGGCCACAATTCCACCGCCTACATCCATACTCTGGTCGAAGCGCTCAAGCTCTGCTTTGCCGACCGCCATCGTTATTATGGCGACCCACGATTTGTCGATGTACCCGAGCGCGAATTGCTGTCGGCCGAGTACGCGGCATACCGGCGCGGTTTGATCCGAAAAGATACGGCCTTTCCCAATATGCCCCCCGCCGGCGATCCGCGCCAGCCCGCTGCGCTGGCCGAACCCTACGCGCCACCCGCGCCGGCGCGCTCACCGTCACCTCCGGGGCCGGATACCAGCTACGTCTGTGCAATTGATCAGACGGGCAATGTTTTCTCAGTTTCGCCCAGCGATCCGTCGTACGACATGCAGGTGATTCCGGGAACCGGTTTGTGCCCATCTTCGCGCGGCACCCAGTCATGGGCCGACCCCGACAACCCTTCGTCAGTCGCCCCAGGCAAGAGGCCTCGGCTTACACCGATGCCAGCCCTGGCGCTCAGAGATGGCCGTCCCGCTTTCGCATTCGGAACGCCCGGAGGGGATGTCCAGCCGCAGGCCATGCTGCAAGCCTTCCTGAACGTCACCGTTTTCGGCATGGACCCGCAATCGGCCGTCGAAGCGCCCCGATTTGTTAGCAGGAGCTTCCCGGATTCCTTCACCCCTCACAGCTATTATCCAGGACAGCTAAATCTTGAGGGCCGAATCGCCCGGAAAACCGGAGACGCCTTGGCCTCCTTGGGCCACGACATCGAATGGTGGCCGGACCGGACGTCACGCGCTGGCGGCGTGTGTTTGCTTGAGATCGATGCCGAGCGGGGAATTCTGCATGCCGGCGCCGATTGCCGCCGGGCGGCATATGCTCTCGGCTGGTGATACCTGCGTATTAGAACCGATCGACACGAAACGGCGAAATGTCGATCTCCGGCGGTCGTTTTGCCACCAGATCGGCGATGATACGGCCCGTCACCGGTGAACCGCTGATACCGGTGTGTCCATGGCCGAAGGCATAGTAGACGGAAGGAAACCGCGTCGATCTATCTATCACCGGAAGTGAATCCGGGAGCGTAGGACGATGCCCCATCCATTCGCTCGCCCCATCGCACGCGAGGCCTGGGAACATTCGTTGGCCGAACTCCTGTAACATGCGCGCGCGGCGATAATCGGGCGGCGCCGAGAGGCCCGCGAATTCAACTGTACCGGCGAAGCGCAAGCCCGTTTCCATGGGGGTCGCAACGAAACTCCGTTCCGGCGAGGACACCGTGTTGACCGGGCTCACGCCGGGCGCGGCAAATTCCAAATGATAGCCCCGCTGACTTTCCAGCGGCAGCCGGTCGCCCAGCTTCGCGGTCAGCTTGTGTGACCATGCGCCGGCGGCGATGACGATGTCGCTTGCCTCTACATCGCCGGCGTCGGTGTGAAGCCGCCGCGGCCCGTCGGGTCCGATCTCGAAACCGGTTACGGTACGGCGGAGTAAAGTGCCACCGTCGCGGATGAATTGTTCGGCAAGCGCTTGTACCAAACGCCCGGGATTTCGGCAAAAACCGTGTTCGGGGAGGTAAACACCGCATTGGTAGATGGGCGCTAGGGCGGGCTCAAGCTGTCGGATGGCATCGGCGTCAAGCTCCTGGACTTCGACACCACGGGCACGGCGCATGTCCCAGCCCGTCCTGTCACCCTCCATGCCTTGCTTGGTCTCGTAAACATATAGTTGGCCGGAACGAATCATCAGGTCTTCGACTCCAGCATGCTGGACAAGCGGTTCATAAGCGTCGAACACTGGCGCGTGCAAGGCGCGAAGAGCATCGGCGGTAGCCTCAATCTTCTCACTGGTCGCCATGCCAACGAAGCGCATCAGCCAGGGTGCCGCACGTGGAAGGTAGCGCCAGCGAATGCGCATTGGACCCAAAGGATCGGTGAGCCAGCCGGGTACCTTGCGCAACACGCCGGGCATGGCCAGCGGCAAACAACTGCCTGGGCTTATATGCCCGGCATTGCCTTTCGAACATCCCTCGCCCGGCGGGACCGAGTCGATAACCGTGACGTCGTGGCCGTCGCGTTTCAGATAGCAGGCTGTCACCATGCCTGCGATACCGGCCCCGATAACAGTGACGCTGCGTCGCGGGTTCATCGGAGTTGCATCCTTCGGATCAAGATCGCGCGAGCCGGCATGCGGGGTACATCACCACCCGACTGCATAGGCCATCCGGCGCGGATCGGCGGCGCCGTGTAGAACGCCTTTCCGGGTGTCGGCGAGAATTGTGCATACCGACCCGGCACGCCAATCGCGCTCATTCCACCATTCGATCCGGTGACCAAGTCCGCCAAGCGCATCACCGGTTTCCAAACCGATGCATCGTTCAACGTTTAGTTTTCCCGGCGGGAATGCATGCGGTTCGAACGACGATGGAAAGCTCGCGCTGGCGAATCTTGGCGCCTCGACGGCCGACTGCGGGTCCATACCGAAAACAAAAATATTCAGCAGAACTTGCAGCATAGCCTGGGTCTGAACATCGCCGCCCGGAGATCCGATCGGCATGACGAGCCCATCCGGCCCCAGTACGATCGCCGGATTCGGCGTCAGCCGTGGCCGTTTTCCCGGGGCGATACAAGAGGGATGATCCGGATCCGTCCACGATTGTGAGCCGCGTGTCGAAGGCACGATTCCAGTACCAGGCACGATCGGCGCGTGCCGCATGCTGTCGCTGGGCGTTGCCGAGAAAGCATTGCCTTCTTTATCGACGACACAGACATAGGAGGTATCCCAGATACCTTCGTCATCTCCGGTTGTAGTTGCCAAAGCATCGCTCCCGACCCACCGCGAAATTTCCGCGATGTCGCCGGCATGGGGCATGTCGGCCCAGGCACGATCCGAGCGGATCAGGTCGCGCCGGCGGTTCGCGTGGTCCTTCGATAGGAGTTCCTGCATCGGCACGTCGATGAACCGGGGATCTCCGTAGTACTGCTCCCGATCGGCGGCCACCAGCTTGATCGTCTCCACCAAGGTATGGACATAAGCGGGAGAATTGTGACCGAGGCCGCTCAGGTCGAATGTCTGCACTATGTTCAGAGCTTGGAGCAGCATCGGTCCCTGGCACCACGGACCACAGGTGTGGACATCAACATCTCCGAACTTGGCACTGACCGGCGGTTCGATGCCAACCCGAAACCCGGCCATGTCGTCGGCGGTCATGAGCCCACCATTTTCGCGGAAAAAGCGATCGATCGTCTGGGCGATATCGCCGCGATAGAAGGCACCGCGCGCCGCCCCAAGACCGGCGCGTCGGCCCTTTCCAGCCACGGCCGATTCTTCGTCGGCAAGATATTGCAGGGTCCGCGCGAGATCGCTTTGTATGAAAATTTCGCCAGGCTCTGGCGCCCGGCCACCGGGCAGCAGAACGGCGGCGCTCGATGGCCACTCGGACAACACCGGGGCCGCCGCGCCGAGCGTCTCGCTCATCAGCGGATAGGCGGGGAAGCCGTCCTTTGCGAAACGGATCGCGGCGCTCGCGACCTCGGCGAACGACATGGTCCCAAAGTGCTCGAGTGCCGTGATCCACGCATCAGGCGCCGACGGTACGACGGTACGCTCGATATTCTCGGGGATGGCACCACCGTGTTTTTCGAGAAAATACTGACAGCTCGCCGCGCGCGGCCAAGTTCCCAGGCCGCTGATGGTGAGCATCTCGCGGGACTCCGCCAAATAGATCATGATCGGCGCGACACCCGCGAAATTGACCAAGTTCGGTTCCAACACACTGATCGCAAGGCCAGCAGCGACGCCGGCATCCACAGCGTTGCCACCCGCCTCGAGGATCTCAAATCCAGCATGCGCGGCCAGATAGTGCCCGGCGACGACGACATTTTTGGTCCCCATCACAACCGGTCTATCAGACGCCATTTATTCCCTCCACCGCCACGTCCATATTTGGTACGCGGTCACTTCGCACGACCGTCTCGCATTTCCAGCCTGACACACTGGGAGATCGCCGAGCAATTCGGCTGCCAGACCCCACCAGTACATTTGATGAAGACAGCGAACGTTTCACACTATGTCATTCCTGCTGGAGAGGGACGACATCTTTGACGTTAAGAGAGACACCCCCGAGAACCCGGTCTACCTGGCAACTTGGCTGTTTAGCCGCTTTCAAGGCCGCCTCGTGTGATAGATTCGGGCCCGCACCTCAGAAATCAACCTGCCACGGGTTATCATGAATTCCCCTGATTACGCCGATGACGTGAAGCTTGCCCCCTACTGGTGGGAGGCGGCGCCACGCCCGGTATTGCCGCGGGCGTCCCTGCCTACCAAGGTGGATGTTGCCGTGGTCGGCTCCGGTTACGCCGGGCTCTCGGCGGCGCTGACCCTGGCGCGGGGCGGGCGATCGACTTTGGTCTTCGAGACCGGGCTGGTCGGCGAGGGCGCCAGCACCCGCAACGGCGGGCTCGTCGGGACCGGGCTCAAGGCGCCGTTCGGCGATTTGATCTCGCGGCTCGGGCTGGACCGGGCCAAGGCGCTCTACGGCGGCGCGCGCGACGCGGCCGACTATCTGGAGGATTTTATCGGGCGCGAAGGGATCGACTGCCATTATCATCGCGGCGGCCGCTTCCTCGGCGCCCACGCGCCCGGCGATTGCGACCGCATGGCCCGCAACCTCGAGCTCCAGGCCCAACACCTGGGCACCGAGTTCGAGATGATCGCCAAGGCGGACCAGCACCGCTTCGTGGGCAGCGATCATTACCATGGCGGCGCGTTCGATTACGGCACCGCCGCGACCCATCCGGCCCTGCAACACCAGGGTCTTCTGGAGCGCGCGTTGGAGGCCGGCGCGGCGATCGCCGAAAATACCCCGGTGACCGCCATAACGCGTGGCACGTCGGGCTTCACGGTGGCGGCCGGCGCGGTCCGTGTGGAAGCGCGCGATGTTGTCGTCGCCACCAACGGCTATACGGACCGGCTAAGCCCCTGGCTGCGCCGGCGTATCATCCCGATCCAGAGCCAGATGATCGCCACCGAGCCGCTTGCGCCGGAACTGCTGGACCGCCTATTACCGGGCAAGCACGTTCTCGGCGATACCTGCAGACTGCATCACTACTACCGCCGCTCGCCGGATCGCCGGCGGATTCTGTTCGGCGGCCGTGCCGGCGCCAACCAGACCGACCCCCGCCGCAGCGGGCGCCATCTATACCGGCGGCTCGCGGCGTTGTTCCCGGAGCTCGCGGGCGTGCGCATCAGCCATGTCTGGACCGGCGTGACCGGCTATACCTTCGATACCATGCCCCACATGGGGGTCCACGACGGCATCCATTACGCCGCGGGCTTCGTCGGCAGCGGCGCGGCCATGGCGCTCTATCTGGGACACAAGACCGGCCTGCGGGTGCTGGGGTCGCAGGAGGCGGACAACGTCTTCGATACCCTGAACCACCCGACGCGGCCGCTCTATTACGGCAAGCCCTGGTTCCTGCCCTTTGCGATCGCCTATTTCGGCTGGCGCGACTCCCTGCGCCTGTAAGCACCTCTGGCTGGTTCCCAGAGAGACTGGAGCGATCGGCCTTGGGATTGGAGCGACCTTGTCCAAGGCTAGACGAGTTCGGGCTTGGTCATAAAACGCGAAACAAGAATTGAGAATAGGACGTAGGTGACCCTCGTTCAGGGCGATGTCGTGATCCAGGCATTCTCGTCGGATCGAACCGATTATTCGTTCGGCATAGCCAATTTACCAAGGTGACCGCGGCGTCGCCGACGCCAGTTCCTGCTTCCAGCGGAACATCTGCTGCGTGGCAATCGGGTATCCCAAGAGGCGAGATCGCGCTGTGGCGCTTTCTGAGCGGCACGCAGAGGTTGGCGTGAAGTACAATCATTTCAGGGCGTTTGATCGGCGCGGCCCACGGGATCGCCGTCGCCCGGGCCGGCGACGACCGCTGCGGCCTCGGCCAGGGTGGCGATGCCCGGCGCCGCCCCCCCGCAGTCGCCTTGCGGCAGCGACGTAGTCCCTGGCGGTCAAGGCCTCCGACTGCCCGGCGACCGCGGCTTCCCGTGCGGGGGTGGTAGCCTCCTTCCCATGCTGGGCTCGCCCGGAATGCCGATCGGTTCGCCAACCCATTCTCGGGCCCACCATGATTCATGCGGACTAGGTGCGGGCCTGCCGGGCGAGCGTCCGCTCGCGGTGCGCGATGTAGAGGCCGCTGCCGGCGATAACCAGAGCGCCCGATACGGTCCAACCGTCCGGCAGGTCGCCGAAGATAAGGTAACCGAAGAGCACGGCCCAAATCAGATTAGAGTAGCCGAACGGCGTCACCGTGGCCGCGGGCGCGAACTGAAATGCTTTGATCAATGCGAAATGACCGATGCCGCCCAGCAGACCAAGCCCAATCATGGCAAACCAGTGCATTGGCGCCGGCGGCAGCCAGAGGAACGGCATCAAGGCGCTGGTGGCCAAAACTCCGATCAACGCAGTGTAGGCCAGCGTGGTCAACGGCGCCTCGGTGGCACTCAAGCGCCGGGTCGCGATCTGGTAGAGCGCGTAGCAGCTTGCCCCGCCGAGCGCGAGCAGCGCCGCCGGATCCATGGCCTCGGTCCCGGGGCGGATGATGACGAGCGCGCCCAGGAAGCCGACCACAACGCTCGCCCAGCGGTGCGGCCCGACCCACTCGCCAAGCAGCGGCATGGCGAGCGCGGTGACCACGATCGGGGCCACGAACATGATCGCGGTGGCGTCGGCCAGAGGAAGGAAGCTGAGTGCGGCGAAGAACAGGCTGGTTGCACCGAGCAGCAACAGCGAACGCAGGCATTGAAGTCCGAGCCGACGGGTGTGCATGGTCCGGCGCAGGCGCGGTCCCAAAACCAGGGCGAGCAATAGGAAATGGAAGGCATACCGGGCCCAGACCACCTGAGCGATCGGATAGCTCTGGGTCAGGAGCTTGGCCAGGCTATCCATGGCGACGAAGCAGATGCCCGTCAGGAGCATCCACAGGATGCCGCGCCCGGGGGCCTCCTGGACGCCCGGTTGCTCGAAGTTCGACATCTGGACCGTTGGCTTATTCCGTGATGGCTTGGACCGCCCCTAGCAAGGCGGCTGGATAGTTACCGTATTCGCTAAATACGATAATGTCGAAGGACAGCCTGAGAAGCACGGGTTTGGTGAATTATGCGCGTATTGATCTGCGGCGGCGGCGTGATCGGGGCGTCGGTCGCCTATTTCCTGAGCCTGCGGCAAGTCGAAGCCGTGGTCATCGAGCGTGTTGCGCTCGCCTCGGCGGCCTCGGGAAAGTCGGGCGGGTTCCTGGCCCGCGACTGGTGCGACGGATCGCCCCTCGCGCCACTGGCCCGGCGGAGTTTCGAGTTGCACGCGACGCTCGCCGAGGATCTCGGCGGCGCCTGGGGATATCGCAGGCTCGACACCTTGGGGGTGATCGCGAGCGCCCGCCACGACGTCGGTGCGTTTTGGAGCCTGGAGACGCCTGATTGGCTCGGCCCGGATGCCGCCGTGCATGCCCGGCTCGGTACGACCGAGACGACGGCCCAGATCGACCCAGCCGAATTTACCAAGGGTATGATGGCGGCGGCGATCGACCGCGGCG
>SMVA01284610.1_pt1 | contig 15589 bp, 14 predicted proteins | sample 2456451 | NCBI WGS metagenome assembly SMVA01 (sample SAMN11095933, study PRJNA526329) | marine sediment metagenome | biome: Marine sediment; feature: Surficial sediment; material: Deep marine sediment; isolation source: Hadal surficial sediment | place: Pacific Ocean | collected 2014-05 | depth...
ATAACTGCCCGAAGGGGCCATCTGGGCGAAGTCACAGTCAATCCGTAGTACCCGACAAGTATTCTGTCATACTCGATAAATTTGTCCCCGAATGTATTTATCGGGGATAATTTCCAAAATCCAATTTTCAAATTCTCAAAAAATCACTGAAAATTATGGTTTTATTGGACATTTGAATTTGGTATCTGAGTTTTTATTTGTAGTTTGTTTTTTAAGATTTGCAGCTTGTCCGCGTTAGCTGTTGGCGATACTGGATTACATCGGATGACTCAAAGCCATCCGACGAATAAGCTATCGGCTTTAATCTGTATGCTTGTGGTAAACCTTGGCGACGATCTTCCAGCCGCTGTCGAACTTAAGCAAAGAAAGATAATCCGTGTAAACCAGCTTGCCCTCTTTTGAAAGCTCAACTTTTGCGCTTGCCGAGCCGCCGGTCACATCGATGCTGACAAACTTGTGCTCCCATTTATATTTACTCGCATCGAAATCATCTTTGGCTTTTCTCTTTTCAATGCCTTCAATCCAGGTGGCGATGGGATATTTTTTGATCTCCTCCCCTTTCGCTGAAAAAATGGCAAAATCCGCGTGAAAGCCTGCTTTCATGCTTTTTGTGTCGAGCTTATTAAACGCACCGTTGATGTAGGCCGACTCGATCAGGGACTGCACCTCTTTTTTACCGGTATCCATTTCGGAATAATATCTCGTAAATGCCAGCAACGAAAAACTAGCAACTAAAAATAAACCGACTAATAAAAGCTTTTTCATAACTGCTCCTCCTGATTTAAGTGATGAAATTTATGAAGCACACCGATTTTTTCGGTGGTTTCAGTGTTTTAAAGTTTCATTATGGATTGAAATAATTCAACCCTGAATAATTCACTAACCATAAAAGTCGTCATTCCCGCGCAGGCGGGAATCCATTACAAATCAACAGCTAAGTGCAGGTTATGGCTGCCCGACTGCTCGGGCCATGACAATATTGAAGTTTGTTGACTGAAATGGAAATTCATGAATTAACAGGGTTAAATAAATTTTCCTGAATCGGTAGGACTTTGTTACTCTTGTAACAGAAAAAAGTTATTTGCTATAAAAATTACTTGTAACTGCCCGCACTTTCTACTATCTTTTTCTTAAACTGATAAAATAACACAGGTAAGCTACGGCCATGTCTAAACATCTGGAAATCATAGAAAAGATAGAAGCCCAAGTTGGGCTGAAGTTGGTTTTGTTGGAAAAGTTTGATTTGTCTGAGATAAAAAGAGGATATCTACTAGATAAAAAAGAGCAGGTCGTTGGCCTCCAGCTGGATGAAGTTGAGATTCAGGACTATTCGTTTTAAGCACGGAACTGCATGCAAAAATCGTTCGGCGGGACGCCTCACGCTAGTTTTCGGTCAATCACTAAATAAGAAAGAGGATAATATGATAAATTCACTCACCGAACTCTTCATCCGCGATTTAACCAAACTCAAGGATGAAATCAACGCCTACGCCGATGAATCGAAACTCTGGATAACAGCCAAAGAAATCAACAATTCGGCAGGAACCCTGTGTCTGCACCTGGTGGGAAATTTGAAGCATTTTTTGGGCGCAACATTGGGAAACACAGGTTTTGTGCGCGACAGAGACGCAGAGTTCACGCAAAAAAATGTGCCGAGGGCCGAGCTGGTCAAAGGCATTGATGAAGCCATCGCAGCGGTGAAAACCACCCTGGACTTACTCGATGAGCAAAACCTGGCCAAGCCCTATCCAATCGACTTTTATAAAAAGCAAGGCAGCACGGCTTTTTACCTGCTGCATTTCAGCAGCCATTTGAATTATCATTTAGGGCAAATCAATTATCACCGCCGGTTGCTGAGTTAGGTTATTCGTTATTCGTTATTCGTTATTCAGGCGGATATTTTTCGAAAACCTTGGTCATCGCTGCATTGACTTTCTCCTGTGAAGCATCCGGTTTGCCGATCGTGCCAACCGCAGCCCCTCGCCATATCAGCTGCTTCAATCTCGGATCGACAACGTCGATAATAATTGAACCCTGTTTGTAGCGGTGGACGTGTCCCCGCCGCCAGCCATAATAGCCATATCTCGCCGGTGAAACTTCAACCCGCTTTTGTAAATTAACGTGGTAGACCAATAAAGCATCAACCCGCCCGGATTTTTTTACTTCATATCCCTTCGCCTCTAATTCTTGCTCGACCGCCCGGCGAATCCGCTTATCCAAAAGCGAGCCTTTCCGAACTGAGTTCTTGCTGCTTTTCTTTGGATTCCGCATCCATTTGAAGGTAGTATATTGAGTAAAATCGATGTCATGGTCATAATCAGATTTGACATAGATGCTGGAACACCCCAAAAAAGCAAGCACCAGCCAGGCACTCAGGACAAAGCAAACTTTTTTCATCTTAAGCCTCCGAGGTTTAAGTGTTAACTTTCCATTTTCTTGAAAGAAAATGGTCTCAATGACGAGAAGCTAATGACAGTACCCGTCATTAGTCATCAGGGTCATTTGCCTTTCGGCGTTCATTTTAGACAGCATCCAAATTCACATCTGCCACTGACGGCGCCTTAGGTTTAAAGACGATAGCACGGCGACTTCGTAAGAATGCAAAGGGTGTGCCAGGACGAGAATAGCCTTGTAGCTTTCGCAAGCCGGTAAGACCTGTAAGAGAATTGCTTAATTGGTTAACATTGATGCGTAGAGAGTTTACAACTTGAAATTTGAAACCATTTTGAAATGTCTTGAAACTCTTTTTATAATTCAAACGTATGATTCAAACAATCGTTTGATTTAAATTGAGTATGGACACAAACTCTTCACAAAGGACCGCTCATGCAACAACCCAAGGAAACCAAAACAAAACTACTGGATGTTGCCGAAAAATTGTTCGCCCAAAAAGGTATCGACGCCACCTCTCTGCGAAATATTATTTCTGAAGCCGGGGTCAATCTGGCTGCCATTCATTACCACTTCGGCTCGAAAAACGCCCTGATTCTCGAGGTAGTCGCGCGGCGGGTTCAGCCCATTAACGAAGAAAGGTTCAGGCGGTTGAAGGAATGTGAAAACAACAACTTGACCGGGCCTGAACTTCTTGAGGGTTTGATCCGGGCTTTTCTGGAACCACTGATTCGAGTAAAAGTTGAGACCCCGGATCGGGTGCAGTACACCCACAGAATTCTGATGCAATTGCAATTTGGTTCGGGGCAACTGCTTGAATCCGTCTTCCACTTATTTGACGAAAGCATCAAGCGCTTTTTCGCGGCTTTCACAAAGGCATTACCGGACCTTTCGCCGGCGGAGCTGTCGCTGCGGTTCAGATTTATGGTGGGAACCATTCACATGATTGTCGTTGAACCGCCTATCAAGAAACTTTCGATGTTTTCAGAAATGTCAAAATTGCAGCCGGATATTTTAATGGAACAGATTGTGTCGTTTTTGGTTGCCGGTTTTGGTTCCGAATCTCCTAAACCTCAGACGGGAGTAAATAACAAATGACAAGAAACACTTTCATTGCACTGCTTTCAATTTTGGCTTTTTCATGTGCCTCGGCGCCCCCGAAAAAAGACATTCAAACCGGCGTTGACTTGCCGCAAACATGGAAATTGGATTTGCAAACAGAAACTGCAATCGATTCCGCCTGGTGGAATGAATTCAATGATCCAAAATTAAACGAAATCCTGGTGCAAGCGTTTGGTCAGAATTTCAATCTCGCCATCGCTGCGGCAAATTTACAAACCGCGGCTGCCCAGGCAAGAATCGCAGGCGCACCCCTTTTCCCGCAAGTAGATCTTTCGACAAACGGCGCCCGCACCAAACAGAACTTTATCGGACTGCCGATTCCCGGATTGGAGGGAGGCGTGTTGAGCAGCACTGTCAGCTCGTTCGGACTTGCCATGAATTTGAGCTGGGAGTTGGATCTTTGGGGCAGACTGAGCGCAGATAAATCCGCCGCCGTGGCACAGGTGCAGGCGTCTCGAGCCGATTTTATCGGCGCCCGGTTGTCGCTGGCAGCCCAGATCAGCAAAACCTGGTTTACCGCGATTGAGGCCAAACGTCAGGTGGAGTTATCGCAGGCCACCGTTGAGAACTGGCGCGCCGCCAGGGCACAGGTAAAACGCCGTTACGAGAGTGGACTAACCTCCTCACTCGATTACCGCCTCTCGCTGTCAAATTTCGCTATCGCCGAAGCCAACCTGGCAAGCAGTCAATCTCAGTACGAGACTACCTTGCGGCAATTGGAAACTTTACTGCGGCAGTATCCCTCGGCCAGTATCGCTGTGAGTCCTGAACTTCCGGAAATTTCCAGCGATGTTCCGGCGGGTCTGCCCGCTGATCTGCTCAACCGGCGACCGGACCTGGCCGCCGCAGAACGGAGGGTTGCAGCGACCCACGCCGGCGTTTCCAGCGCAAAACGGGCCCTGCTGCCAAGAATCAGTTTGACCGGTTCGGGTGGAACTTCAAGTAATGAACTTGGTGATTTACTCAAAGGTGACTTCAGTGTCTGGCGCATCGCCGGCAATATTCTGCAACCGCTTTTCCAGGGAGGCCGGCTGCGGGCAAACGTGAAACTGGCAAAATCGCAAGCGGATATCGCTCTGCTTAATTATCAGCAGACCGCACTTAACGCTTTTGCCGAAGTAGAAAACTCACTGGCCAGCGAACGCTATTTAAACCAACGCCAGACTGCTCTCGAAGAAGCAACTCATCAGGCTCTGGCTGCACGCAATTTAGCGGAAACACAATACGGCCGCGGACTGATCGATTTTATCACCATGCTGGAAACCCAGCGTTCCGCTTTTGAAACCGAACGACTACTCTTGACCGTTCGTCGCCAGCGTTTGGAAGCCAGAATTAACCTCTACCTCGCACTTGGCGGCGGTTTTTCAGTGAAAAACCAATCTAACCAAATCTAAATTGGAGTTATTCTGATGAGTCAAAAATTAAAGTACTTATTGCCTTTGGGGATATTAGCTGTAAGTATTCTTGGCGCCCTGGTGATTGTCGCTTCCAAACCGGACATTCAGCCGCAAACGCGGGAAATACCGCCTAAGCTGGTGCGGGTTCTATCGGTTAAAAAACAAACGATTCAAATGACCATCGTTTCCCAGGGAACCGTGACGCCCCGCACCGCAAGCGCTCTTGTAGCGCAGGTTGCGGGACGAATCACAGCGGTTTCGCCTTCCTTCGTAGCTGGCGGTTTTTTTGAGAAAGGCGATATTTTGATTTCACTTGACCAGAGCGATTATGATCTGGCGGTGATCCAGGCAAAATACCAGGTTGCCCAGGCAGAGCTGACCTTACAACTCGAAGAGCAGCAGGCCGAAATTGCCAGAGAAGAATGGCAGCAGCTTAACGACGGCGATATTCCATCTCTGGTGGCGCGGGAGCCTCAACTAAAACAAGCAAAAGCCGCCCTTGAAGCTGCCAGGGCGACACACGAGCAAACAGAATTAAATTTGCAGCGCACTCATATTCGGGCACCCTTCGCCGGCAGGGTGCGAACCAAAAATGCCGATGTCGGTCAGTATGTGACTCAGGGAATCGCTCTGGCCCGGATTTATGCCATCGACTATGCGGAGGTACGTTTGCCGCTCCCGGATTCCGAACTGGCTTTTCTCGATCTGCCGTTTGATTTTAGAGGCAGGGAACCTCGTAAAAAAGGACCCCGGGTCAAGCTTAAAGCAAATTTTGCCGGGAAAGCCCGGGAATGGCAAGGTAATCTAACCCACATCGAGGCTGAAATCGATCCCCGCAGTCGCATGGTTCACGTTGTTGCCCAGGTGGAGAATCCGTACGGAAAAAACAAGTCCAAAGAAAGCATGCCTTTGCCCGTCGGGCTTTTTGTTCAGGCCGAAATTTCAGGGAAAAGAATAGAAGATGTTGCTGTGCTGCCCCGCACCGCGCTTCGTAATGAAAATCGGATGCTGGTTTTGGATGCTGAAAACCGGCTGCGATTCCGAAAAGTGGAGATATTAAAAACCGATGCCGAAAATGTCTACATTTTAGAGGGGCTAAAAAATGGCGAGCAGGTTTGTATTTCCCCACTCGAAGCAGCCATCGACGGCATGCCGGTTAAACCGTTTGATGAACAAGCAGCCAATAATTTGAATCAGGAGAAAAAACAATGAACCATGCAATTGCCTGGTTTGCAGAAAACAGAGTCGCTGCCAATTTATTGATGGTGGTGATTCTGACAGCGGGAATCATTTCATTATCGCAAATAAAATTAGAGGTGTTTCCTGAATTTTCATCGGACATCATTACGGTCTCTGTCGCCTACCTCGGAGCGCCGCCTGAAGAAGTGGAAGAAGGCGTTTGTGTCCGCATTGAAGAGGCTATTCAGGATTTGGAAGGCATCAAACAGATTTCATCCACGGCCTCTGAAGGCGTGGGCAGCGTCACAGTGGAAGTCCAATCCGGTTACGATTCAAGACGATTGCTGGATGACGTGAAGTCACGCGTGGACGGCATTTCCACGTTTCCGGCAGAAACCGAGAAACCAATCATTCAAGAACTTGTGGTTCGCAGCCAGGTCATCAACGTGGCGATCTCCGGACAAACGGACGAAAAAAGTCTAAAAGCGATCGCGGAACGTGTTCGCGATGAAATCGCTGATTTGCCGGAAGTGAGCCAAGTCGAGCTTGCTGCAGCCCGGCCGTACGAAATCTCAATTGAGGTTTCCGAGGATGCGCTGCGGCGTTACGGATTGACTTTCGATGAAGTCGCGCAGGCCGTCCGGCGTTCTTCCTTCGATCTCCCGGGCGGGACGGTCAAAACTTCCAGCGGAGAAATTTCTTTGCGCACCAAAGGACAGGCCTACAAAGGCGGTGAATTTGAAAATCTGATTTTACGTTCTTTTGAAGACGGCACCCGTCTCAGACTTGGTGACGTTGCTAATGTTATCGATGGGTTTGCGGAAACCGATCAAACTGCCCGGTTCAACGGCGACCCTGCTATGTTAGTGCAGGTTTTTAGAGTTGGAGATGAAAATGCGCTTGACTTGGCCAATGCCGTTAAAGAATATGTCGCCGAGGCAGGAATTCACATTCCGCAAGGGATTCACTTAACGACCTGGCAGGACGATTCGCTGATTCTGAAAGACCGGTTAAGCCTTCTTCTTCGAAATGGCCGTACCGGATTTGTACTGGTTTTCCTTGCCCTTGCACTTTTTCTGCGCTTCAGGCTCGCCTGGTGGGTAGTCGCAGGGATGATCATGTCTTTTTTCGGCGCCTTCTGGATGATGCCATACTTCGGCATTTCGATCAACCTGCTTTCACTGTTTGCTTTTATTCTGGTTCTGGGAATTGTGGTGGACGACGCCATCGTCATTGGTGAAAATATTTACTCCCATCTTGAACGCGGCACAAAAGGGTTGCAGGCCGCCATCCAGGGAACTCAGGAAGTGGCGGTTCCGGTCACATTTGCGATTCTGACAACCATCGCGGCCTTTTCGCCGCTTCTTTCAATAACCGGGAATATGGGGAAATTTCTAAAAGTCATTCCAATCATCGTCATCGCAACCCTCGCTTTTTCGCTGATAGAATCGCTATTCATTTTGCCGGCTCACTTGTCGCATCTGAAGTTTAACCGTGACAAGAATAAGGCCGGAAAAAACAACTGGCTAAAAAATCTGCAGGATAAATTCGCGGAGAGAATGGACTACTTTGTGAAAAATCATTATCGAAAAATATTGGATCTTGCTTTGAAATGGCGTTATACTTCGATCACAATTGGACTCGGAACCCTGGTTTTAACCATGGCGCTTGTCGGCGGCGGCTGGATAAAATTTGTCTTCTTCCCCGACGTTGAAGCTGATAACGTCGTCGCTTTTGTCACCCTACCGGAAGGCACACCTGCAACGGTCACTGCTCAAGCCGTACGGCGCATCGAAAAAAGCGCCCTTGAACTTAAAGAAGAGCTCAGGAATGGAAAAAATGATGCGATTCAGCACATTTTAGCATCCATTGGTGAACAGCCTTTCCGTGCACGCCAGCGCAGGATAAGCGGACCCCAATCAGTGAGTCGTGGCAACATTGGAGAAGTCAACTTGCAACTTGCGTCCCCGGAGGTCAGAACCATTACCAGTAGAGAATTGGCAAGGCGGTGGCGGAAGCTGGTTGGCCAGATTCCCGATGTAGAAGAGCTTTCATTCTCATCTTCGTTATTCAGCCCTGGTGAGGCTATCAACATTCAACTGGCCGGCGCCAATTATGATGAGCTGCAACTGGCCTCGGAAGAGCTGCAGGCGAGAATCACACAGTATCCAGGTGTTTTTGATGTGACGGATTCTTATCGCAGTGGCAAACAGGAAATCAAACTGAAAATCAGACCCGCCGCCGAAGCATTGGGTTTAACACTTGCCGACCTCGCTCGTCAAGTCCGCCAGGCATTTTACGGAGAGGAGGCGCAGCGAATTCAGCGTGGGCGCAATGATATTCGGGTGATGGTGCGGTACCCGTCGGAGCAGCGAAAGTCACTTGGCGACCTCGAAAATATGCGCATCCGGCTGCCGGGTGGCGTCGAGGTACCGTTTTCAACTGCCGCCGAAATGGTTCAAGGCCGTGGTTTCTCCTCAATCAGCAGAACAGACAGAAAACGTACGATTAATATTACCGGCGATGTGGATATTAGCATTGCCAACGCCAATGAAATTGTTGAAGATATCGTAGCGAATGTGCTGCCGCCGCTGCTGAGCAAATACCGCTCGATCAGCTACTCTTTTGAAGGCGAGCAATCCGAGCAGAAGGAAGCTATGTCGGGCCTGGTCGGCGGGTTCGGTTTTGCACTGCTTTTTATTTTCATTCTGCTTGCTATCCCATTCCGCTCCTACTCACAGCCTTTAATTGTGATGAGCGCTATTCCATTTGGACTCGTAGGTGCTATCTGGGGGCATATTGTCATGGGAATGGATTTGACTTTTCTTTCCATGTTTGGAATTGTTGCCCTGACGGGTGTGGTGGTCAACGACAGTTTGGTGATGGTTGATTTCATTAACCGAGCCAGAAAAGCAGGACACCCTTTGCACGAAGCCATCCGGGAATCCGGTGTCGCCCGCTTCCGTCCAATCATCTTAACGTCGCTCACTACATTTCTCGGCTTGACACCGCTGCTTTTGGAGAAGAGCCTGCAGGCGCAGTTTCTCATCCCAATGGCAACCTCGCTGGCATTCGGAGTTGTGTTTGCGACTCTTATCACCCTCATTCTGGTTCCGACGCTTTACTTTATTCTTGAAGATTCGAAAGCTGTCGTATCGAAGTTATTGAGACGGATTTCTGAACCGGCAGCGGCTGAGGGGTAATGAATTATTTTTGATCGACCTAAAACTAGCGTGAGGCGTCCCGCCAAACAATTTCTGCATAGCAGCGACGTGCTTTAAAATACTCGGCGAGGCAGGTCCTGAGCTTGCCGAATGGATGCCTTCGTACTAGCTAATTTTGGCTATTCGATCAATCACAATCTACAAAATTCAGGAATCTCCTCAAAATCTGATATTGCTTCTTCTAAGTTATCAAAGGAATTAAGTAAAAATATTTTTCCAAGACTTTCTAACGCTTGATTAAAACCGGCGGGGTCATAAAGCAATTTGATATCGCCGCCTTTTGCTCGAATTTCATAGATTACGCTTTCCAAAAGCTCCTTGCCTTCATCACTTATATAACTCACTCGATTCAATTTTATAATGAAACGATAAATACGGATACGCAAGCTCGACTTTAAAACCTGCTCAAGCACTTTTGTGTTTATCGAATCAATAGCGCCGTAGACATGCAAAAAGGCTATGCTGTCCTTGCCGTTAATTATTTTAAGTGATTTTATCATTCTCATCAACTCTCTGTACTTACTACGTCTTTTGAGATTCATATGTTATAATTTATTTTATTCGCGATACGTTTAAGTTGCTGCTTATTAAGACACTGCTTTGAAATTGAATCTCTCAGAAAAGCAGTCTGAGGAGGAAAAATTGGATTGATTTTATAAAAGAAGAACTCTACTTAACCAACAAACTCACCCGGCGATTCACCGACAAACCCCGGTTATTTGAAGTCTCTTCCTGGCGCATGCGGGTGTCGGCAAAGCCGACCGCGACGAAGCGCCTTGAAGCGACTTCTTTGCTGATTAAGTAACGAATAACGCTCGAGGAACGAGCAGTGGAAAGCTCCCAATTGGTCGGATAAAGTGCATTTTCAGTAAGCGGAACGGAATCCGTGTGGCCTTCGATTTGAATTTTTCTTTGGGCTACATCGGCCGATTTGAGGATCTCGGCCAGCGCATTTAAAACCGCAAAGGATTTACGTTTCAATTTTGCTTCCCCTGAATCAAACAGCAGATTATCCTGAAAATTGACCATAAGGCCATCCGGGGTCAATGCAACGTCGATGCTTTGCTCGAGTTGGTGCGCCGTCACCAGCTCCTGGAATTGCTTCTCGAGGACATAAAGCGGTGTGAAATTACTCTCGGCAAAGTACTCCATTATCTGCTCAAATTTACCCTGGTCGACTTGTGAAATACTGAAGAACAAGACAAAAAAGGCCAGGAGCAGAGTTACCATGTCGCTGTAGGACAGCAGCCAGGACTCGGATTCTCTTTGAGATGAGCGGTGAAGTTGTGTTAGTTTAATTTCCACTTTTAGCGACAGTCTCTGTTTGACTTGTGTTCACCACATGAATACTTTTGCCGGCTACAGCAACTACCTTTTTTCTATTGCTTGCGCTCAGATAAGCAGCCAATTTATCCCGCGCAAAAACATAGTTGCGTTTGTCGTAGATCATTAAAACGGCTTCAACTTCCATAGTTTCCATCATAAGATTGTTTTCGGCGCGTTCTTTTATTTTCTCTGAGATGGGAGCAAAAATCATATTTGCCAGCGCGAGACCGTAAAATGTTGTCGTCAGAGCGATTGCTAAACCGAGGCCCACCTGACCCGGCTCATTTTGCAGGGTAATCAACATGTTAATCAAACCGATCAAAGTACCAATCATGCCAAACGCCGGGGCGACTCTGGACATCGAGCCAAAAAGCTGGTGCTGCTTCATTTCGCGGTTCATCTGCCAGCGAACCTGGTCTTCCAGCACTTCGCGTGTTTCTTCTTTGGAATAGCCGTTTGACAACATCTGAATGCCGTCTTTAAAAATCCAAAACCCTTTCAGCGAGTTCACTTCACTCAAAAGCCGTGCAACTCCCTCACGTTGATAAAGCCGCAGAGCAGAAACCATCTTATCAACAGCGCTTACATAATCGTATGACCCGGATCTAAAAATAACAAAATAGGATACAAAGGCACGCAGTACTTCTCGCAACGGATAAGAGACAAACGTGGAAGCGATAGTTCCGCCGAGCACGATGGCGAGGCCTTGCTTATTCAGAAAAATTTCAGCAGGTGCTTTCCCCGAAATGATGCCGAAAGCGATAAGGGATGTGCCAATTAAGAAACCTAAAACTGTAAGCATTAAACTGTCCTTCTTGTTTTAACTCTCAAATCTAAAATCCTTATTCTTTATAACGCCCGACCAATTCGCGCACCTGTTCAAGATCGGGATCGATTTTTAGCGCATTCTCCCAGGCCCTGACTGCTGCATCAATTTCACCGCTGACAAAGTAAATCGAGCCGCCGAGGGAATAGGCCGTTGCGGTTTTCTTTTTTTCCAGTGAAGCTTGTAGAACTTTCAAAGCCTGGTCAAAGTGTTTTTTATAAAACAGTTTCTGCGCTAAGTTAATATCCTGAATAATGTCATCGGTCAGGTCTTCCTGATCTTTTTTCTTCTTTTTGAGTCCGGTTATCAAATCTTCCAAAGCGGACTCTTTAGCCTCCCTGGAGTAAGTGGAATCACCATAAATAATTTCTATATTGCCGGTCGAATTTCGCACTAAATCCACCACGAGATTTGTCGATGCAGGATCCAGGACCATTTCAACCTCGGTATCATTTTGATAAAATCTAACTCTAAGGTAGGGGTAGTCCATGGTCTTTTTCATTTTGTCGCCGTCCAATTCGGTAACAATTCGCCCGTGTGAAGAGTCTGCGGAAACCGCCTTTCTCCTGGCGGCAGTTTCGTTCACTCCTACCTGTTTTTGGGATGCGCAACCAAAATTGATTCTTATAACTAACAGAGCTAGAATTAAAGGCAAAATTTCGATAAAACTAGATTTAGTCAGGATTCGATTCATGTGAACACCGGATAGTTTTATGTAATAGTTTAAAAAGTATATTGTAATAAGAAAACTTCATACTGAACGCCATTGACTTTCAGGCGAATGCTCTGGTTTGTGGACTCAACATTCATCGAGCTGAATTCGGACCCTAAAATCATCGAGAAACCCGTTGAAATCGAAAAATGCGAATTCAAATCCGTGCGTAGGCCCACTCCCAACCCGGTTAAATCTGGCATTTTGACTGTGAAGTAGCGGGTGACTGAAAAGTAGACCAAAAGCCAATCGCGAAACTGGCTGTTTTTATTTTGCAGCAAGGTCGAATAAAGCATTGAACGGAAATTGTAGGAAACCGGCGGCTGCAGCGTTTTCGTGCCAGGCTTGACACTGTAGAAACTATTCTTGCTGAAAGAGGTCCCGGATAGGGAGACTCCTTCGGATAAAAAAGAGGCCCCCAGGCGAAATTCGAAACGCAAACGACTGCCTGGCGTCGTGTATTGATAAATCCCAAAGTAAACCGAATATTGAATGAGCTTGTTATTAAAATCCGGACTCAAAAGGGAATCGGCTGCTGAGTCAACTTCGAGTTGAAAGACTTCCATGCCCGCGTTGATCGACTTGTTCATTGGATTGAGTGACGGTGGTTTCATATCTTTTTCGTAGGCGGTGTACGACTTTGCCCAAAGCACTTCGTTGGTTCCGGTGCGATTTAATCGCAGATCGAGAAAGAGGGCTTTATTAGGCAGGTAAACAAGGTTACCTTCAAGGTAGGCATCTACTCTGAGCTTGCGCGCTACCCGCCAGAGTTCATCCGGAGCCGGCAGTGAATTAACAATGGAAAAACTGCTGTCGGTGGATGAAATTCTTAAGGTGTTTAAATCAGGCAGCGCTACCACGGCGGGTTCGCCCAGGGTTTGCAATATCTCCACCAGACGGCTTTCAAAGTGCTGGCGCAGCGGCGCCGAAATATTACTTCCTTCGGTTTCAATCCGATAAACGGCGATTCGGCCCAGTTCCGGATCTATTTCCGCAATATCCTCAGGAACCTGAGCGAAAATTTCGGTCATCAATTTCAGAATACTTTCGCTTGCATCCGCAAGTGTTTGAGCCGATGAATTGCTGATAAAACCTGCAAATCCGATTAATAAAATCAGAAAAATCTTCTTCATAATTGCTACCAAATTAATTTTCAAGATACTTTTTGTGAATGTTTAGCACGCACCGACCGCATCAAATTACGGCGTGCTTTCGAAATCTCATCTTCAGACATATCGAGATTCGCTTCGAGACTGGCGCGAACGAGCTCTCCCAATTGTTCGGGAAACGAGTCGAGCATCTTTTCAACGGTCTCTTCATCAACCCTTACCAGCGATTTGGCTAGAGCCTCGCGGTCGAAATCAATCGCCATTTCTGCGAGTTTTTCTTCCGGCATCCCAAAGAGCTGGTTAAAAGTCATAAATTTTTCACTGACCTTTTGGGCCAGATCTACGTCTTGAGTATGCAGGTAATCAAGGGCCTCGTCCTGGGCATCTTCGTCGAGATGCTCCATGACTTTGATCAGTGAATCCAGACCGTTAGCGCGAACATAACGCATTTTTTTCAACTCTGCGGCGCGTCCAGCAAGCTGCCGCGCAAGGTGCTGGTAAACATCTGCGGGAATGCGTTCAATATTGCCCATCGCCGCCAGGATTGCTTTTCGGCTATCGGCCTCCAGTCTGCTCAACACTTTCGCGGCTCGATTTGCCCGCAGGTGCACAAGAACAATCGCAATGATGCCGACTTTAAGAGGCTTAATCAAATGCTGGACCTGGTCATCCGTCATCTGATTCAGAAATGCCAATTCATCATTTTCAGCCGCATTTTTACCGGTTTTTAATGCAAGGGTTCTCATATCTTCGTCAAATTGTTTTAGCAAACCCGGGGACTTCTCCTGCAAGTCTGCTTCCTCTAATACCGCAATTTGATGTTGAATATCTGCCGCAGTTTCCTGACCCAGGTAGGGAGCAACCAGCTCGATAAGCGGCTTGGAAACCGAAGCAAGTATAATTGCAACATCGGTGACTCCCTCATTGCCTTTGTTATCGATCCAGTGGTGAAAGACTTTTGCTGAAGCAGCCGGCAGGCCGACGAGGGTGTCAATAAGTGAAGATTTCAAAGAAGCCAAATCACGGGAACCTGTTTTTTCTCTCTCCAGGTTGAATTCTTTATGACGCTCCGATTCGGGGGTTGCCGATTCAGATTTAGGGGCAACGGCGCTATTTTGTTTAAGATTCTTAACAACCGAACGCAAGCCAATCAGAAAAAATAAAAGCAAAAACACAGCAAGGCCGGCTGCAAAAGCATAAGGCCTCCAGTCTATAGCAGTGTTTGCCGGTTCTATTTTGGGTTGAAAAGGTAGTTCAGGAGTTTTCTCTTCATCCGGTATGAAGCTGGCCTTCACGGGAAAAGTAAAAGACTCGATTCGTACCCGGTCGCCGCGCTTCGGGTTTAAATCTGCGATCAAAGTAACGTAGCGGCGAATGAATGCCATATCGTTTTCACTCAAACTGCGATCGACCAGAACATTCAACCTGATTCGGCGAACGTCGTAACGATTCGCATGGACTTCATCTCGCAAATCTGCCGTATTCGCCTCGGCGGCTTGACTGCCACCCAGATTTTCCGGAATATACGGCAGGCCGGGAAGATTCTTCATCTCCTTGCTGAGCAAAACATCCGGCAGCCTTGGGAGTTCGCGTTTAAGCTTGACCTTTTCCAGCTCCACATTTGCCTTTACAACAAATTTGGTTTCGGGATAGTAAAGCAGAAGGGCATTTTGCAGATTCCAGGTCAAGTTCGCTTCCATGGAGCTTTCGATATCTGCGAGCGCTCTTTCGCCTATCTCCCCTTGTGCAAAAATAATTGAAGCGCTGAAGGCAATAATCAGAGTGGAAAATATCTTTGTCGTGTTCACTTTTTGTCCTTCATGTTTTCCTAAATTAAGCGCGCTTGGCTTTTGGTAAATAGCTTTTAGCTAATAAAATTAAATCCGGAATAAGTCGGGACCCAACGTAAATTCTAAAAGATCTAAAGCCGAAAGCCAAAAGCTAATGGCCAAATGCGTCTTTCAGGTTTCTTAACACAGTCACAATAATCGGTAACTTATTTAGAATTCTAAATGGCTGTGAATTTTTTTTAACAAAACTGACTATGAACAAAAAAGTCCGATTTTACTTGTACTTTAGATCGTAATTCTTTACAATTATAATCTAATCATCCAATAACAAAAATTCGAAAGGAGGTGAAGTGATCCTTTTTTAAGGAACGGGGGATTCTATTCACTGTTCGTTTCTGTTTTACTTGTTTTACTTAAATAAGGAGGATTTGTCATGACTCAAATCCAAAAATTTCTCAGTAAACTCGGGGGGGTTGCTTTTTCATTTCTCATGCTTGCCCAAATAGGATGTCA
>SMVA01059418.1_pt1 | contig 15585 bp, 16 predicted proteins | sample 2456451 | NCBI WGS metagenome assembly SMVA01 (sample SAMN11095933, study PRJNA526329) | marine sediment metagenome | biome: Marine sediment; feature: Surficial sediment; material: Deep marine sediment; isolation source: Hadal surficial sediment | place: Pacific Ocean | collected 2014-05 | depth...
CGAGATGCTCGAACTGTTTCCGCCGAAAGAGAAACGTCCCGGTTACTGGTCCGACCAAGACCAGTAAAACGCCAAAACCTGGAGAACGGTCCCATTTACTTGTTAAGGGCGGACCAGACTGCGGTAGCGATCTGTATATCCTGAACTGCCACTCCGGTGAGATCGGCGATCGTGATTTCCTCATCCGATGCCCGGCCCGGGCGTTCCCCGTTGATGATCGTGCCCAGTTCGATGAGTTGATCTTTCCTGACGTCTCCGCTTTTCAGGGCGTGGTGGATCTCCCCGCGTTCCAGGCATTGGGAAATACTGTCGGCCACCACCTGATCCGCCCTCGCCAACAACCCGGTGTCCAGTTCCTGTTTTTGCGCCGTATCCGAACCCATGGCCGTGATGTGAGTGCCGGCTTGCAGGGCATCGGCGTGGAGCAACGGCGTCGTTGACGGCGTGGCGGTGACGACGAGATTGCACTCGCGGAGCAGATCGTCTGGCGTCTCGGCAGGCGTGCATTCGAATCCGAGCGGGCGCATATGGACACAATAGGCGTCAAACTGAGCCGCCCCCCGTGCCCACACCGTGACCTGGCGACAATCCGTGATGCCGGCAAGATATTGCAATTGCAACCGCGCCTGGGTACCGGTGCCCGCAATACCGATTCGCACAACCTCCGCTGGGGCAAGATACTTCGCCACGATGGCCCCGGCCACCGCGGTGCGGATCTCGGTCAACCAGCCCTCATCGAGTAACAGACATACTGGTTGCCCCGTTGCCTGGCGGAACATCAGCATCATGCCCTGGCTGCCGGGCAGATCCAGCGCCGGGTTCCCATAAAAGCCCGAGGCGATCTTGATCACGTAATACGGCTGGCCCTTGATGTAACCGTATTTGATGTGAACGTCGCCGCCTTCCAGCAACAACTCTCCCACCGGAGGCACCACGGCGTTGCCCGCGGAGTACTGGGCGAAACCTTCTTCAATCAGAGGCAACAGATCAATCTCGTCGAGAACCGGGCGGATCTCCTCCAGAGTCACGACTTTCATGCGGCCATGGCCCCGCGCAGGGTCTCGGGGTTGATATTGCCACCACACAGGATCACGACAACGTTTTTGTTTTGCAGTTGAACGCGGTTCATGGCGCAGGTGTTGACGCAGGCCATGAGAGCCACGGCCGCCGAACCCTCGATGGGCATGTCGTGGGCACCGGTGAATTCCCTCAAGCCTTCGCGGATTTCCGCTTCGGTCACTTTGACGTACTCATCCACATAACGGCGGCACAAATCGAAAGTGATGGAACCCGATTCCACGCCGCCGGCCGTCGCATCCGACAAGGTCGGCTCCGAGGGAAGATCGAGGATCTCGCCCGCCTCGACGGAGTCGATCATCACCGCCGAGTTCACGGGCGAACAACCATACACACTGATCCCGGGATGACCTGTCTTGAGGAAGCCACCCACGCCGCTGATCAGCCCGCCGCCGCCCACGGAAACAAAAATCGCATCAATGGACTCCAGTTGCCGCTCCAGCTCCGCGGCGATGGTGCCCTGCCCGGCGATTACCCGCTCGTCGTTGTAGGGTGAGACATAGGCGAACCCTTTCTCTGCGGCGAAGGCTCTCGCAGCGCGCTCTGATTGGATACAGTCGGTCCCCTGAAATCGGATTTCCCCACCCATTTCCTCAATCGCTTCGACCTTGGAGGTACTGGAACCATGGGGCATGAAAATGACGCCGTTGGCGCCCAACTGTTGCAATGCGTACGCAATGGCCTTGCCGTGATTGCCCGTGGACGCTGCCACAAAACCGGCGGGTGGTTCGGTCTCCTGCAGCGAGAGTATGCAATTAAACGCACCGCGGACCTTGAAAGAACCCGTGTGCTGCAGGTTTTCGCATTTCAAATAGACCCGCGCGCCGGTCAGGCGACTGAAATGTTCGGAAAACTCCAGTTCGGTCTCGCGCACGTGGGGACGGATGCGCTGTTCCGCCTCACGCACCGCCGCGGCGACGTCCACGGCCAGGTCCACGCCCACGACTAGGCGGCCTCGCTGCGGATTTGAGATATCACCCGGCCCATCCGGTCCAGACCTTCCTTCAGATAGTCTTCGGGCAAACCGAAACTGATGCGGACATGGTGATCCAGCCCGAAATGATCACCGGGCACGATCAGCACGCTGGCTTCATCGCAGAGCTTGTGGATCAATTGCGTGGAGTTGATGGGCAAATCGTAGCGGACGAAGGCAATCGCGCTGGCATCCGGCGGGGTGAGCGAAAATACCGACCCATGCGCGTTCATCCATTTTTCCAGTACCGGGTAGCCTTCGCGGATCAACCTGCGGGCACGCGCCAGCAGTTGTTCACGTTTCGCGGGTTCCAGGGCGATCGCGGCCAGTTGATTGGACAACATGGTGGCGGCAATCGCGATGTATTCGTGGCGCGCCCACATGGCGTCCACGATATCCGGCGGAGCCGCGGCCCAGCCGATGCGCAGGCCGGGAAGACCATAGGCCTTGCTCATGCTGCCCACGGCAATGACCTTGTCGTACTCGCCATGGAACGACGGCGCGATCTCGTCGGTCAGGCGCTCGGCGCCACGATAGACCTCGTCCGCCAGAATCCATGACCCGTTGCGATCCGCAAGCTCGACGATGCGTTGCATCTCACCGCGCGTCAGCGTGCGTCCGGTGGGGTTGTTGGGATTGCAGATGGCGATGAGTTTTGTTTTCGCACTGATCCGGTCTTCCAGTTCGTCCAGATCCGGCGCCCAGCGGCGGCCCGGATCCAGGTTGAAGGTCTTCATGTCGAGCCGATGGTTTTTTGAAATCCCCCAGATCTGCATGTAGTTGGGGAGCATGACCACGATCTCGTCGCCGGGATCCAGCAGCGTACGAATGGCCAGGTAATTCGCTTCGATGGCGCCGACGGTGACCAGCACATTATCCGACGTGCATCCGTTGTAGGTGCGAGCGATGTTTTCGCGCAGCGCCGGCGTCCCGTTCGCGTGGGGGTAGTTCAGTTCGGTATCCAGCAGATATCGAATAGCTTCCGGCTCGTCGTCCAACAACTCACGCAGGGTCACCGGATGAACGCCGCTTTCAGACAGGTTGTAATCCACCCCCTGTTCGAATTTCGACATCATCCGCTCCATGAGGAACGGCTGGAACTCAGTCATCTCTTTCTCCTAAAACCCGGGACGGGTTCGTGTTTAATTCGGGGACAGTTCCCTCAGTTAAAAAGGGGACAGTTCCCTCATTTCCTCCGCCGACGGATATCCACTTGCCCGCCCGATGCGGAAATGAGGGAACTGTCCCCGAATTAAACACGAACCTGTCCCGTTTATTCGAGGGGCCAGCGGCGCAGCACTGAGTACTTGCCACCGGCGCTTTCCACCAGAAAAAAACCGTCGCAGGACCATTGCACCGACACCGGACCCGTTTCCGGGCGTGCGCGTACCTTGCGCGCCACGGTGACGTGGGGCCGGTAGGTGCGCGGTTCCGGTTCAAAACCGCAGGCCTGGATAGCCGACACCAGGTGCTTCACCAACAGCCCCAATACCTCGGGGTACTCCGTGGGGCCCAGCCAGAAAACCTGCGGCCGGGGGAAATGCCCGAAGTGATCCAGGATCAGGCGAAACGGCTTGCCCTTCACATCATCGGCGGCTTTTTCGAAACAGCGTTGCTGGTCGGGCGATGTGTTGCCCAGGAACGCCAGCGTGACATGCATTTTCTCCGGCGGCACCCGGCGGGCGCCCCGGTGCAGCTCCACACCCCCGGTGGCACGTGCCAGTTCCGCACGGGCGTCATCGTCGGGCCACAAGGCGAAAAAAAGCCGCCGGGTATCGTCACTCATCGTCGCTGCCCGCGCGTTCCACGACGCCTTCCAGCGCCACGATCAAAGTCTGTCGCCGCACCGCTTCCCGGTCGCCGCTGAAGCGATGCACCGCCGTATCCACGCGCGACGGCGAGGCCCAGGCAAACCAGACGGTGCCGACGGGTTTATCTTTCGTGCCGCCATCGGGCCCGGCGATTCCGGTAACCGCCACGGCAATATGCGCGGCGCTCGCCCCAAGCGCGCCCTGGACCATGGCCCGGGCGACTGCCTCGCTCACGGCGCCGTCGTCGTCCAGCAACGCTTCCGGAACACCGAGTTGCCGGGTTTTGGCGGCATTGGAATAGGTGACGAAGCCCTGGTCGAACCAGCCGCTGGAGCCCGCCACATCGGTGATGACTTTCGCGATCCAGCCGCCGGTGCACGATTCGGCGGTGGCCAACAGCCACCCCTTCGATTCCACGGTTCTGCCGACCTTGAGTGCGAGCTGAAAAAGATCCGGGTCCATGCTTCTCCTTCTGGGCGGCCCTCCTGAACGGACTTCTGGACCGACAAGGGTGCGACATGCAAGGCGTCTGCACAAGCGCGCGCGAGTCGCTACACTTCAATGCCCATGGGATCACCCGCCGCCGCCTCCCCCGCCCACACGCCGCTGATGCGGCAGTACCTGAAGATCAAGGCGGAACACCCGGACATCCTGCTGTTCTTCCGGATGGGAGATTTTTACGAACTCTTTTATGAGGACGCCCGCAAGGCCGCCCGCTTGCTGGATATCGTCCAGACCACCCGGGGGAAATCCGCCGGCGAGCCGATTCCCATGGCCGGCGTGCCCTTCCATGCGGTGGACGGCTACCTGGCCAAACTCGTGCGCCTGGGCGAGTCCGTGGCCATTTGCGAGCAGATCGGTGATCCCGCGGCAGCCAAAGGTCTCGTGGAACGGCGGGTCGTGCGCATCATCACGCCCGGCACGGTTACCGAAGACGCGCTGCTGGACGCCCGGCGGGAAAACCTCATCGCCGCACTCGTCTTTGACGGCGAACGCTACGGGTTGGCCTGGCTGGATCTGTCCGCCGGGCGTTTCACCGTACATGAAGGCTCCGGCACCGAAGCGCTGGCTGCGGATCTGGAGCGTCTCAAGCCGGCGGAACTCGTCATGAGCGAGGAACAGACCCTGCCCGAAGCGATCGAAAAACCGGCGGGCACCCGATCCTTCGCGCCCTGGCATTTCGAAAGCGATTCGGCCACGCGGGCGCTGTGTTCCCAGTTCGGCACGAGGGATCTGTCGGGTTTTGGATGCGCAAGTCTGGGGCTGGCCATCGGAGCGGCCGGCGCGTTGCTCCAGTACGTCAAAGACACCCAACGCACCGCGTTGCCCCATCTCACCGGGTTGCGCACGGAACAACGTGACGCGGCCTTGCAGATGGATGCGGCCACGCGGCGGAATCTCGAACTCGAACACAACGTCTCGGGCCGGGACGAATTCACCCTGGTGGGCATGCTGGATCACACGGTCACCGCCATGGGCGGTCGCATGCTGCGCCGTTGGCTCAACCGGCCGTTGAAGGATCGCCAAACATTGAACCGGCGCCTGCAGGCAATTGATACTTTAATGGAGAGTCATGGTGACGAGGCCCTGCGCGACACCCTGCAGCGGATCGGCGATGTGGAAAGGATTCTTTCCCGGGTGGCGCTGAAGTCAGCCCGCCCCCGGGATCTGACCACCTTGTCCGGCAGTCTCGCCGCCTTGCCGGATCTGCAATCACAACTGCAGGACTTCGACAGCCCGTTGCTGCAACACGTGGCCGGCAGGGTGGCCACCCATCCGGACACGGTGACGCTTTTGTCGGAAGCGGTCATCGACAACCCGCCGGTGCTGATTCGTGACGGCGGCGTGATCGCCAAAGGTTATGACGAGGAACTGGATCGTCTGCGGGATATTTCCCACAACGCCGATCAATACCTGGTGGATCTGGAAACCCGCGAGCGGGCACGCACCGGCATCGCCAGGCTCAAGGTGGGTTACAACCGGGTCCACGGTTACTACATCGAGATTTCCCGGGGACAACTGGACAAGGCGCCGGATGACTACACACGCCGGCAAACTCTCAAGGGTGCGGAACGTTTCATTACCCAGGAGTTGAAACAGTTCGAAGACCAGGTGCTCTCCGCCCGGGAACGGTCTTTGGCCCGCGAGAAACATTTATATGAGTTGTTGCTGGACAAACTCATCGAGCGCCTCCCGGAGTTGAAACAAAGCGCCGAGGCGCTCGCGGAACTGGATGTGCTGGCCAATCTGGCGGAACGCGCCGGCACGCTGAACTGGAGCGCCCCGCAACTCAACGACGAGCCGGGCATTCACATTACCGGCGGGCGCCATCCGGTGGTGGAACAGGTCCTGGACGAACCCTTCGTCCCGAACGCCTGCGACCTCGAGGGCGAGCGGCGCATGTTGATCATCACCGGCCCCAACATGGGCGGCAAATCCACTTACATGCGCCAGACCGCGCTGATCGTGTTGCTGGCACAGATGGGTTCCTTCGTGCCCGCGGAATCCGCGAGTATCGGCCCCGTCGACAGGATCTTCACCCGGATCGGGGCTTCCGACGATCTGGCCATGGGCCGTTCCACCTTCATGGTGGAGATGACCGAGACCGCCAACATCCTGCACAACGCGACGGAAAACTCCCTGGTGCTCATGGACGAAGTGGGCCGCGGCACGTCAACCTATGACGGCCTCGCCCTGGCCTGGGCTTGCGCGCGCTATCTGGCCGGGCGCACCCGCGCCTTCACCCTGTTCGCGACTCATTATTTCGAGCTGACCACCCTGGCCGGACAGTTCGATGAGATCTTCAACGTGCACCTGGACGCCATCGAACACCACGACCGGATCGTGTTCCTGCACGCGGTCAAGGACGGGCCGGCGGATCGCAGTTATGGCTTGCAGGTGGCGGCACTGGCCGGCGTGCCCGGGGAAGTCATCGAACAGGCGCGGATCTATCTGGCAGCGCTGGAACGCAAGGACAGCGGAGCCAGGTCGGATCAGGCTCAAGGGGAGCTGGGGCTCAAGGCGCAACCCGATTCAAACCCGGTGCTGGAGCGGTTGCGCACAGCCGATCCCAACGATCTATCGCCGAAGGACGCGCTGGCGCTGTTGTTCGAACTGCGGGACCTCGACAAATAGAAAGATCAAAGGAATCGCGGCTGGAAAGCCGCTCCTACACCCTATGGTGACGATTACCAGGGTTGAGGTGAAAAAAACGGGACAGGTTCGTTTACCAAATGGTGACAGTACACTTAACTCGAGTTAAGTGTACTGTCACCGAATTACCAGGGTTGCGTGCTCAAAGGCCCGGTGACCCGGACCGGTTGGCCCGTGTGAGTGCGGCGTGCCGGCTGATTCAGTTTTCTCGCCAGGCGCCACTCCTCCCCCCGGATGATCAGCATTTCTTCTTTTTCGATGTGACGTTCCAGGGGTGATGCCGACAGGGTGTGCCGGTCGGTCTCCCCGTACAGCGCCGGGTAATATTTCGCGTTGGCTTCCGGGTCCTCCAGAAAAATCAGCGCGTGATGGAGTTCATGGAACAGCCCCATCAATGGCGATTGCACACCACCGGGTACCTTGAGCCCCATCCGGGGATTAAAGAATATGCGCAGGTGTTCTTCGGTGGGAGCGATCCCCGGCACGGTTTCCTGCAACACCGGGAAGAAGTGCGTACGCCTGACCAGTTCGCCCTTGAGCGACACCCCCGTCACGAACACGGGCAGTTCCGCTGCCGTGGCAGCCGCGTGGACCTCATCGAGAATCGTTTCGCCGATCTCATCAAACGCCTCGGCCATGGCGGCCAGATCATCCGCATAGGGCCCCGCCTGCACGCGTATGTGGGGGAAGCGATAGGGGTCCAGGGGCTGCCATTTTTCCGGATCGAGGTTGTCCAGATGCGGATCCGTCCAGTCGGCCGGACGTTCCCCGGCCATCACGACCAGACAGATCAGCGACAAAACAACGGTCAAAAATCGCATCTCATTCCTTTCCCATGAACCGGTCAAAAAAACGGCGCAGATCCCGCCGCTGCTTCTTGCCGGGACGCCGTTCCGGGCCCGCGCGGTGCATGCGCTTCATGCGCTTGTCCTCCACCCGCGCTTCACGTCTGCGAACGCTGGCTTCGGTTTCTTCATAAAGAGCGGCCGCCTCTGTTGCAGGACCGCGCCGTTTTGCCAACGCTTTCACGATCACGCGCCATTCCAGTTCGCCCTTGCGAATGGTGAGTTCATCGCCGGGTTTGAGCGCCCGGGAGGGTTTCACCCGGGCGCCGTTGACATGCACGTGGCCGCCGGACACCGCCGCACGGGCCACAGAACGGGTTTTGAAAAATCGCGCGGCCCACAGCCAGCGGTCCACCCTCTCGATGGGTTCAGGCATGGCGCTAAGGATATAGGAATCGCGGCTGAAAGCCGCTCCTACGTGTGGGAGCGCCATCTTGCCGCGACTCCAATCAATCGCGGCTGAAAGCCGCTCCCACGAATCACCCCGCTCCCCCGAGAGTGGCCTGGTCACATTAACAGGGCGCCTTCGTGCACGCACTGAGGCCCGGCCGTTGATGCAGTCACATTAACAGGGCCCCTTCATGTACTAAGAGCCAACGCTTGGCCTCGATAGGGTAACCCCGTGACTCGCCGGAAAAGCCGCCCAGGCCCTGCGCGGAAACAACCCGGTGACAGGGAACGACGATGGGGACCGGGTTTGCGCGACAGGCCCCGCCCACGGCGCGGGCGCTGCTATCCAGCTGCTCGGCGATGTCACCGTAGGTCACGAGCGCGCCGACGGAGATCTGTTGCAACGCCTTCCACACCTGGCGCTGGAATGGGCTGCCCTTCAGATCCAGCCGGAGATCAAAAGACGCGCGGGGATCAGCGAGATAGCGTTTCAACTGCCGGACGACTTCCCGGGTTTCCGGATCGACGGCTTCCTTTTCGGAGCGGTCGTTCTGGAGGAAAACCACATGGGCGAGACGCGCGCCTTGCATGTAAACCGCCAGCGCGCCGAAGGGTGCGCTCAACACCGCATCGGGTTCACCGGTCGGTTTCTCGTCGCCGGGTGAATCCAGCGGTATGGGAATCTGGTCGCTCATGGAGCCGTAACCTGTTGGCCACAGCCTAGCATCGGAACATCGGAAGGAATCGCGGCTGGAAGGCCACTCCTGCGGATCAATGGTGTCAGACACCATTGAAATGGGAGTTGCGACTGGAAAAGCCACCCGCACCGGCAGATCAAAGGTGTCTGACATGAACACCATTGATCTACAGGCCCGAACACCAAAAAATCCCGAGCCCAAAAACAAAGAGCGCCCACAAGGGGCGCTCTTCACTTAGACCGTTTCGGGGCGCGGTTACCCGCTCCTCCCACCGGTTTTATTCTAGGGGCAGTTTCTTATCGCCTGCCTAAATCAATGCCTTACCTTGAGTGACCCCGGATATCCGATGCCACTCTGCCGCGTATCTTACAGTTGTGAGGTGCCCGCGGCCACAGTTTTCCGCTCTTTATTTGACCCCGAGGGCCGGCCCAAGCACGGCCAGGCGGCTTCAGAGCTTCTCCTTGATCCGGGCTGCCTTACCCTCCCGATCCCGCAGGTAGTACAGCTTGGCCTGGCGAACCTTGCCCCGGCGCTTGACCTTGACGGACTCGATCAGGGGGCTGTAGGTCTGGAAAGTACGCTCCACACCCTCGCCGTGGGATACCTTGCGAACCGTAAAGGCCGAGTTCAGGCCCCGGTTGCGCTTGCCGATGCACACGCCCTCGAAGGCCTGGAGGCGCTCACGGCTGCCTTCCTTGACCTTGACGCTGACCACGATGGTGTCGCCCGGCGAAAAATCCGCCAGCTTGCGGCCCATCTGTTCCTGGTCGATCTCGTCGATGATATTGCTCATGATCTTTTCTGATGTCGGACTCGCGCCCGTCACTCAGCCTCGTCTTGTTCACTGTCGTATTCGTTCAAGTACTCATCCAGCAGCTTTTTCATGTCCGGAGTCAGTTCCTTGTGCTCCATCAGATCCCGCCGCCGGGTCCACGTTCTGCCAAGCGCCTGCTTCAGACGCCACCTTTCTATAGCGCCGTGATCTCCCGAAAGAAGAACTCCGGGGACTGCGTGGCCTTCAAATTCTTCCGGACGCGTATAGTGCGGGCAATCGAGCAATCCGTCCACAAAGGAATCCTGCTCTGCCGACTGCTCATGGCCCAGAACCCCGGGGAGCAATCGCACCACCGCATCCACCATCACCATCGCCGCCAGCTCGCCCCCGCTGAGCACGTAATCACCGATGGACCATTCCTCGTCGATCTCGGCCGCCACCAGGCGTTCATCGATGCCTTCGTAGCGTCCACACACCAGCAACAACCGCTGCCGTTGCGCCAACTCCCGGACCGCGTCCTGGGTGAGGCGCTGTCCCTGGGGGCTCAGCAGGCTCACCTTGACCGGCGACCCGGCCATTTCCGTGGCTGCCGCTTTGGCCCGGCCAATCGTCGTTCGCAGCGGCTCCACTTTCATCACCATGCCCGGGCCACCGCCATACGGGCGGTCATCCACCGTGCGATGCTTGTCCTTCGCATCGTCGCGCGGGTTCCAGGTCGCCAACTGGACGCGTTCATCGACGATCGCGCGCCCCACCACGCCGTCCTGGGCCAGTGACTGGACCAGTTCCGGGAACAAGGTCACGACGTCGATTCTCATCGCCTGGTCATCCCCCTGGCCATGCCTGGCTCACCAGTCCGGGTCCCAATCCACCTGGATCACCTGGGCTTCGAAATCCACATCCAGGACCCGATCACCGAAAACGAACGGGATCAAACGCTGCTTGTCCCCCTGGTCACCTTGCACCACCATCACGTCGTTGGCGCCGGTGGCCAGCATCCCCGAAACGGTGCCCAGTTGAACCCCGTCCCGAGTCTCTACCCGCAGACCTTCCAGGTCCGCCCAGTAATAATGTCCTTCCTCCAGGCTGGGCAACTGCGAACGCTCGACGGCGATCTGTTCGCCGATCAGTTTCGCGGCTGCGTCCCGGTCATCGATCCCCTCGATGCGGACCACGATAGTCTTACCCTGACGCTTGCCTTCCGCGAGCCTGACCTGACGCCATTGCTCGCCGTTCCCCAGTTGCCAGTCCGCGTAGTCGAGAATCCCTTCCCGGGGCACGGTGTAGGAAAATACCTTGACCCAGCCGCCGACACCAAAAAGGCCAGAAACCTGGCCTATGAAGATCATTCGAGATGGGTCTGGCTTGTTCACCAGACTGGAACCGCCGGTTACTTGGCGGCTTGCGCCTCTTTCATCAGCGACTTGACGCGATCGCTCACTTGCGCGCCCTCGCCCACCCAGTGATCCACGCGTTCCCTGTCCAGTTCCAGGCGTTTCTCACCGCCGGTGGCAATCGGGTTGAAATAACCGATGCGCTCGATATAACGCCCATCGCGGCGGTTTCGGCTATCCGTCACCACGATGTGGTAGAAGGGCCGTTTTTTGGCGCCACCGCGGGATAATCTGATCTTTACCATGTCCTGCTCTTTGAAATCCCTGTTGCCGTGCCCCGTTCCCTGGGGGACGGAAGAAACGGCGCATTTTACTGATTTCCCTGGAAATTGGAAGCCAGAGCAGCCGGGGGCCCCATCAGCGGGGAAACCCGGCGGGGGGCAGATCGCCGCCCATGCCCCGCATCATCCTGGCCATGCGGCCCTTCCCGCCCATTTTCTTCAGCATTTTCTGCATCTGGGTGAACTGCTTGAGCAGGCGGTTGAGGGTGGGCACATCAGTGCCGGAGCCCGCGGTGATGCGCTTTTTCCGCGAGCCCTTGATCATGGCCGGGCGGAGGCGCTCGCGGTCGGTCATGGAATCGATCATGGCGATCATGTGGGTAAGCTGTTTCTCATCCACGCTCGCCGGTGCCGGCAGCTTGCCGCCCATGCCGGGCATTTTGTCCAGCAGTCCGGCCAGGCCGCCCATGCTCTGCATCTGCTGGAGCTGATCCCGGAAATCCTCCAGATCAAAGCCTTTGCCCTTGCGCAGCTTGTGGGCGAGCTTCTCGGCCTTGCCCTTGTCGACCCTGCGCTCGGCGTCCTCCACCAGGGTGACCACGTCCCCCATGCCGAGGATCCGCGACGCCACCCGATCCGGATGAAATACCTCGAAAGCATCCAGCGCCTCCCCAGTACCGAGAAAACGAATGGGCTTGCCGGTGACCTGGCGCACGGACAAGGCGGCTCCACCCCGGGCATCGCCGTCCACCTTGGTGAGGATCACCCCGGTCAGCGGCAGGGCGTCGTCAAAGGCCCGGGCACTGTTGACCGCATCCTGGCCGGTCATGGAGTCGATGACAAATAACGTCTCGGTGGGTGCGGCGGTGGCATGCACCCGCTGAACCTCGGCCATCATGTCCTCGTCCACGTGCAACCGTCCGGCGCTGTCGATCAGCAGCACATCAGCGAACTGCTTTCGGGCCTCATTGACGGCCCGGGCAACGATGTCTTCGGCCTTCTCGTCGGCGCTGGACGGACAAAACAGCACGCCGGCCTGCTCCGCGAGGGTCTGCAACTGCTCGATGGCGGCCGGCCGGTGCACGTCGCAGCTCACCACCATGACTTTTTTCTTTTCGCGCTCCCTGAGCCAGAGCGCGAGTTTGCCGACGGTGGTGGTCTTGCCGGCCCCCTGGAGCCCGGCCACCAGTATCACGGCCGGGGGTTTGACCTTGAGATCCAGGGCTTCGCCGGGCTCGCCCATGATCTGGACGAGTTCGTCATTGACGATGCGCACCAGGGCCTGGCCCGGTTTGACGCTGGTGAGCACGTCCTGGCCCATCGCCCGCTCCCGAACCCGGTCCACGAATCCCCGGACCACGGGCAAAGCCACGTCCGCCTCCAGCAGCGCCATGCGCACATCCCGGAGGGCGTCTTTGACGTTGTCTTCCGTGAGCCGGCCCTCACCGCGCAGCTGCTGGGCGGTGCGGGACAGGCGCTGTGTCAGGGTCTCGAACATGGCGGGCGATTATAAACGGGACAGGGGACTTAAAACGGGACAGGTTCGTTTTCCTGAGGGGGAGCGCCGGCCAGCGGCGTGCAGGGGGTGGAAAACGAACCTGTCCCGTTTTAAGTCCCCTGTCCCGTTTTAGACCGGTATGCGATGATCAGAGCATATGGAGACCTCTGCCCTGAGCCTGACAGCGGTTGCCGCCATCCTCTTGTATGCCATCGTGACCCTGCTCACGGCCGGGCGGATCCGGGGCTCGACCTTTGCTCCCTGTCAGCGCCGCGAACTGATCCTCTCCCTGGCCGCCGTGGCCGTGCTGTTTCACGCGGCGGTGCTGTGGCGGGACGTCTCGCTCAACGGTGGTTTCGATCTCAATTTCTTCCACGCCCTGTCGCTGAACGCCTGGATCATGGTCGTCGCCATGATACTGGTGGCGACCCGCCGGCCTGTTGAAACCCTCGGGGTCGTGCTTTATCCCCTGGCGACCATCACGCTGGCGCTGGAGGCCCTGTACCCGGCCAAACCGGTATTGATCACCGGCGAGAGTTGGCAACTCGGCCTGCACATCGCGCTCGCGGTACTGGCCTTCAGCGTGCTGAGCCTGGCGACAGTCCATGCGCTGTTGCTGGCGGTACAAAACCGAGAACTCCACGAACGCGTCGGCGGTCACCTGCTGACGGTACTCCCGCCCCTGCAGCGGATGGAAACCCTGCTGTTCCAGATGATCAGTTTCGGGTTCTTCCTGCTCACCCTGGCCGTTGCCACCGGGATCATGTTCGTGGACAACCTCTTCGACCAGCACCTGATCCATAAAACGATACTGTCGATGCTCGGTTGGGTGGTTTTCGGGACCTTGTTGTGGGGCCGCTGGCGCTATGGCTGGCGCGGGAAGACCGCCGTGCGCTGGACCCTGGGCGCCATGTTCCTGTTATTGCTGGCTTATTTCGGAACCAAGCTGGTTCTGGAACTGATCTTGCACCGCGTCGGCAGCCCTTGACACGCCCCTCGTCAACCTTATTAACTAGAAGCTGACCCATGACCCGGGAGGGGTTTGCCTCACCTTGAACGACGTTCCGCTAGGCGTTCTTTACGCCATCCTGATTTTTCTCCTCGTCCTGTCCGGTTTCTTTTCCGGGTCCGAGACCGGCCTGATGGCCCTCAACCGTTATCGCCTGCGCCACCTTGCGCGCCAGGGCGACAAGGGCGCGCGCCGGGTCCAGCGGCTGCTGGACCGGCCCGACAAGCTGCTGGGTGTCATCTTGCTGGGCAACAACACGGTGAACCTGATCGCCGCGTCCATCGCCACGATTATTGGACTGCGTTTGGCGGGTGAAGCGGGCATCGGCGCCGCCACGCTGATTCTGATCGTAGTGGTGCTGATCTTTGCCGAGGTGGCGCCCAAAACCGTCGCCGCCTTGTATCCGGAAAAAGTCGCCTTCCCGGCCTCGGTCATTCTTGCGCCGCTGCTCAAGGTAGCCTACCCGGTCGTGTGGCTGATTACCAAGATCTCCAACGCTCTGCTGCGCGCGGTGGGGATCAGGCCCGATGTGAGCAAGAATGATCAGATGAGTCCCCAGGAACTGCGCACGGCCGTGGTCGAATCCGCTTCGATGATACCGCTCCGGCACCGGCGCATGCTCGTCAACGTGCTGGACCTGGAAGACGCGACGGTGGAAGACATCATGATCCCGCGCAACGAGATCGTCGGGATCGATCTGGACGATGACTGGGAGGACGTGCTCAAACAGATCACCCACAGCAACTTCACCCGGCTCCCGGTGTTTGTCGAGTCCATCGACAACCTGATCGGCATCCTGCACGTGAAAAAAATCCTTCTGGCCCTGGCCAGGGACCAGTTGGACAAGGACACCCTCCGGGCCAATCTCCGGGAGATGTATTACGTCCCGGAACACACATCCCTGATGACGCAACTGGTCCAGTTCCAGGAAAACAAGCGCCGCGTCGCGCTGGTGGTGGACGAATACGGGGATATCCAGGGACTGATCACGCTGGAAGATCTGCTGGAAGAGATCGTCGGCGAATTCACCACCGACACGCTGGACGATCACGACATCAAAAAACAGCCTGACGGGTCCTGGCTGATTGACGCCAGCGCCACGATCCGCGATCTCAACCGGGAATTGAACTGGAATCTGCCCACCGATGGACCCAAGACCCTCAACGGCCTGCTGCTCGAGCAACTGGAGACCATTCCCGAGGCCGGCACCAGCGTCAAGCTGGGGGATCTCGCCATGACCGTGGTGCACACCCGCAACAACGCGGTACGCACGGTCTCGGTCCGCGCGGTCGGTTCCGGCCCGCCAGCCAAGCATCCGCCGACAACGCGGCGCGCCGCCTGACCATTCCTCTGCTTCGTGTCGGCGACCAGACGGGTCACGGATTCAAGGTTATTTCAAGCCTCGCATCACCCACTCTGATCTGGGCCTCGCCACTTGATATATACCGGTATATACTCATCAAATGTCTTTCCTGTCCCGCTTGTGCCAGGGCCTGGATCGGGCCGGCCTGCGCTATGCCATCGTTGGCGGCCACGCGGTCGCCCTCCACGGCGCGGTCCGGGGCACCGTGGACATCGATATCGCCCTGCTCTGGAATCTGAAAACGCTCAGGGGGGCCGAGCAGGCCCTCACTGAACTGGGCCTGGTCTCACGCCTGCCGATCAGCGCCGGGGATGTTTTCCGCTTCCGCGATGAGTACATCGAAAACCGCAACCTGATCGCCTGGAATTTCCACAACCC
>SMVA01109221.1_pt1 | contig 15583 bp, 16 predicted proteins | sample 2456451 | NCBI WGS metagenome assembly SMVA01 (sample SAMN11095933, study PRJNA526329) | marine sediment metagenome | biome: Marine sediment; feature: Surficial sediment; material: Deep marine sediment; isolation source: Hadal surficial sediment | place: Pacific Ocean | collected 2014-05 | depth...
GCGCCCACCGGCTGGCCCAGGCCGGTGTGGAGGTCTACACCGGGCTGCTGGCCCCGGAGGCTTGCCGGCAGAACGCCGGCTTCCTCCATCGGTTCCGCCACGCCGAACGGCCGTGGGTCGCGCTCAAACTGGCCACCAGCATCGATCACCGGATCGCCGACGGTAGCGGGAACGCAAAGTGGGTCTCCGGGCCCGAAGCCCGTGAGTACATTCACGGTCTCCGCGCCGGGTTCGACGCCATCGCGGTCGGGGCCGGCACGGTCCGGGCCGACGACCCGCGGCTTACGGTCCGCGGTGCCACCCGGGCCCGTATCGCGCCGACCCGTGTCGTGTTCACCCGGTCGGGGAACATTCCCCGCAACGCGTCGGTGATCGCCACCGCGGGCGAGGTGCCCACTTGGCTGGTATCCGTGGGACCGGGCCATCCCCCACCGCCGGAACCCGCCGGCAGCGGGGTCGCGGGTGTCACGCTGGTGCAGGCGCCAACCCTGGAACAGGCCATGGCGGAGCTGCGGTCGGCCGGGATCACCACCATGTTGGTCGAAGGCGGCGGCGGCCTGGCTGGGGCCCTGCTCGAGGCCGGTCTGGTAGACCGGTTCTATTGGGTGCAGAGTCCGCTGTGGTTGGGAACCGACGGCGTGCCCGCGACCCGGGCCCTGACCGGAGCGCCGCTGGCGGAGGCCGAGCGGTGGACGGTCATCGAACGGCGGAGCTTGGGCCAGGACACCCTTCTCGTCATGGATCGGAAACCATGTTTACCGGATTGATCAGCGCCGTGGGCACTGTGACCGCCGCCGACCACTCGGACGGCGGCCTGGAACTGGAGATCGAAGCACCCTACGTCGACGTCGCGGTGGGGGAGAGCATCGCGGTCGACGGGGCCTGCCTCACGGTGGTCCGAGTGGCTGAGTCCTCGTTCGCAGTCCACGTGGTCACCACTTCGATCGACCGGACGTTCTTTGGGGCCACCCGCCCGGGGAGCCGGGTAAACCTGGAGCGTGCCTTGCGCCTGGGCGACCGGCTGGGCGGCCATATGGTCCAGGGCCATGTGGACGGGGTGGGCTCGGTGCTGGCGGTGACCCGGCGGGACGACGCCTTGCTCATCGACTTGAGCGTGCCCGATGATATCGCCCGGATCTCCATCCCGCTGGGCTCGATAGCGGTAAACGGGGTGAGCCTGACCGTGAACGCCATCCCCGGTCCGGGTGTCGTCCAGATCTCGTTGATCCCGATTACTTTAGACGAGACGACCCTGGGATCACTGACGGTCGGGGACCCGGTCCACTTGGAGGGCGACGTCATCGGCAAGTACGTGGCCGCCCTGGTACGGCCGTGGACCGGCGATTCCGCGGGCGGCGAGTGAACTGGCACGACCCTGATGGCCCGGCAGCGGGGCCAGAGATGATTATGGAATCCGGCACTATCAAGCAGGCCATAGAAGATCTGCGTAGCGGCAAGATCGTCATCATCGCGGACGACGAAGACCGCGAAAACGAAGGCGACTTGGTGTGTGCCGCGGAACTGGTCACGCCGGAGATGATCAATTTCATGACCCTTCAGGGTCGGGGATTGATCTGCCTGGCGTTGGAAGGCGCCCGGTGCGACGAGTTGGGCCTACCGCAGATGGCGGAACGCAACACCGAGGCCCTGGCCACGGCCTTCACCGTGAGCGTCGACGCCGAGCGGCGGTTCGGGGTAACCACGGGCATCTCGGCCGCCGACCGGGCGGCCACCATCCACGTGGCTATGAACCCCAGCACCCGCCCCGAGGATCTGCGCCGGCCGGGCCACGTGTTCCCGCTGCGGGCCCGGCCGGGTGGGGTGTTGCAGCGCGTGGGCCAGACCGAGGCCAGTGTGGATCTGGCGCGGCTGGCCGGGTTGCGGCCGGCTGGGGTCATCTGTGAGATCCTCAACCCAGACGGTACCATGGCTCGCCGGCCTGAGTTGGAGGTGTTCGCCGGGGAGCACGGGCTGACCATGGTGACGGTGGCCCAACTGGTGGCTTATCGGCTGCAGACGGAACGTCTCGTTCGCCGGGTGGCGGAGGCGCGGCTGCCGACGCCGTACGGCGAGTTTACCATCGTGGCCTACGCCAACGAAGTTGACGACGCCGAGCACATTGCCATGGTGTGCGGCGATATCGACGGACGGGAGGACGTCCTCGTCCGCATGCACTCCAAGTGTTTGACCGGGGACGTGTTCGGCTCGGCGCGATGTGACTGCGGTCCCCAATTGCATGAGGCCATGCGGCTGATCGCCAGTGAGGGATATGGGGCCATCGTCTACCTCGACCAGGAAGGCCGTGGTATTGGCCTGCTGAACAAACTGCGCGCCTACGAATTGCAGGATGGTGGCGCCGACACGGTCCAGGCCAATAAGAAACTGGGATTCGGGGCGGACCTGCGAAACTACGGCATCGGAGCCCAGATCCTGCGGGATCTCGGATTGTCCTCCATTCGCGTCATGACCAACAACCCGCGCAAGCTGGTGGGGATCGAAGGATACGGACTGCGCATCGTCGAACGTGTCCCACTCATCATCGAACCCACCGACGAGAATCGCGACTACCTTGCCACCAAGCGCGATCAGCTCGGACACATCATAGGTCACTAGTCGCCATGCCAGAAATTAGTGGACGGCTTCGCTCAGTCGGGCGGGTCGGCATCGTCGTGAGCCGATACAATCAGGTCATTACCGCCAAGCTGCTCGACGGGGCCCGACGCTGTGCCCACGACGCGGGCATCCCCGACGACCAGATCGACATCCTGTGGACCGCCGGCACCTTCGAGCTGTCCTGCGCCTGTGCCGCCGCGGCCGACACCGGCCGCTACGCCTGCCTCGTGGCCCTCGGTGCGGTCATTCGCGGTGAAACGCCACACTTCGAGTATGTGGCGAGCGGCGTGACTCAGGGACTTACCGCCGTTGCGGTTCAATCGAAGATCCCCGTCGGCTTCGGCGTCCTGACCGTCGATTCCCTCCCGCAGGCGACGGCCCGCGCAGGCGGCGCCGCCGGCAACAAGGGGTACGAGGCGGCGGAATCCGCCATCCGGCTGGCGGACGCGCTGAGCACCCTTCGCTCGCTCGATGCTTAGACCGGAGTCCAAGACGAGGGCCCGGGCGTTGCAGTTGCTGTGCGCCTGGGAACTGCAGGATCGGGCACCGTTGGCGGACGTCGCCAGCCGCACCGTGCGGCTATGCCGCCGCGGCGGACCGCAAATGCTCGAGCACGCCGAGGGCCTGGCCGGGGCCGTGGTGCAAGACGTCGGCGCGCTCGACGGCCTCGCCGCCGACGCCAGCGAGAACTGGCGGCTGGACCGGCTGGGCGTCGTCGAACGCAACATCCTCCGGATCGCCATTCGCGAACTCACCGACGAGACGGTGATGCCCGACCCGACCAAATCGGCCAAGGTCATCATCGATGAAGCCGTTCAGCTGGCGCACTGGTTCGGCCCGGTCAAGTCCCCTGGATTCGTCAACGGCGTGCTTGACCGGGTCGCGCGTTCACTGGGCCGGCTGTGAACATTCTCGCCGTCAACTGGCTCGACATCGACAACCCGCAGGCGGGCGGCGCCGAGATCCACTTCTTCGAACTGTTCGAGCGGTTGGCCGAACGCGGTCATCGTGTACGGCTGCTGGCCTCCGGTTGGGAGGGGTGTAACGAGCGGGCTACCGTCAGGGGCATCGACGTGCACCGGGTCGGCCGGCGGCATTCCTTCGCCCTACGGGCGCGGCGTTCGTTCCGTGGCTTGCTGCGGGCCGACCCGCCCGATATCGTGATCGAAGACATCAACAAACTGCCGTTGTATCTGACGACGCTGTGCCACACTCCATTCTGTGCCATCGTGCCACACCTGTTCGGGGCCACTGCCTTCAGGGAAGCCTCCTGGCCGGCCGCCACCGTCGTGTGGCTGGCGGAACGCCCCATCCCCTGGGTATACCGGCGGGCGGGTTTCCACGCCATCAGCGAGAGCACCCGCGACGACCTGGTGGCACGCGGAGTGCCATGGGATCACATTCGGGTCATTCATCCGGGCGTGGCCCCGGTGACCAGCGCTCCCCCACCGGTGCCGGCCTCCCCGGCGGCTCCGCCGTTCTTCTTGTTCGTAGGGCGGCTGAAGCGTTATAAAGGGGTGGATGTGGCCCTCCGGGCCCTGGTCATCGCCCGGCGGGAGATACCCAAACTCACCCTGCGGATCGCCGGGAGCGGCGACGACTTGGACCGACTGAAGGGACTGGCCCGGCAATGGGACATCGAGGAGGCTGTCCGGTTTCTTGGGTATGTTCCAGAAGAGGAGAAGGTGGCGCTGTTTCGCGGGGCGGTCGCCAATGTGTTTGCTTCGCCGAAGGAAGGCTGGGGGATGACCATCGTCGAAGCGGCTGCCTGCGGTACGCCCTCGATTGCCTCCGACAGCCCGGGTCTGCGCGATTCCGTGCGTCACGGCGAGACCGGATTCCTGGTGCCGCACGGAGACGCGGGTACGCTGGCCGGGCGGATGATCGCACTGGTGCGGGACGAGGGCCTGCGGGCCCGGTTGGGCCGTGGGGCTGCGGCGTTCGCGTCATCACTCACGTGGGACGGTGCCGCGGATCGCACCGAGCAGCACCTGGAAGACATAATTCGTGGATGATACCTGGAGAGACAACATGGAAACGACCATCACCGCCCGTCATTTCGAAATCAGCGACGGTCTGCGCCAACGTGCCGATACCATCATGGCCCGGCTCGAAAGTGCAGCGCCCCGCCCGGTGTCGAACCACCTCGTGTTCGATGTCCAGGGGTCGACCCCGAGTGCTGAGATTCGCCTGCATCTGTCGCAGGGGGAGGTGATGGTGGCGACCGGCGAGGGCCCGGATCACCGGACCGCGCTGGACCGGGCGGAGGCCAAACTGAGAAGCCAACTACGCAAAGCCGTCGAGCGGCCGCGCCGGGTCAGAAAACCCGCACCGGATCAAGTGTGACGCTCTGCTTTCGGGATCTTCTCGAGCGACCGGGCGACCCGCTCCAGTTGGAAGTCCTCACCGGCGACCTGGGACTGGACCAGCCGATCCCGGACGACGAGGTGGCCAGCCCCGGGTTGGCGCTTGCTGGGTTCGCCAGTCGATTTTCTCCCCGTCGCCTGCACGTGTTGGGCGAGACCGAAATCACCTACCTCGACTCGCTCGACCCGGACGAACGCCTGACTCGGCTGGAAGCGTTCTTTGCCTTCGATCTGTCGTGCCTGTTCGTCACCAAGGCTCAAACGGTGCCGGACGAACTCATTGCACTCGCCAAGGAACGACACGTCCCCGTCTTCCGGACCGCGCTCAAGACGGCCGAGTTCTATCGCCGGATCAAACCAATCGTGGAGGAGGCGTTCGCGCCCCGGACCACCGTCCACGGATCCATGGCCGATGTGTACGGCGTGGGGTTGTTGTTCATGGGTACATCGGGCATCGGCAAGAGCGAGTGCGTGCTCGACCTGGTGGAGCGGGGTCATCGCCTCGTGGCCGACGACGTGGTGATGATCACCCGCCGCGGCAACGACATATTGATAGCGCAAGGCCACGAACTGGCCCGACACCACATGGAGATCCGCGGCATCGGCCTGGTTGATATCCCGACGTTGTTCGGCGTGCGCGCGGTGCGGCAACAGAAGCGCATCGAAGTCGTGGTGCAGTTGGAGCCGTGGGACACCGCCCGCGAGATGGACCGCACCGGATTGTCGCGGGAGGAGACCACCATTCTCGACGTGACGCTGCCCAAGGTGATCGTGCCGCTGAACCCGGGGAAGAACCTGACGGTCCTTTCCGAGGTCGTCGCCATGATGCACTTGTTGCGATTCTCCGGGGTCGACGTGGCCGCGGCGTTCAACGAACGGCTCATCCGGCGACTACAAGACAAGCGCGGTATCCAGGAGTATCTCCAGGAAGACTATGAGTAGCGGCGTGCGCGGAGTGATCGTGTGCCACGCCGGGCTGGCCGCATCGTTGGTCGAGGCCGTGAACCAGATCTCGGGCCTCGGTGACGTACTGGTACCCGTGTCCAACGAGGGGTGCGACCGGGACCTGTTGCGGGACCGAATCGCCGAGGCGCTCGGGCCCGACCCGGCGGTGGTATTCGTGGACCTTCCGACGGGATCGTGCATGATGGCGGCGCTGCGGGAACTCAAGGGGGCTCACGACGCCAGCATCGTGACCGGGGTCAATCTTCCCATGCTGCTAGAGTTCGTGTTTCACCGGGATGGTACGCCGGACGAGGCGGCCGGACGGGCTAGGGCCGCCGGAACCGAGGCCATTCGGGTCTCCTGATGGCGGTGGCACTCTACCGGATCGACGATCGCCTGATCCACGGACAGGTGGTGATCAGCTGGGGACAGTTCCTCGGCGTCCGGCTGGTAATCCTGGTGGATGACGGCGTCATGGAAGCGCAGTGGGAGCAGGATCTCTATCGCACAGCCATGCCGCCGGGGATGGATGTCATCTTCGCCGGGACCGAGGACGCCTGTAGCAAACTTCCGGCATGGGAGGCCGATCCCAGACGGGCCGTGGTGCTGACAGGCGACGTGCCCACCATGGCCGAGTTGGCTCGACACAACCCGACGCTGGTGAAAGAGGTGAACCTCGGGGGTATCCATCACCGCCCCGGCCGAACGAAGCGGCTGCCGTACCTGTACCTGACCGAGGACGAATTGAGCCAGCTGCAATCGCTCCAGAAGAGTGGCGTCCGGGTGGTGGCCCAGGATGTCCCTTCGGCGGGCCGAAAAGACTTGAAGGCTCTGGCGTGATCGACATGCCCGTTGAGGTGGTGGTCGCGTTGCTCGGCTGGGGTACCTTGGTGGGCCTCGACCTCGTGAGCCTCCCGCAGATCATGATCTCCCGTCCGATCGTGGTTGGAGCCGTTGCCGGATGGTTGTCGGGCGACCCGGCCACGGGCGTGACGGTCGGGGTCATCATGGAGTTGTTCGCCTTGGAGTCGGTGGCCATCGGTGCCGCCCGATACCCCGACTATGGTGCCGCTACCGTGGGTGCCGTGGTGGCGAGCACCGGCATCGAGGGTCACGGGCTCACCGGGATCGCCGTGGTGCTCGGCTTGGTCCTGGCCAGCGTCGGTGGCTGGACCCTCAACCGGCTGCGGCACGCCAACGCCACCGCGGTACGCCGCCGGGAGGCATCGTTGCGTGCCGGCGATCCCTTGGCGGTGGAGGCCCTACAGTATGGCGGCCTGTTGCGGGATGTGGCCCGCAGTGTGACTCTCTCCGTCGTGGCCATCCTATCCGGAGTCGCCGTGCGCACCGCGCCCGCGCTACCGGATTGGGCCGCGAGTGGGCTGTTGATGGTGGTGATCGGGGGAGGACTCGCCGGTGCCGCATCGGGAGCCATCCGAAGCGCTGGTCGGGGTCGCCGGCTCAGGTGGCTGGGTGTCGGAGCGCTGCTGGGGGTCCTCCTGCTGGTGCTCAGGTCATGAAGGCGCCGCTGTGGAGGGCGTTCCTGCGGTTGTTCTCGGTACAGGGCGCGTGGAACTACGAGCGAATGTTGGGAATCGGCATGGGATACGCCGCACTCCCCCTGCTGCAAAAGATGCGGCAGCAAGACCCCGCCGGGTACCGTGAAGCAGTGGCCCGGCAGGCGGAGTTCTTCAACGCGCAACCATATCTGGCCGGTCTCGCGTTGGGCGCCACCACGCGGGCGGAGTACCAGGGCGTTCCGGGAGAGAAAATTCTCCGGCTCAGGACCGCGCTATGTGGTCCTCTCGGAGCCCTGGGCGACCAGTTGTTCTGGACCGGCATTCTTCCGGCGCTGGTGAGTACGGCCCTGGTGATGGTGGCGTTCGGCTTGGCCGGTGCCGGGTTGCTCGGGTTTCTGGTGGTGTTCAACGGCATTCGGGTGGCCGTCGAGTGGTGGGGCCTCCGGGTGGGGTGGGCCAGCGGGCTGGAGGTAAGCCAGGTGCTCCACAAGTCCTGGCTACCGAAGGCGGTTGCTCTGGCGGGCCCTGCAGCAGGGTTCGCCATGGGGGTGGCCTTGCCGGTGATCGGCGGGTGGCTGGTGGCCGATCTCGATCGGGTGGTGATGGCAGGGGCCCTGGGCGTCGCCGGTATCGCCGTGGTCATGGCCCGGGTTAATCCTCGGGTGACCGGTCTGCGGTTCACCCTCGTTGTGGCGACAATCATTCTTCTTTCGGCCTGGGTGGGCGCGTGATCGAACTAGAAACGACCATCGTCAACGAACTGGGTCTTCACGCTCGCCCGGCGGCCGAGTTGGTCAAAGTGGCCAACCAATTCGACGCGCACATCGAGATCGTCAAGGATGGCATGGCGGTCAACGCCAAGAGCATCATGGGCGTCATGATGCTGGCGGCGGAGACGGGTAGCACCGTAGTGTTTCGGGCTGAGGGTCTCGACGCCGAAGCCGCCGTGCAGGCGCTGGCTACGCTGGTACAAAAAGGATTCGGCGAAGAGTGAAGCGTTCGACCACCCTGACCGGAATTGGCGTCTCTCCCGGGGTCGCCTACGCCACGGCGGTGATCGTCCGGCTGGACTTCCCCGACGTTCCCGACCGTGGCATTCGGTCTTCCGAAATCGAGTCGGAAGTAGAGCGGCTGCATGAGGCGGTTGCTGAGGCGGTCGAGAGCCTCGAATCGCTGCGCGCCCGGGTCCTCGAACGGGCCGGGGAAGAGGAATCGCGCATCTTCGACGCCCAGATCCTCATGGTTCAGGATCGCGACTTCCTGGCCGGCGTCGAAACCCTGATTCGCAACAACAACCTCAGTGCCGAGACGGCCTACGAATTCAAGGCTCTCGAATACCGCGAGCTGTTTTCCGGATCGGCCAAGGCCCACCTGCGCGAACGGCTGATCGACATCACCGCCACGCAACGCCGGGTACTCCATCGCCTTACCGGCTGGGAAGAAAACGAATGGTGGTCGGCTTCGCTGGAGGATCCCGTCATCATCGTGGCGCGTGAACTCCCGCCCGGGGTCACCGTGCAGTTGGATCGCGAACACGTCGTGGGGTTGGTGACCGAAGAGGGGACCCGCACGTCGCACGCCGCCATTCTGGCACACTCGTTGGGAATCCCTGCGGTGATGGGCGCCAGGGGCGCGCTCGACGCGATCGACGATGGCATGCCCATCCTCCTCGACGGCCACGCCGGAGTCGTGTACGTCCAACCGACCAGGGCCGAACTGGAAGACATCCGGGCGAGGAACAGCCGGTGGCACCGGCTCGAGCTGGAACTCGAGGTCGGCGTGTCCGAGCCGGCGGTAACCCCGGACGGCAAGAGCGTAACGCTTCTGGCGAACGTCGATCTTCCCGAGGAGGTCGAACCCGCTATTCGGTACGGGGCAGAGGGAGTCGGACTGCTGCGGACGGAATTCCTGGTGACCGGCCGCGCCGATCTCCCCACGGAGGACGAGCAAACCACCTATTACCGCCGCGTGGCGGATGCCTTCCGCGACCACACAGTCACCATCCGCGCCTTCGATCTGGGTGGGGACAAGTTCCCGGCGGCCTTCTCCGCGCCGGCGGAGGCCAACCCGTTCCTGGGGTGGCGGTCGATCCGGGTGTGTCTCGATCAGCCGGAGATCTTCCGGCCCCAGCTGCGGGCCATCCTCCGGACGGCAGCCGACCGGAAGGTACAATTCATGCTACCGCTGGTCACCGGCGTCGAGGAAGTGGTCCTGTCACGGGAAATGATGCAGGAGGAAGCGGACGCGCTCCGGCGCGCCGGAATTCGGGCGGCGGACGACGTCCCGCTGGGCGTCATGGTGGAAACACCGGCCGCCGTGCTGGTGGCGGATCACCTGGCCCAGGTGAGCGACTTCTTCAGTGTCGGGACCAACGACCTGACGCAATACACCCTGGCGGTCGATCGGGGAAACGCCATGCTGAGCCGGCGTTTTATCACCTATCACCCCGCGGTGTTGCGTCAGCTCAAGCAGATCGTGGAGGCAGGTGCCCGATACGACGTCCCGGTGAGCGTGTGCGGCGAGATGGCGTCGGACCCGATTCTCGGGGTGCTGCTGGTCGGGTTGGGGTATTTCGAACTGAGTGTAGCGCCGCCGTCCATCCCCCTGGTAAAATGGGTCATCCGGCGGGTGCCCTACGCCGTGGCCCGGGCGGCGGCCGAGGCGGCCCTGATGGCCATGACAGCCGAGGAGGTGGCCGAGATCGTACGACACCACATGGACCCCCACGTCGACCTGGAATTGCTCGACCCAACCGGCGCGTTGTCGGGACCACAGGACTCCGCTACGTTGCCCCGCACGTGAACGGGCCCGTATCACTTATCGTCTCCATGGAGTATTCGTGAAATCATCGTCAGTCCCTCGTTCCAAGAACCACGTCTTCACCTCCGAGTCGGTGACCGAGGGCCACCCTGACAAGTTGGCCGACCAAATCTCGGACGCCGTCCTCGATGCCATTCTAGCAGCCGACCCCGCAGCACGCGTGGCGTGTGAAACGATGGTGACGACCGGGATGGCGATCGTCGCCGGGGAAATCACCACCACCACCTACGTTCACGTGCCCGACATCGTTCGGGACACGGTACGACGGATCGGCTACACCGACGCCTCGTACGGCTTCGATGCGGATACCTGTGCCGTGCTGACCTCGATCGACCGGCAATCGCCCGACATCGCCCAGGGAGTCGATTCGTCCTCGACCAAGAGCCAGGGCGCCGGCGATCAGGGGATGATGTTCGGGTACGCCACCGACGAGACCGCCGAGTTGATGCCGGTGCCGATTCTCCTGGCGCATCGCCTGGCCGAACGGCTGGCCAAGGTGCGCAAGACCAAGCGGGCACTGTCCTGGCTCCGTCCCGATGGCAAGTCTCAGGTGTCGGTGGAGTACCACGGCAGCACGCCTGTGGCGGTGCGCACGGTGGTCATCTCCACCCAGCACGCCGACCGTATCGGCAACAGGAAACTTTCCCAGCGTACCATCAAGGAGGCCATGATCGAGGAGGTCATCAAGCCCGTCATGGCCGGCACGGATATCGATAGCCGCCGCACGAAGGTGCTGGTCAACCCGACGGGCCGGTTCGTGCTCGGGGGACCGCACGGCGATGCCGGGCTCACCGGCCGAAAGATCATCGTCGACACGTATGGCGGCATGGCGCGGCACGGTGGCGGAGCCTTCAGCGGCAAGGACCCCAGCAAGGTCGACCGATCGGCGGCCTACGCGGCCCGCTGGGTGGCCAAGAACATCGTGGCGGCCGGCCTGGCTCAACGGTGCGAGGTGCAGTTGGCGTATGCCATCGGGGTGGCGGAACCGGTATCGATTATGGTGGATGCCTTCGGCACGGGCGGCGTGTCCGACGAGGAACTGGAACGGGCCGTGCGGGAAGTGTTCGACCTGACGCCCCGAGGGATCATCGAGGTCCTCGGACTGCGCAACCCCATTTACTCCCCGACCGCCACCTACGGCCACTTCGGTCGGTCGCCGGAGAGTGTCAAGATCGCGGGAAAGAAGCGTAACCTGTTCACCTGGGAGCGGATCGATCGGGTCAAGGACCTCAAGCGGGCCGTCCGCTAACCCGCTGGATGTCCGACCCCGGGCCGGACGCACTATATTGATGGGTATGATAGAAGTCGTGGTTCAGAACCTGGGCGTAGACCCGACCAGCAATTCCCCGGTCGTGATCCTGCGCGAGAAAGACGGGCACCGATTCCTCCCCATTTGGATCGGGCCGGCCGAGGCGAACGCCATCGCCATGAAGCTCCAGGATAAGCAGGCCCCGAGGCCCATGACCCACGATCTGCTGACCCAGGTGGTGACGGGTCTTGGCGGGACCCTCCGCCGGGTGTTCATCAAGTCCGTCAAGGAGAACACCTACTACGCCGAAATGGTCATCGATCGCGACGATCACGTGTTTCAGGTCGACGCCCGGCCTTCCGACTCCATCGCCATCGCGCTGCGGCTCGAGGCGCCGATCTTCACCGACGATCGACTGCTCAGCGACCCGGTAGAAGCCGACGATGTTATCCCATCGGACGATGTTATCCCATCCGACCCAGCCTTGAATGCCGAGTTGCTCAAGCAACGCCTCGAGAAACTCGACCCCCAGGATTTCGGCCGTTTCAACCCGTAGGGCCGTCCTGTTGTTGGGGCTGGCGCTTCCAACGGCCACCGCTGCCGCGCAGGACCTCCTGCCGGTCGGCGGCACCATTGTGCGGCTCACATCGGCCGACAATGTCCCGCAAGCCGGCGTCCGAGTGGTGCTGCACCGGGTGGGAAGGGATTTCCAGGGGCCGGTCGACAGCACGCTCAGCCGGGCGGACGGGTCGTTCCGGTTCGACTTCAATCCGGACACTACAGCCGTCTACATCCTGAGTGCGTCCTACGCCGGGGTGCAGTACTTCTCCTCGCCGGTCCACACCAATCCGGAGCGCCCCGACACGGCCATCAGTATCGTCGTGTCCGACACCTCGACCACGGCCCGGATCGAAGTCGCGTCGCGGCACGTCGTCGTCGGTGCGCCCCGGGCTGACGGTACCCGCCAGGTCATCGATCTCGTCGGGCTGGAGAACCCGGGGTGGCTGACCCGCGTTCCCGGCCACGCCCAGCGCCCGACGTGGTCCACCCCGCTGTCGGACGTCGTCATCGGGTTCGACGTCGGCGCCAGCGATTTTTCGCCTGAGGCGGTGTTCTTCAGGGACGGCCAGGTCGAGGTGCTCGGTCCCATCGCGCCGGGGGCCAAGGAACTGCTCCTCAGGTATCTCATCCCCGCCACGACTGGCAACCTGGTTTTCGTCTTTGCCGATACCGCGCGGGAATTCAGCCTGCTCATCGAAGATACCGGCCCGAGGGTGACCGGTCCGATGTTCGAAGCTCCTGAGCCGGAAGTCATCTCGGGGCAGGCGTTCCGAACTTGGCGCGGACGTCCTACCCCAGCGGATACCATCACCATCGCGTTTCCCGATGCCGTGCCGCGGAGTACCGCTCCGTTCCTGGTGGCGCTGGTCGGCGTGATGGGACTCGCCCTGATCGTCACCGCTTGGCGCATCCGTCGGAGTCACGCCACGGCCCCCGTCGAGGAGGAACCGGTCGAAGTGCTGGTGCGACGGCTCGCTCTGCTGGACGCACGCTATCGCGGGCGCGAGGCGGAAGTGCCGGCCTCCGAGTGGATTGGTTACCAGGAAAGAAGGCACGCCCTGAAGGAGCGTCTGACGCGCGCCCTTGCCAGCGGGGGGGGAACCTCCTAGACTTGGCCCGTCAACGTCGTACCACATAGCGAGCACGGACCACGGAAGCCGGTGAGATTCCGGCGCGGCCCCGCCACTGTAACGGGCACGACCACTTCGCTGATCACGCCACTGGGAAACCGGGAAGGCCAGCGAAGCGCCCGAAGCCAGGAGACCTCCGTGTTCGCCCCACCTATTGATCCCTCGGGGGAGGGAAGGTGGTCCAATGATCTGGTCGGATCTCCGTCGTTTCCGCCGCCCATTCTCCCCCAGGAGGATGGGCGGTTTGCGTTGCAGTCGTATCGCCTGCCGGTGGCCCGCCGGGGGGGAGATCGCTCCGTCCGGCTCCCGGATGGCGCTGGGACTCCTGCTCGGCCTCCTGTGGTGGTGCGCCATGCCGCGGTCCGCCCCGGCCCAGGTAGCCGGGGAAATTCGCGGCATCGTCTTCGACACCATCGCCAATGCCGGGATCGCCCTGGCCCGGATCGAGGTGGTCGGCAACGCCGGTCACGTGGTGAGCGGCCCCGATGGTCGGTTCGTCCTCCGCGGCGTGGAACCGGGTGAGCGCCAGCTGCGCATCACCGCCCTGGGATACTTCCCCAACCAGCTTCGCCTGACGGTCAGGAACGGCACCACGCGAGTCGTCCGCGTGGTGCTGATGCCTGCCGCGATAACCGTCGATGAACTAGTCGTGCGCGGCGGTCCGCCCGACGCTCCGGCCGGCGTGCAACTGATCGACCGGAAGGCGATCGAGGCCTCGCGCGCCCGCGACTTGGGCGAGTTGCTTCAAGGCGAGGCCGGCCTCCTGGTGATGCGCACCGGCGGTCTGGGGGCGCCGGCCACGTTGTCCATTCGCGGCAGCAACGCCGACCAGGTGCTGGTCCTCCTCGACGGGACGCCGATCAACGATCCGCTGACCGGCACCGCCGACCTGTCCACGGTCCCCCTCGCCGCCGTCGAGCGGATCGTGGTGATCCGGGGTGCGGCCTCGGCCCGGTACGGTGCCGGCGCGCTGGCAGGGGTCGTGGCCATCGAGAGCCGCAAGGCCTCCCGGGCGGAGATTGCCGGACAGGTCGAGGGTGGGTCCTTCGGCGCAGCCGGGTTCACCGGCCAGGTGGCCGGCGGACATAAGGGTGATACTTGGCGCGTGCACGGGCTGCTCGTGGCCGAGGCGCGGCGGACCGCCGGCGACTTCCGCTACACCATCCCTCCCGTGCGGGGCGGTGGCGAGACCACCCGGGTCAACGCCCAGGCAAAGATGGCCAGCGCATTCGCCACCGGGACGGTCGGCACCGGAACCACGGAAGTTGGCGCCCGGCTGGAGTGGTTGCGGGTCGATCGCGGGATGCCCGGACCGGTGACCCAACCGACACCGTCGGCCCACCAGACGCAGGATCGCCTGGGGGGACTGGCCACCGCGCGCATCGGCGTGGGCCGCTGGGTGATCGAGGCGGACGCGAGCGTCCGGCAGCAGAACAACAGCTACCGCGATTCCGCGCCGCCGGCTCGGGTGCCCTACCACGACTCGGTGGCGGTCCGAGAGGGCGCCCTGCAGCTCCAGGTGACGGGCCGCGTCACCGTAATCGCCACGTCCGTCGGCGCCGACTACCGGCATCAATCCTTCCGCTCGACGTCCCTGAGCGGCAACGCTCCGACCACGGCCGACTACGGCGGAGTGTGGACCATGCTGCGGCACCAGGCCCCCCTCGGCGATCGCGACCGGGTGGAGGTGTTTGCGGCGCTCCGGGCGGACGGGACCTCACAACTGGACGGACTGTTCCTGTCGCCCCGCGTTGGCGCCAGTTGGCAGCACAGCGTCGTTGGGATCCACCTCAGTTGGGGCGGGGCGTTCTCACCGCCGAGCTTGGCGGATCAGTTCTTCCAGGAAGGCGTCCTGGTGCAGCCGAATCCCGATCTCGGTCCCGAACGCATCACCAATGAGATACAGGCGGGGGTTTCGCTCGACGCCGTGCCCGTGGGTGCCATCGACGTGGCCGCCGACCTGGCGCTGTTCCGGTCGGACATCGACGGCATGATTCTGTGGGTCCCCAATTTTCGGTTCATCTGGAGCCCTCACAACTTCGATGTCCGGCGCCGCGGGATGGACGTGGCGCTGCGGCTGACCCACCGCCGGAGTGCCGGAGTATTGCGAGGGAGTTACAGCCTGACGATCGTGGAGTACGCCGGGCCGGTGCTGACGGGGCAGGTGGCCTACCGTCCCAGGCACATGGTAACCGTCGCCCTTGGCATCCCCTACCGCCGGCTACGGACCGACATCGAAGCCCGCTACGTCGGCGAGCGGCGAACCGTTCCGGGGAGCGCGCTCAACAGCCTGCCCGGGTATTGGATCGTCGACGTGGGCGTCAGCGCCAGCTTTCGTCTGGGCTCCTGGGCGAGCGAAGCTTTTTTCCGAATCGATAA
>SMVA01430511.1_pt1 | contig 15582 bp, 13 predicted proteins | sample 2456451 | NCBI WGS metagenome assembly SMVA01 (sample SAMN11095933, study PRJNA526329) | marine sediment metagenome | biome: Marine sediment; feature: Surficial sediment; material: Deep marine sediment; isolation source: Hadal surficial sediment | place: Pacific Ocean | collected 2014-05 | depth...
ATGCCCGCCAGAAGACCCACTTCACGAAAATGTCCGGTGCCGTCATTGCGCCAGAGCTGGTTGGGAGTGCTGTCATTGGCCACATGCAGGTCGATATCGCCATCATGATCATAGTCGAAGGAAACCACACCGAGCCCTTTCCCCGTGCGGTCGACGATGCCTGCCTCCAGGGTGGCATCGGTGAAGCGTCCATTCCCCTGGTTCCGGTAAAATGTGTCCGGAGTCATGGTGTAAACCTGCGGCGTGCAGTAAGCGCGCCACTCTTTGCCCTTGCGACCGCACCATTTGTTGTTCTCCGGCGAAGCGTCACAATAATTGGCCACGAACAGATCCAGATCACCATCGGCATCGGCATCAAAAAAGACCGCGGAAGAACTCCAGGCCGGATCTCCCACTCCCGCTTCTTCGGTCACGTCCGTGAATGTGCCGTCGCCGTTATTGCGATAAAGGACGTTGGGACCATGATTCATCACATAAATGTCAGGATCCCCGTCGTTGTCATAATCGCCGACCGTCGACCCCTGGCCATAACCGGTATCGCCAACACCCGCTCTGGCGGTCACGTCGGTGAATGTGCCGTCGCCGTTATTGGCATAAAGAGCGTTGGCCGGCTTGCCCTCGCCTGGCCAGCCCGGCATGGGAGCGCTGTTGATGAAGTAGATGTCCAGGTCGCCGTCACCGTCATAATCGAGGAGAGAGAGCCCCGATCCCATGGTTTCCTGCATGACCAGCTCGCCGCCGGCACCGGTTTCATGGCGGAAGGTCACGCCCATGGCCGTCGCCGATTCCTCGAACCGGATGACAGGTCCCGGCTGCTGAGCCGTCATCATGCCTGCAGAAAGAGCCATGAGAATGCCGGCCGCACCAACTACCCGCATCGGGATCCTGCTCACGGCAGGCCTCCCGCTCCAGATCTCAGCAGACGTTCCGCTTCGTCGCGGTGGCGTCCGGCCGCATCCGCGTCGCCGGCCATCCTGAATGCCCGCGCCAGCGCCATCTGTTCTTCGGGGTCTTGCGTGTTGAGGGCCTCGGAGCGGCGCAAATGCTCGATGCAGGCCTCTTGCCGGCCTTCAGCCAGCAACAGTTCTCCGCGCAGGCGTTCGATCCACGGCTGACCAGGGTCGATTTCCCCGGCTTCCGCAATCTGCCCCTCGACCCTGTCCAGGTTTCCGCCTTGAAGGTCCATCTCAGCCCCCTTGCGCAGGACGCGCAGATTGGTGGCCGTGGAGGTCGCCTCTTCCTTCGCCACGTTGACGTCGGCGAACCGGCGCAGAGCCTCTTCAGCCGCCGCCATCCGGCCCAGGCGGGATAACGCATTGCCCAGGTTGAACCAGGCGTCTGCGTAGGATGGGTCCATGTTGAGGGCACTCTGAAAGGCACTCACCGCCTCCGCGTCATCCCCCGCGCGCTGGGCCGTGATCCCATAGATGTACCAGGCATCCGGACTGGGGCGCGCCTTCAGGGATCTTTGCAGCATGGCTGTGGCCTCCTGGAAACGGCCCATCTTGGAGAGGACAAACCCCTCCTGATAATCCAGATTGGGTCCACGGCCTCTCTCCCGGCCCATGGACCTGAGGCATTCCAGCGCCTCTTCCAGCCGTCCCTGCTCCACATAGAGCTCCGCCAGTCGCATCCAGGCTTCCGCCAGACCCGGCTCCATGGCCAGGGCGGCGCGATAGGCCTCTTCCGCCCGGGCCAGCTTTGTGTCCGAGTTCAAAGCGCGGCCGAGATAGAACGCGATGGCGGGATCGTTGGGATGGTCCTCGCGAGCCTTTTCCAGAAGATCGATCGCCTCCTTGATCTGGCCCCGGCGCAGCAGGCCGACCCCGTCCGAGAGCGCGTCGCCTGTAAGAACAGGCACTGGCAGAGAACTCTCCGCTCCAGGGTCCGCGTCCGACGGCAACACCTCAGGCGCCGGAGTCAACCCGGCGGGGCGTTTCTCATCCTGACCGGAGGGGTTTCCACATCCCAGGATGGCCAGGACCAGGAAGAGTCCCAGCGCTTCTCTTGGAGGCATCCCAGACACACTCTGAATTTACCGCAAATCGCATATTTCAGCATGCTTTTCCCGTACTGGAGACCGGTTTGACCCATGCTGGACCACGGCCTTATGTTCATAGGTGAAACAGAGGCCCATTCAATTGACGACGCGTCTTATCAAATTCGGGGTGGCAACCCTAGTTCTATGCGCTGCCGGGATTGTTCACGCCGGCCCGGCGCGGCAGGCCCATGGGCCGGAACCACCACGATTCTCCAGCCATTTCCAGGTCGAGACACGGGGTGCAACCTCCCAGCGCCTGGAGCGAGAAGTCCTGAAAGTGCTGGAATCCTGGCACCGTCGTTACATGGTCATGTTTGAAACCGAGCCCGTGGGCCCCATCCCGGTCATTCTGTACCCCCGCCGCACGTTTCACGGGAGGACCGGCGCTCCCCACTGGGCTGATGGCGTCTACGACTCCGACGGCACCATTCACGCCGCTATCGGGGGGGTGGCCCGGGTCGGCTCCGGCCTGGAACGCCTTCTGGCCCATGAGCTGGCACACGCCTTCATCAACCACCTGTCAGGGGGCCGGGCACCCCGCTGGCTCCAGGAAGGACTGGCACAGGCCCTGGCCGACAGCCGCCCCGAGAGACTTCCTGGCCACCCCGAGGTCGTGGTCACCCGGCCGGATCTTCTGGACTATGAAGGCACCCTCCGCTTTACCAGGCATCTCATCTCCATTCATGCCGCCGCAGGCATTCGGGATGCCCTCGCTGACATGGGTTCCGGCCATTCGGCCGATGCCGCTTTCGAGACCCGCCTGGGAGGGACACCTATGGAACTTCTTGCTGCATGGTCTGCGCGGGAGGACCGGCTCGCCCAGGAGACGATGATGGAGCCCAGGCCATGACAGACTCCACCCTCACCGCCGGAGGTGCGCTCAATGCCCTGCGCGAGCTGGCCGAGGAGCGCAGATCGGGCGTGCTGGCCAGCCGCCGCGGCAGCGCCGGCATCCACATCTGCCTTCAGGACGGCCGCGTGGTCTTCGCCACCTCGAACCTGTTGCGTTTCCAGCACAACCGGTGGCTGACCGCAGCGGGACTGGCCCACCACGACGCTCTGAAAATGGCAGGGCCCACACGCGGCACCAAGGAACTCGTGGACAACCTCGTGAAACACAGCGGCCTGGACCGCATGGACCTGGTCTCGTCGCTGCGGGCGCTGCTCAAGGAGATGGTCCTGGAAGCGCTGACCTGGCATGCGACAGAGCTGCACTTCAGTCCGGGCGTTCCGGTCCTGCATGAACATATCCTCATCGATGATGCCGCCGACGGCCTGATCCAGGCAGCCGAGGAGCACCTGGAGAACACCCCGGCGCGGAAGGCACCCCGTGAAGTGGCCGACCCTGTTCCTGCCCCTGCAGAGCAGGACCCACATGGCCATAACCCTGAGGTTGCAGCGTTCCGCGAGAAGGTCCAGTTGACCGGCGAGCAGAATTATTACGAGCTGCTGGATCTGGATAGCAAGGCGGACAGCGAGACAGTGCGCAAGCACTATTACCACCTGGCCCGCGCCTACCATCCGGATGCACTGAAAGGAATCCTGGCAGAGGTCTGCCGGGCTGAGGCGGAAGAATACTTCGCCACCGTCACCGATGCCTACAACACCCTGACCCGCCCGGAGCAGCGCAAGGAATACGACCAGCAGCTCGGCTCCCAGGCAAGTTGGGATCGGGAACAACGCCAACAGCAGCCCACAGAACTGGCAAAGCTCAATTTCATCAGTGGTACGCGGGCCCTGGCCGCCGGCGAACTTCACGACGCCGCCCAGTTTTTTCGCAACGCCGTGCAGCTCCATCCGGACCACGGCGAATACCATCGCGAACTGGGCATCGTCGAGATGCGCAACCCCCGCTGGCAAAAATCGGCAGAGTTCTCTCTGCGCCGGGCCATCGAACTGGAGCAGACCGATACGCGCGCTCTCGCCCACCTGGGTCAGATCTACCAGGAAAATGGACTCAAGCGGCGGGCGACTGAAACCTACCAGAAGGCCCTGGATTGGGACCCTGAGAACGAGATGGCCCATGCTGGGCTCGCGGCCCTTGGAGCCTCCTCAGGCAGCGCGGGCAAGAGCCTCTTCAGCCGCGGCTGAAACAAACCATGGCTGAAAACAGACCCAAAAACTCCCGTACCCGCCGCCGCCTGACCCTTCACTTCCACCCGGTGGGCAGCCGAGATAGGCCCCGTCCCGGATTCACGGAAGACCTGAGCGCGGCCGGCGTTTTCGTCCAGACCACGATGGCTTACGGAGCAGGCACCCATGTGGAACTGGAATTCGTGACGCCGGATGGACCCATCACCGTGCGGGGCAAGGTCAAGTGGGCCAAGCGCGCGCCGGCGACGCTGGCCACCAGGAAACGTTCGGGAATGGGAATTCGTCTCGAGGAGGTCCCGCCGGAACTCCTGGCTCTGGTCCGGGCTGACTGACGCTGCCTACTGCACCCAGCCTTCCAGAGGCTCGTGGCAGAGGCAACCGTCCAGTTGCTCTCCACACGCGTAACAGTGCCCGTTCTCCCGGTAATAAATTCGCAGCTCTTCCTGCCAGGCGTCGATGATGCCAAGTTTTTCATCGAACCTGAGGGGCGAATCTCCCATCCATGCCCGCATGTTCTGCAGACTTCGACGATAGATCTGATGCAACTCATTGCTATTCTTCACGTCTTGCGACTCCTCAAACGTCACGGTCATACTAATTGCTCAGGGCCTCCCCTGGCGCGAGAGATTGCACTTCATGATGCATATGCACAGCACGCCAGGAATCCATCCTGCCGGGCTGACCCGCGGAAGAGAGGAGACAGTCCCATCCGGAGCGAAAATGGGCGAGCGGTCCATCATCGGGGAAGAGATCAATCGGCCCAGATGACACCGTCGGCCCAGATGACGCCGTCGGCCCAGATGACGCCGTCGGCCCAGATGACGCCGTCGGCCCAGATGACACCGTCGGCCCAGATGACACCGTCGGCACCGACGCCGGCGCTACCCTCGAGGGCCAGGCAGCCTTCAGAACGGCCGGGCTCTTCACAGCCGCGGTTCATGGCCAGGACCACCTGGATTCCATGATCCCCGTCGGGACTTCCTGATAAGCCGTCGGTCCAGGCGGCCCCGTCCAGGAGTCCCCTTCCGGCCGCGGCATGCGAATCCTGCCCGAACAATTCCTCCTGCCAGGCCAGATCGTCCCAGGCAGAGTCATTCCAGAGGTTGGCGGCCCAGAGCTCATCATCATGCAGGCGCCAGCGCCAACGGAACAGGTCATCGCCACTGAGCCATGCCCGGTTGACCAGGACACCGCGGCTCCAGGGCACATCCTGTCCGGCGAGCGAGGTGACCGGGTGCGGGAAGGCGCCGCCAAGAAGCTCAGCTCCGTGGCGCAGGCGATTCGCCCGCGGGGAGAAAGACGCCGCCAGGCGTACCGCACCTTCAACATTGAGCAGGCCGGCCCCCTGAGCCAGGACCGAGGCGGACGGCAGGCGCTGCGCACTGAACATGAGAACCTCCCGCACCATCTCGGGCGTCAGGGACGGGTTGGCGGCCAGAACCAGGCTGGCAGCACCACTGACCACCGCCGCGGAAAGAGAGGTGCCGGAGAGGACCATGTAACCCCAGGGGGCCACATCCACGCGATCATCATGGATTTCAGGATGATCGGTGACCAGACGATTACCAGGTGCCTGCCCGGCCGCGAGCCGGTGTCCGGGAGCCACGAGATCGGGCTTGACCAGATGGTCCGGCAATGTCGGACCACGGCCTGAGTAGGGGGCGATCTCGTCGTCGGACCTCTGGTCCGTGTCCCAGGTCCTGACTGCTCCTACCGTGAGGACCCGCGGCTCGTTGCCCGGAGATGTCACGGAACCATAAACCGTCACGCCGTCCAGATCGCCCAGGTTCCCGGCCGAGGCAACCACCACAAGGCCCTGTGCCACAAGCGCTGCCGCGGCGCGACAGAGAGGATCTGTGGTGGCCGGCTCCATGGGCGCAGCACCGAGGGAGAGGTTCACGACGCGGATACCGAGGCGACGGTGATTGTCCAGAATCCAGTCCAGCCCGCGAATGACGCGGCTGACCGTGCCGGTTCCCTCAGCATCCAGGACACGCACATCCACGAGCTTGGCCCGGGGGGCCATGCCGGCCAGGGAGAGGCCCTGCGAACGCCCCAGGAGGCCATCACCGGCGACCAGGGTGGCGATATGCGTCCCATGGCCGTAGGGGTCGCTGGACCAGGCACCATCCCCAACCAGGTCCACAGCCGCCACGACGCGCGAGGCGCCAGGATTGAGAGGATCCGCCAGATCGGGAAAGCCGGCGGCAATGCCGCTATCCACAACAGCGATGGTGACTCCAGCACCACCTGAGGTCGATGCCGCAACGAGGTTCGCACCGGTGGTCACGGTCAGGTGCCCCGGCTCGACAGAGGCCATGCGACGCACAGGACGGTCCGGTGAGAGAACAGCCACCTGCTCAATGGCAGCCACTCTCCAGAGAGATTCAGGGGTCAGATCGACCAGGAAGGCGTCAATGGAGCGGAATCCACGGTGGACGACCACACCCTCGCGCGCCAGAGCCGCCAGCAGGCGCCCCCTGTCCGCCCCGGGCCTCACCTGCAGGATGGCGGGAATCAGGCCTGAAGGCGTGGCGGAACTGGCCGCTGCTCTCAGGTCGTCGGCCACCTTCGCCGGCGCCGCCGCCAGCGGCTGGCTCAGAGCTGTCACCAGCAGGACCAGGCCCGGGAGAACCCGGCCGAACCCTATGGCGGCGTTCCTGCATCGTACGAGTTTCGAATCCTGGGACATGGACGGCTCTCCTTTTCGTCGCCCTTCCTTAGAGCAACGACGGTGCCATCCGTGTCTCGAATCCGTACTCGAGAAATTCCAGCTAAGACACTGTTATGTATTGACTTGTTCCTGATCGCAGGATCGCAATCAGAAGCGAGGGGGGGAGGTGTTCAGAAACTCGACAGGGTGCCAGGGCCAGGTGTGACGTTTCTGGACACGGAGCTCAAGTGTCAAGCTCTTTCGAGTCGGTAGTCGCGGATCTTCTTGTAGAGAGTCACCCTGGATATACCGAGCACCTCTGAGGTCGCCTTGATGTTCCAGCTCATGGCAGCCAGGGTGCGATTGACATGTTCCCTCTCCATGTCACGGAGAGATCGCATGGGTTCGCTGTCGCTGATCTGGAGAACACTGGCGGCTGTTCCCAGGATCAATTTGAGACTGGAAGCGGTGATCGGGCTGTCCCCCGCCATCACGGCCACCCTCTGGACCACATTATTCAGTTCACGGATATTGCCCGGCCAGTCCCGGGCCACCAGCTCCGCGATGGCATCATCGCTGAAGCGCCACTCTTCAACAGGTAAATTATTCTGCTTGCAGAATTTACGCAGGAACTCACGGGCCAGGATCGGAATGTCTCCCGGTCGCTCGCGCAAGGATGGCAGGCGAATGGGGAAAACATTGATGCGGTAATACAGATCCTCACGGAATGTGCCTGCCGCCACCATGTCCTCCAGGGACCTGTTGGTCGCACAAACAAGGCGAAAATCTGCCCTCAGTGTCAGCGTGCCGCCGATACGCTCGAAACTGCGGCTCTCAATCACCCTCAGAAGTTTGACCTGCATGGCCAGGCTCAACTCCCCGATCTCGTCAAGAAAGAGCGTCCCACCATCCGCCAGCTCGAGACGCCCGATCTTGCGGCGGTGGGCCGATGTAAAGGCACCCTTCTCGTACCCGAAGAGCTCCGCTTCGAACAGGTTCTCCGGGAGGGACGCACAGTTGATGGCATGGAACTGGTTGCGGGCACGAGGCGAGAGATCATGAATAGCATGTGCGGCCAGCTCTTTGCCCGTGCCCGTAGCACCAAGGATCAGGGCTGAAATTTCCGATTTGGCCACGGTATGGATCATCTCGAACACCACCAGCATCTTCTCATCGGACCCGATCATGCCTGCGAAGTACTTGGCTTCGACTTCGGTGGTCATCTCCAGGTGCCCGGTCTTCTCCTTCATGGCAACATCAATGCTGCTCTCGATCTCCGGGAGGCCGACTCGGTACCTGTAAATCGGCCCTTCGCCATCGGCGTTGAGAGTGGAGAGCACCAGGCCAACATCGACCAGCGGATTCAGGCACTTCTCGGTATCGATCCGCAAACGCCCCGTTTTTCTTGACAGTGTGTCGAGACTGTACGATTCATGCTTATCGCGGCGCAGGATGGCAAGCAGGGAGATGCGCAGAGGAGAAGCCAGAAGTCTGCGCATTTCGCCGTCAGCCGCCAGCAGTTCCGCTTGATTGGTTTGCGCCATCGGCATATCTGCCCCCTGACAGTCAATCTAGGCACGAGCAACCCGCTGTCAAGAATCCAAACACTGACAGGTCGGGATCGATAAGAACCGGAACATGTGCAACGAAGACCAGCCCCCTGCACAGCGGCCATGGAGCCCGTCTGACCTCAGGTTGTCCACAGAATCTGTGGAAATCTCCTCCCCACGTGATTGACAGGGGCCTGAAAGCGATGTTATTTTCCTGACGGGCCGCTATCGTCTAGGGGTTAGGACGGATGATTCTCAGTCATCAAACCGGGGTTCGATTCCCCGTAGCGGTACCATCATCCCGCCAGCGAGGAGCCTCTGTTTGACCTCTTCCCATGAGGGCCGTTCTCCACTGGGCGATCTCCTGGGATTCACCCAGGTCCAGCACGCCACCACGGGTGTGGTGCTGGAAGCGGAGATCCGACCAGAATTCCTCAACCGGCGAGGCGTTGTCCATGGCGGGGTTCTCTCCGCTCTCCTGGATTCCGCCCTCGGCGGTGCGGTGGTGGCAGCTATCGATCCCGCCGAGTGGTGCGCGACGCTGCAACTCTCCATTCAGTTCATCAGCGGGGGTCGCCGGGGCCCTCTGCGTGCCAGTGGCAGGATGACCCGACGGGGTTCTCGTTGTGCCTTCGCCGAAGGTGAGGTTCTCGACGCCCGCGGCAAGCTGGTTGCCCGGGCCCAGGGAACCTGGTATGTCTGGCCGGAGCGGCCGGACTGAACCGCCCACTCTGGAGAAGGGGCTTGCGGACGGCGCCGGAAGATGAGAGAACAACCCTGGAGGGCTTGACCATGCACATGCGCCGACTGGGTTCCATCTATGTCAACGAGTACTTGAAAATCCTGGAGCGGGCCGGCACGGCCATGGAAAAGTTCCCCCTGGTGGCCATGTCCCTTGAAGAGCGCAAGGCCATCGTCCTGAGCTATGTGGAACTGGTGGACAGCTTCCAGAAACAACTCAAGGACGCCGGCATCACCCGTTTGCTGGATCTCTATGATGAGGAAGCAGGGACCCCGGTCACCGAAGAAAAGGAAGAGGTCGCGGAGGAAGATTGAGCCCCCTCAGGGAGCGGCTCGATATCCAGGCGATTGAACGCCCCCCGCAGAATGATGCGATAGCCCGGACCCGTGCCGCCCCGGGATCCTGAGATGACATTCATGACGCCGTCAGCCTTGATACTCACCGGGACTCCGTCCGGAATCTGGAAGTGGAAGCCCGTAAACGCTCCCTTGAGCCGGATCCGCACATCCTGTTCCGGCACGCCCAGAAGGAGCGTGAGGCTATTGAAAGCGCCATCGATATCCATATCCGTGAGTGATGCCGTTCTCAGGTCACAGCGCCCCTCAGCGAGGGCCAAGTCGAGGTTCACCGAGAGCGGAATTCCTTCGGCCAGGTTCAGGCGCCATCCCGACCATTTTTCCCCAAGAATGGAGATGTGCTTGCGATCGTACTGCCGAAACCGCACGCGCGCCCGGGAGCGACCGCTGCTGGTCCACAGGTGGGGCTTGCCGTGACCCGAAGTGGCTTCGCCGGTGACCAGGGTTCCCGCAGGCAGAGGCCGACTGGTGAGCTCAAGGTCGCCATAGACAAAGCTCCCGTCCAGGGTCCAGCCCTGGAGATCGTCAGGCCCCTCGGCATGAAGGCTCAGGCGGCCCCGATCCCAGGCGGTGGCAGGAGGCCCCGCGGCGGCCACCCAGGACATGACGCCCAGCACCAGGACCGGCGAGAGCAAAATGCCCGCCGGCAGGCGGGAGCGTTCGAACACCAGTCTCAGGCCAACGGCGATGAGACAGACAGGCCAGAGGGGCAGCAGGCGCAGCCAGAACGACCACGGGAGATTTCCTGTGCTGTTCAGGAGCAGGAACAGCCCGCAGCCCATGACAAACATGCCCCGGCTGACGCGCCTCCATGGCCGGCCCTGTCCGGTCACTCCGCGCGTCCCTTCATCCCCTGGACAAACAGCATCACTCCCGCTCCCACCAGCACCAGAGGCCAGAGGTATCTGAACCGCAGCCATCCCAGGTCATAGAACTGGTTCATGAGGAACAGGAAGCCCAGAATCATGAGAATGAGCCCACCGATGACTCTGCCCCGCCCGGCATCACCGGTTGTGCGCCGGATATTCGCCACCACCCTTTCCCCGGCCTCCTTGACTTCATTGGCGAATTGATCCGCCGGCGGGGACATGCCGTCCGTCGCCGCCTCCTGATCGTCACGGGGCATCACCAGCCAGGCCACGATGTAGATGACCAGGCCTGAGCCACCTGCCAGGCATAGAATGATGAAGATCAGCCTGATGAGAACCGGGTCCATATCGAGGTAATCGCCCAGGCCTGCGGCGACACCACCGAGAATGGCCTTCTTGGTATTCCGAGTCAGACGTCGCGCCATGGTTTCCTCCCCATACCAGTCTATAACGCACCAGCTTCGCGACAGGTTCGCTCCTGGGAACGAGATGTTGACACTCTCCCCGGATCGGTCATGATGGTGCCATGACGGACCCCGTCCGATTGGCGGCAGTCCTGGACGCCCCTGCTGACTGGACCCAGGAAAGCGGGTCCGGCTATGTCCTCCACCGGGAACCCCAGGCTGATATTCGCCTGGCGTTTGCCGAATCGGTCGCCAGGGGGCTGGAAGATCACCCCCGCACTCTCTCATGTACCTATCTCTATGATGAGGAAGGGTCCCGGATCTTCGAGGCGATCACGCGGCAACCCGAGTACTACCAGACGCGCACCGAGGACGCCATCCTGGAGGCCGCGGCCAGCCAGTTGCGGCTTCAGGCCGGGAACACCACGGTGGTGGAACTGGGCTCAGGCAGCTCATCCAAGACACGGAATATCCTGGACGCCTGGTGCCGCCGCGGCCCGACCCGCTACGTCCCCATCGACGTGAGTGGCGCCGCTCTTGATGCTGCCTGCAGAGATCTGACCGGGCGCTTTCCCACCCTCACGGTGGAAGCCCTGGCCACGACCTATGAGCGGGGAATCCCCTTGGCTGCGCGCATGTCACCGCTCCTGCTGATCTTCCTGGGGTCCACCATAGGCAACTTCACCCACGGGGAACTGGATGCCTTCCTGGACCTGCTTGCCGGACATCTGAGGCCGGAGGATCGTCTGCTCATCGGCATCGACCTGATCAAGAGCACCGCTCGCCTGGAAAGCGCCTACAACGATGCCGCCGGCTGGAGCGAACGCTTCACCCTCAATCTCTTCGCGCGCATGAACCGGGAACTGGACACCCACATCCCCCTGGACGCCATCGAGCATGTCGCCTATTTCAACGAGGCGCTGGCACGCATCGAGATCTATGCCCGCTTTCGCCGGGAAGTGGACATCGAAATTCCCCTCCTGGGACGCGGTTTCCGCATGGCCCCCGGCGAGATGGTCCTGACGGAGATCAGCCGAAAATTCGAGGTCGACGACTTCGCCGCCCATCTGAACCGGTTCGGGTTCTCCCTCGAAGAAGCCTGGTCCGATGCCGAGAACCTCTTTTCCGTGCTGCTCTTCCGCCGGCGGCGGGAAAACCCCTACGCGGACAACCGCCGGCGTTCCCGGATCCGAGCCCTGCAACGCATGCGCAGCGAGACGCTGGACATCCTTGCGCCGGTGGCCGGTGCGGTGAACCAGGACCGGCCGGCACTCCATGAAGCCCTCATCTCCCGTCTCTGGGATCTGGCCGCCCATGAGTCCCACTGGCTCATGTCCCTCCGAGCTCCCCAGGTCGACCGCTCCGGCTTGAATGAAGCGAGCCCCCCGCCCACCCTGGATGAGGTGCTCCTCCACATCGCCGCGGTGCGTCGCCAGCTTCTCCGGGACATGGCTGCACCAGGGAATCTCGCCACGCCGCCGGCGGCTCCCGGTGTGCCCCGGCCATACAATCCCCGCCGGGAAGCCCTGCTCCATGAAACCCTTCTGGAGGATATCCAGGAGCTTGGCGACCATGACTACGAGCCGGTCCATGAGGGAGCCCCGCCGGCCAGGCCCGACCAGATTTCGACCGGTGAAATGCTCCTGATACCGGATGGACCCTTTCGCATGGGACAACCGGCGGAGCATGATGCCGAGGAGAACGAGCAACCCCAGCACGAGGCCCGCGTCCCTTCGTTCATGCTGGACGCAGCCCCGGTCACCAACAGGGAATACCTCTCGTTCATGGAAGACGGCGGCTATGAGAATCCCGAATTCTGGAACGATGACGGCTGGCGATTCCGCTGTAGCCAGGGACTCGCTGCCCCGGCGGGCTGGGTGCAGGACAGCGGCGTCTGGACGATTCGCCACCTGAGCACCTCCTCGACTCTGGACCCCTTCCGCCCGGTCTGCCTCGTCTCATGGTTCGAAGCCGAAGCCTTCGCGCGCTGGTGCGGCAAACGCCTGCCCGGCGAGGCCGAATGGGAGAAAGCCGCCACCTGGGACCCTGTGCGCCGTCTGGCCTCACCCTACCCCTGGGGATCCCTGCCACCCCAGGCCGACCTGGCCAACCTGGACCACGATCTCTGGGAGCCCATGCCGGTGGGCTCCTATCCCCAGGGCCGCAGTTTCTATGGCTGCCACCAGATGCTGGGCGATGTGTGGGAATGGACGGCGGGGACCTATCAGCCCTATCCCCGGCATGGATCAACCCCTTTCGGCGGGGACTCAAACAGCGTCTGGGGAGATCATCTGCGCGTGCTGCGCGGCGGTTCCTGGGCGACGTCAGCCCCTGCCATCACCTGTCACACGCGCAGAGCGGCCCTCCCGTCCGCCCGCAACCTGTTCGCCGGCTTCCGCTGTGCCCGGAACCTCTGAAGACGCTGCGGCGGCCAGACGCCGACGGATCCCATCCGCCACCAACCGTGCCATGGCAGCGGTGCCGGCCGTGGTGGGATGGACATGGTCATAAAAGAGTTCCGGTTTCCCCGAGAGTGGGGTCAGATCGAGGATCTGGTCCGCCGGGATTTCCTCGTCGATGACATCATAAAGGGCTGCGAACGCCGCCACATGAGCATCATGATCGAAACCGTGATAATCGTACCGGCAGCGGCGGCGCTCACCCTCCGACAGGTTCTCCACGATGAGAGTGGCCTGCCTGACAACCATCAGGTCGACCTCGAGAACTCGGGCCAGGGCCTTGAACTGGCGCAGGTTGGTGCGCCAGACGGCCAGGCCGGCATGATCAAAATCTGCCGTCAGATCGCCGGTTCGCCCCACTTCCCCCCCCAGGGCGCGGGTCAGCTTGATGCGCACTCGGGACAGTGCTTGTGAGGGCCGGAGCAACTGGTCGATCCACAGAGGCGCGTAGATGGTCGTGGCTCGGGCAGCGCGATCCAGGGACCAGGAGCCGTCGGGAAGAACGCGCCACTGGTGCATTTGATCGGCCCGGTCGAAATAATACATCTCATTCCAGCCGTGACAGAGAATGACCATGTCAGGGTCCAGGAACCGGATCCGGGCCCACAGGCGCCCAAAAGACTCGAAGGAGGTATAACCACCCAGAGCGCCGTTGATGAAGTCGAACTCCATCCCGGGCATCTCCTTCCTGAGCAACTCCACCGTTCGCCAAGGCCAGGTCTCTGTATCGCCGAGGTTCCTGCCTGTGCCGGCCACCGAGGATCCGCCCAGAAAAACGATGCGGGTACGGCCCGCAGGCTTGGGCATGACGATCTCAGGCGTGGAGATATAGCCCTGGCTGTTGACCGTCTTGCCATCCCCGGCCGTGCCCGGGCGAGCCCTGTAGGCTGAGAAGGCATCCGCCAGCGCCCAGCTCGCCATGGGGTTGGCTCCCACCCGCCTGCCGGTCAGTGCCCACAGATCCACAGGCTCTTTGAAGAACCGTGTATAGCCCTCCCAGAGGAGAAAGGGCGAGGCCGCGAGCAGGAGAAGAAGAACCCTGAAGAGAAGCGACTTGCGCGGCGTGAGGGGATCCGGTGCGGCAGCCATGGTCAGTGTCCCTTCCGGTTTTGCCTCAGTTGGTGTCCCCAACGGGATTTGAACCCGTGTTGCCGCCTTGAAAGGGCGGTGTCCTAGGCCAGACTAGACGATGGGGACCTTGCGGAAGGAGGCTTGAGCCAGCCTCCTGGTCACTTTACCATAATTAATATCAGGCTCAGTCCAGCCGAACGTACTCGAAAGCGCTCTCGCGCCTGTTGATGCCCTTGGCCGGCGGTGCGATCCAGTTGGCGATCTTGCCGGGCTCGAGAACGGGCTTCATGAGACTGTCCACGAACGCCTTGTCCGCCGCCGAAGGCAGCCATTGGGAACGCTTGCTCTCGAACTCCTCGGCGGTGATGGGTTCACCCGCAGGGTTGTAGTGGTGCCCGGTGTAGATGCCGATATTGCGGTGGAAGCGCCGTGAGGGCAACGTGAAACGAAAATCAAGGCCTGCCTTTTCCAGGGTGCGATTCCACATGTCCACACCGCGCTGGTTGTCGGCGGCATAGCTGTCGCGCAGGATTTCGTTCAGAGCGTTCCGCACGGGCACTTCCTGTTCCACCAGTTTGTCCCCTTCGGGAACGCTCATTGTATAGCTGCCCTCCAGGGCCACGTGGTCCTCGTGGCGCGCCTCGAAGGCGCGTCCTTTGAGGCCGGCGCCGAAGAAATCGGCCGCGTTGGAGGAGATCTCGCCTCCGAACAGATCCAGGGAAATGGAATACCAGAAATTGATGTATCTCTGCACGGTCTCGAAGTCGATGCCACCCATCTTCCGCACATCGCAGCCGGGATTCTCTTTCATGATCTCGATGGCACGCTGGATGATACGCCGCACCCCGGTCTCGCCCACGAACATATGGTGAGCTTCCTCGGTCAACATGAAGCGGGTGGTGCGGGCCAGAGGCTCGAAACCGCTCTCTGCCAGGGCCAGGAGCTGATACTTCCCGTCCCTGTCCGTGAACATGGTGAACATGAAGAAGCTGACCCAGTTGTCGATGGGTGAGTTGAACGCCTCCAGGATGCGCGGCTTGTCCGGGTCGCCGGAGCGCCTGGCCAGAAGAGCCTCGGCCTCTTCACGGCCATCCCGACCGAAGAAACCGTGCAGGAGATAGACCATGGCCCACAGATGCCGCCCCTCCTCCACATTCACCTGGAAAAGGTTCCGCATGTCGTAAAGGCTGGGCGCCGTCTGCCCCAGGAGCCGTTGCTGCTCCACCGAGGCCGGCTCGGTGTCGGCCTGGGTCACAATGAGTCGCCGGAGATGGTTGCGGTATTCGCCGGGGACTTCGGTCCAGACCGGCTGGCCCATATTGTCACCGAATCCGATGGTGCGA
>SMVA01136583.1_pt1 | contig 15576 bp, 11 predicted proteins | sample 2456451 | NCBI WGS metagenome assembly SMVA01 (sample SAMN11095933, study PRJNA526329) | marine sediment metagenome | biome: Marine sediment; feature: Surficial sediment; material: Deep marine sediment; isolation source: Hadal surficial sediment | place: Pacific Ocean | collected 2014-05 | depth...
CACAATGACCCGCAATTAAAGTCGTCGCTGTTGAACGACATTACTCGGACTCGTGCGCCGCAACATCGACCGTGACTAGCAACAATAAACGCGGCACACACGGCGTATTACGGGACGATAACCGATGATTTGCGCTGAAATCTTGTTAAGAAATCCCAGTGACCAAGAATGGGCAAGTAATGGCGCTCAGACCGGCGTTAGCTATTGTTGCGCGCGACACGCAACGCTAATAGCGGTTTTGCGGTTAACCGAAAAAGGCCCAGAGGATGGATTTAGTCGCCGAATAAACCCTTGAATAGCCCTTTCACCTTCGCACCGGCATTTTCCAGGACATCTTTCGCCTTGCTCGTCGTCGATTGGAATACTGATCGATCCTGTTGCGGCGAATTAATTCCGGGGGCAAGGGGATCTTCACCCCGCGCGATTGCGCATACGTCCGCATCGGCCGTCGCTCGATCATACAAGCCCTCGGCCAAGAGCGAGAGCCCGGCGGTGGCGACCGCTGCTCCTACCTTCAACCCGGCGGTTGTTGCGCCTTTGGCGTCGGTGACCAAGCGTGGCTTTGTCAGCGTGCCACCGAGCCGAACGAAATCAGCCAGGCTCGTCAGATTGATTCCAATCCCTTCGCGCGGCTTTGGTTTCGCGCCAATATCTATACCTTCGGTCTTTAAATTCACCGTACCGCCGCCCAGGATACTCAGCGTTCGCGTCTGCAGCCCTATCCCTGTTTCGTTGCGGGCAACACCTTGGACAATGGGAAACTTAATTACGGCGCATTCCAAGTACGTCACGCCGGCACTCGAATTCTTGGGATTCAAATGAGCGAAAAACGACATCAAGAGATCGCTACCGGTAATACTTAGTGCTTCGTTGTCAAAGGTGGCGGCGCCGATATTCACCAGCAGCGAACCGTTGGCGTTCGCCATTATTGCCGCCACCGACTCGCCCTTACCGGCGAGAAGAAGGCTAAGATCCGTCGGACCGCGCGACACACGGCCCGACGCGGCCAATTTGGGCAAACTATTTAGCGACATTTTTGCAATTTTTACGTCCAGAGATATGGCGGGTGTTGCGCTAGATCCGTCTACCTCGATCGTGGCGCGCAACGTCCCATCACCAATTTTAGCGACCAGCGGGTTGATCTCGAGAACGCCGTTGTTGACCGTTAATTTACCCTTCAGATCGGTAATTAAGACGTACTCGCTAACCAGGCGCGCAACCGAAAAATCGACCTGCCCGGCCACATCACGCAACCGATCAACAGACAGTGCCTGGTCGGAGAACAGTCGCTCTCGTGTACCCGGTGGCGGCCCCCCAGACGTCGCGAAGTCATTGAGTATTATTTCAGAGGCACTGATAGTCCCCCGCACACGCCATTGATCACCTGAGCGTTCAAGATCGAGCGAAGCATCAAGTTTCGTGGCACCGGCTTGGATTGCGACATCGCGCAGCGCGTAGCCTTTTTTGGTATCGCTGACCACCGCGGTGAAAGTAACCGGACCGGTTTGCGGCAAATCGAGATCGAAAGGTGCTGCCGCCTGCGCCAGTGTCGGCGCTACAATGGTCACGAGAAACTTCATACCGCGGCCATGAAGGGGCTTACGGATCTCGCCTTTGAGCGATATTTCAATCGCGCCGAATTTGGCGGTCAGGTCAAGCGCGTAAGGCTCATTTGCCACCAGGCGCCGAACGGCCGACACGCGGCCGTGTAATGCAATGGGGACCTCGTTGGCCACGGCCTTCGCCTCCAACACCAAGGGCTGTCCGAAGCCTTCGGAGCGCAACGTCAGCGCATCTATCGAGATTTCCTGCATCGCGGCGCCGGGGGCCCGGTATTCGACCACCGTCCGACGAATTTCGATTTCGTGCAGATCGAATCGCGGGAAATTAGACGACAACGATGACACATCGTCTGCTGCATCGAGGTCAAGGACCCAATTGCCCAAGCCTTTTGCATTGGTTTCTATCGATATTCTACCGCCGACGAACGTAAGTCGTTTCAGCGCCAATTTACCGCGTAACAGCGGTATTAGCGCCAGCCGAGCTTCGATATGCTCGACGGACATCATCTGCTCGTGCGCGGCCCACGCCGCGTTGCCGAATGTCACATCGTCGACTGCCACGGTAGGCACGAGGGAAAGCTTTAAGCGTATATCTCCACGGATTGAAAATGCGCGTCCGGTGCTAGCTTCGACCAGCGCTACAAGGTCGCCCTTATATTGATTGACATCGAACAATGCGACATACGCGCCTGCACTGGCAACGAGCAAAATCGCCGCGCTCAATAGCCCAAGCATCCACCGTTTCAATTCGCTTTACTCCCGAGCGGATTTTTTGGCGTGTTGTGGCAGTGCATCAAGGTCCGACACCGATAGCCTTCGCGGCTATTGACCGTCGCTAAGCGCTTTCAAACAGGCTTCCAACCCGTGGACCTCTTCGTCGAACACATCGAAATCGCGCAACGCGCTCGCTAGCCGCAGAACATAGTCGACATTATGACCGCTCCGGCCCGCACATTCTCGAATCTGCGCGGCGATCTGTGATGTTGATGCAGGACCTAGAAAATTATCGTTGTCCGGCAGTGCGAGATACGTCGTCGCTCGAATGCAGGTATCATCCGCAAATTCAATGTCGACCGACATGCGCACGTAGCCCCCACTCTCTCTCGCATCGAGCGCATCAAATATGCGGTTTGTGTCGCTCCCGCTAACATTAAATGCGATCCCCCAACATGCAGCCGCCTCGTCCTCGACCAAGGTAACGACTCTTCCCGGAGCCGTCGGGATCCCACGATGATCCGGCGACCCCTGCCAGAATCGACGCCGCCACCCATGCAAGCACGCCGGGCGTGCATCACGGTACGCAAACGAAGGGTCCCAAATAAGAGAACCATAACCAAAGATCCACGTCATGGTTTAACCCTATTGCTGGGAACGCGATGTAGGCGATTTCGCATCGCTGGATTGTTGCTATCCGTCGCTCATTGTAGGCAGGCTCTAGCCCAAAACATGGCCAATACCGCCATTTTTGCTGATCGACAGTCAAAGCGTCCGCTAAAAAAGGATAATCCCCTGTGCTGATGTGCGCGTGTCATTGCCGCCGTTGGGTTAAAGAAAATGACGTCCGCGAAATGAATATTCTAAGACAACCGGCAGGGTAAAAAATTGCGCTCGGTAAACCGAGCGCAAAGGTCAGGCAGTATTAGGGGACTTTCACACCGGTACAAAGATACTCTGAACCAGAGCGATCGTAGGAATACGGGCCGAACCGCCGACACCTGCCGTAGGGTAGTACGACAGGGATCGGGCGTCCGATTTTCGACAGCGGCAAAGTTTCGCCGTGCCGAGTCGCGTACGGCCGCGCTCCCCCCTAACGTTGAATCATAGTGACGAAAACCGGGAGCGAAATCGCCCAAATAGAGTAGTTCATGGACACCGCGGAAAATACAACCCACGATAATGCGGCGAAATACCCCTCGCTGGCATCGTGACCGTCGGATAAGCGCCCGTATTTTGACGCCCAAGGTGCCTATGTTGCACCGTGACCCCGTTTAACCCCTGCGTTTCCGCCGGAGGCGCCAACGAATTGACTAATGCCATCGCCGTGCCGATCAAGACTCGATAACTTTGCGAATATCTGGTCGTCGGTGTGCGTCGTCGCAGAGCGGGACGCTTGTAGACGGAAACTGGATATTCTTCGTGTCGTCGACGCGTTGTCACGAAGACCAAGCGTCGAAATCTTTCGGCTAAGGTGTGATCGAGCTTTGGCCTTAGCCATTTAGAATGCCTTGTTAGCATCGCGGCACGCAATAATGGCGCGTGCATATTCGATAAGGGAAGGAACGATGGATGATTGAAGTCTTCAAAATTCGCGGTTTTACCCCATTCATCGGTATGGTTTTTCTAAATGCCTTTGTCGACCTCGGGCACAAAATAATCATCCAAAATACGGTGTTCAAAGCCTACGACGGACCAATACTCATCGAGCTGACGGCGATTATCAACGGCCTGATCCTATTGCCCTTCGTCGTCATGTTCTCTCCCGCAGGATACATCTCTGACCGTTTCGCCAAGACCGCCGTCATACGCCTAAGCGCGTGGCTTGCCGTAATTCTGACCTTACTCATCACCTATAACTATTATCAGGGTAATTTCGACATAGCGTTTGCCATGACGTTCATCTTGGCGATGCAAAGCGCGGTCTACTCACCGGCGAAATACGGAATTATCAAAGACCTCGCCGGAACCAAAAAGCTTGCTGAGGCAAATGGCGTTGTTCAGGTCGCGACAACCATCGCAATATTACTCGGTACGTTCGTTTTTTCGATTTTGTTCGAATATCGATTGGGTGATGCCGCGCTTGGCGATGACAAGGCAATTCTCGCAACGATTGCACCGATCGGGTGGTTTCTCGTTGCAGGATCGGTATTGGAACTGCTGCTTGCGTATCGAGTGCCGCGCTCTAAAGCCGCCGCCGGTGCGCTTAGTTTCGAATGGCGGCCCTACATTAGTGGCAAGTATTTAAAGCACAATCTGAATTTGATATGGCGCCATGATGTCATTTGGCTGTCGATTATCGGACTATCCATTTTCTGGGCTATCGCCCAGGTCCTCCTTGCTAGCTTTCCCACTTATATCAAAACCGAAATGGGTGTTACCAACACCGTGGTCATCCAAGGACTCATGGCGTGCGCTGGACTCGGCATATTGTTCGGCTCGTCAATGGCGATTAAGGTATCGAAGAATCATATCGAAACAGGCCTGATACCGCTCGGCGCGGTGGGTGTTGCAGTAACAATAGTCGTATTGCCTACGCTAAGCAGTCCCATCGCACTGGGCCTAAATTTCGTGGCGCTGGGCTTCCTTGGCGGTCTTTTCATTGTCCCGCTCAACGCGTTGATCCAATACCATGCGCGAGCAAACGAACGCGGGCGCGTGTTGGCCGGAAATAACCTTGTTCAGAACACGACGATGCTCATCTTCCTGGGGATGACCGTTGTGCTAGCCGAGGTTGGAGCGGATAGCCGATTTCTGTTTGCGGTGCTGGCGTTCACCGCGGTTGCCGGCGCAATCTACACGCTCTACAAGGTACCGCAGTCGCTCGTTCGATTCATCGTAAGCCAGATTTTCGCCAGTAAATACCGCTTACAGATCATCGGCTTTGAAAATTTCCCTGAATCTGGCGGCGTCTTGCTGTTGGGCAATCACATCAGCTGGATCGACTGGGCAATCGTACAAATGTCGAGCCCACGGCCGGTGCGCTTCATTATGGAAAGAAGTATTTACCGACGTTGGTATCTCAAGTGGTTTCTGGACTTCTGCGGTTGCATTCCCATTTCGACCGGCCACTATCAAAAGGCGCTCGATCGCATTACCCAGCTGCTCAACGCCGGCGAAGTCGTTTGCATATTTCCCGAAGGTGCGATCAGCCGCAGTGGGCAGCTATGCGAATTCAAACGCGGTTATGAAAAAGCGGCCGCGAATGCGCGGGGAGTAATCATCCCGTTTTATCTTCGCGGTTTGTGGGGTAGCACTTTCTCGCGAAAAAATATTAGTTCGCGCGAGCGCCGGGAAAACCGCCGGAAACGTGACATCATCATGGCCTTTGGATCACCGCTTGCGATGCAAACCAAAGCGGATGAGCTGAAGCAGAAGATCTTCGAATTATCCATTTCCACTTGGTACGAATACACCGAGTCGCTGCCCGATGTTGCGAGCGCATGGCTCGCCACGGCCAAACGACTTGGTTCTAAAATCGCGATTACAGACAGCAATGGCACCACCATCTCGCACCGACGCTTAGCGACCGCTGTGATCTTGGCGTCGCGCGCCATCAAGAACAGTTGCCGACAGCAGAACGTCGGGGTGATGTTACCGCCCTCGAGTGCCGCCGCGATCGCGAATATGGCCGTAATGAACTGCGGCAAAACCACGGTTAACTTAAACTATACGGCCAGTATTGAGGCCCTGCAAAGCGCGATCGCCAACGCCGAAATAGATACTATTGTTACCTCGAAAAAATTCATCAACCACCTTGTGGATCGTGGACTGGTACTTAAACCATTGACCTCGGATTCCCGCTTTCTCTACCTGGAAGAGTTAATTGCGAGCCCCGGTGCGGCCACTAAATTCCTCACCTTCGCTCTATTTACTATCGTTCCGACCAGCGTTGCGGTGCGCATTTTTCACCGCCGAGTCGCGATCGATACGCCAGCGGCAATCGTATTCTCAAGCGGCAGCGAAGGGGAGCCTAAGGGCATCGTGCTGTCGCATAAAAACATTATGTCCAACGTACGCCAAGTATCAGACGTGCTAAACACCGACACGGATGACATCGTCATGGCAATCTTGCCGCTTTTCCACGCCTTTGGACTAACCGTCACCACCTTAATGCCGTTAATCCAGGGGATCCCCATGGTCACCCATCCGGATCCCACCGATGCTGCAAATATCGGTAAAGCGGTAGCCAAGCACCGCGCAACGATCTTGTTCGGCACCTCGACATTATTCCGTCTCTACACGAGGATGTCCCGCGTATTGCCCTTGATGTTCGAATCATTAAGTATCGTCGTTGCAGGCGCCGAGCGGCTTTCTCCAGAGGTCCGCGATGCGTTCAAACTAAAATTCAACAAAGACATCCTGGAGGGCTATGGCGCGAGCGAAACGACCCCGGTCGCGAGCGTGAACATACCCGACGCACTAGACGTCGGCAATTGGAAGGTCCAGCGCGGCGCTAAACAAGGGACCGTGGGAATGCCTTTGCCGGGTACGAGTTTTCGCATCGTCAATCCAGAAACCTATCAGACGCTACCGCCGAACAACGATGGGCTCGTCCTAATTGGTGGCAGCCAAGTAATGCTCGGGTACCTGAACGCGCCGGACAAAACCGCCGCAGCAATTATCACCCTTGATGGATTGCGTTGGTACAAGACGGGCGACAAAGGTCGCATAGACAAAGATGGATTTCTAACTATCGTCGATCGATATTCCCGTTTCGCCAAGATCGGCGGCGACATGATCAGCCTGACCGCGGTAGAAGAATCGGTGCGCGCGGCGCTCGATTCCGCGAAACTTGCATGCGTCGCCGTTTCGATTCCTGATCCCGCCGAAGGCGAATGCATCGTCCTAATTATCAGCTCCGCGGGATCCGACGTCATGGATCTCGATTCAATCCGCAAACGGATCATGGACCATGGGGTCCACCCCCCGATGACGCCATCGCGGTTTGAAATTGTCGAGGAGATCCCAACTTTGGCGAGCGGAAAAATCGATTATATCGCCGCCCGCAAATTAGCATTGCTTGGTGCAGGCTGAGCACGACCATGTGGATCATCGGTCATCGCGGGGCCGCTGGAACATGGCCGGAGAATACCTTGCTCTCGATCGGCCACGCGCTTGATTACGGCGTCGATTGGATTGAGATTGATATTCGAATGGTAGATAACACGTTCATCGTGCTCCACGACGAGATGCTCGAACGTACGACCGACGGATTCGGCTCACTCTATCGGTATTCACTATCTGCATTACGCCGCTTAGATGCCGGTCACGGTGAGCGGATCCCGCTGTTGACAGAAGTCATGGACCTGATCGATGCGCGGGCCGGTCTCAATATCGAAATCAAGCAGTCCGGGCTCACTCAAGCCCTAGTGGCGCTTAGCAAAGACTATATCGCGCGCCAGCCGAAATGGCGCGGCCGCCTGATGCTGTCATCATTTGCCGGTGAAATAATGATGGAATTGAGTGCCGCGGTACCGGCCGGCTGCTTGCTTGGTGCGCTGAGTGATGACGGCACCGACGAGTCGCTGCACAGTGCTCTCAAGATAGGTGCGTTCTCACTCAACATATCGTTGCAAGCGTTATCGATCGCACTGGTTCAACAGGCACATAATCAGGGCTTGAAGATCCTCGTTTACACGGTAAATGACCACGCGGATATCACCCGTTGCTGCGAATGCGCGGTAGACGGGATTTTCACCGACTTCCCGCAACGGGCGATTGCGTTTCTGCAAAACTCACCTATGCTTGGCCGCAGCTGAAACAACAATCGAGTATTGATGTGGCCTTTATTCTCGCCCTCGACCAAGGCACGACAAGCTCACGCGCGATCGTTTTCGACGACCAGCAAAACGTCGTCGGATCGGCGCAGCGCCCGTTTCAGCAGCTGTTTCCGCGCCCCGGCTGGGTCGAACACGATCCCATCGCGATCTGGGAAACCCAACGCGACGTCGCGATCGAGGCCCTGAAAAAAGCGAAAATTGGCCATGCGGATATCGCGGGCATTGGGATCACAAACCAGCGCGAGACAACCGTCGTATGGGATCGCCGTACGGGTCAACCGATATACAACGCGATCGTATGGCAGGACCGCCGCACGACGCAAGCGTGTGCCGCCAAACGTGAGGCCGGTCACGAAGCATTGGTCAGGAGCGTGACCGGGCTGCTGCTGGATCCTTATTTTTCGGCGAGCAAAATTTGCTGGATTCTGGACAACTGCGACGGCGCACGCGAATCTGCCGCCGCCGGACACCTTGCGTTTGGCACGATCGACACGTGGTTGATCTGGAATTTGACCAATGGTCGATCGCACATTACCGACCCCAGTAATGCGTCCAGAACCTGTTTGTTCAACTTGCAATCGCAACAGTGGGATGAATCCATGCTTGAGCTGTGGGACATCCCACGCTCGCTGTTGCCGGAAATCACGTTTTCAAGCGGTCGCCTCGCGCACTGTACGACGCCCGCTTTTGATGGCGTCGTGATCGCCGGGATTGCCGGCGACCAACAGGCGGCGCTGTTCGGACAAACCTGTTTTTCCGTCGGCGACGCAAAATGTACCTACGGGACGGGCTGCTTTATTTTGCTCAATTGTGGGGATCGGCCGGTATTTTCGCGCAACCGACTGCTAACGACAGTCGCGTGGACGATCAACGGCGAAACCGAATATGCACTGGAGGGCAGCGTATTCATCGGCGGGGCCGTCGTTCAATGGCTACGAGATGGATTGGAAATAATTGCTCACGCGGCGGACATTGAGGCGCTAGCCGCCAACGTCGAAAGCACCGACGGGGTGGTATTAGTCCCCGCGTTTTCCGGATTAGGGGCACCGTATTGGGATCCGAATGCGCGCGGAACAATTATGGGGATAACGCGCGGCACGACCAAAGGCCACCTTGCGCGCGCGGCCCTGGAAGGGATCGCATTTCAAGTGTCTGACGTCCTCGATGCCATGCAAGCGGATATCGGTACGACGCTATCGAGTTTGAAGGTTGATGGCGGAGCCAGCGCAAATAATTTGTTGATGCAACTGCAGTCGGACATATCGCACACCGTACTGATCCGACCAGCCAACCATGAAAGCACGGCCGTCGGCGCCGCCAGCCTTGCCGGTTTGGCCGTCGGCACGTGGAAAGATCGCGCCGAGTTGTGCGCGCTGTCGGCAGAAGCGCGTCGCTTTCTCCCGACGACCGATTGCCGCGCAATAGACGGGCAGCGCGCGCTTTGGCGCAAGGCCATAGAGCGCACCCGGCAGTGGATATCCGACGATAAATGATCAGCACAAAGCACACCGAGGGATCTAGTAAAAACAATGAGAAAAAAATTCAAATTGCCAACAGCTCGCACGTCTTTCCACGGCTTTCCTTCTGACACCTTAGACTTTCTGGACGATCTGGCGTTAAACAACAACCGCGAGTGGTTCGCGCGCAATAAGCATCGATATGAGGAATTCGTCATTACTCCGTCGCTCGATTTCATTGCTGCAGTGGGTGAACGTATGCCTAAGCTATCAGAGCACATCACCTGCATCCCCAAACGGGTCGGCGGTTCGCTTTTTCGAATCTATCGCGATGTTCGATTTGCGCGCGATAAACGTCCTTATAAAACGAACATCGGCATCCATTTCAGGCATACACAGGCACGCAACGCACATGCGCCCGGTTTTTACTTCCACATCGGGATCGATGAATGTTTTATTGGCGGCGGCATGTGGCGTCCAGACGGCCCCGCGTTACAGCGGATCCGCGCGCGGATTGTCGACCAGCCTGCCGCGTGGAAAAAACTACTGCGAAGTCGTAAGTTCAACAACAATTTCAAACTGGGCGGCGAAAGCTTGAAGCGTCCGCCGAGGGGTTTCCCGCCGGAACACCGTTATGTTGAGTACCTAAAACGGAAAGACTTTATCGGGATCTGCAACTTCGATCATGGGTTGATTCTTGATTCCGACGTGGTCGATTACGCGCTCGAAATGTACTCAGCCGCCCAACCGCTGATGCGTTTCCTGTGTGATAGTCAAGAATTACAGTACTAGGAGCCTATTCCCATTCAAGTTCGCGGAACGCCCTACTTACATTGCGCGGGTGGCGATCATTGAGCGACCATGGGGCAGCCGCGTCTCGGCTCATCGACTTCATCGCGTCCTCCAAGAACACGCCGCTAGCTACGGCTTTTCGGCCATCAGACAAAAGCGCCGCAAGGTATTGCCGCTCCGCCTCGGCGGCGGCGGGCCATTGCCCGCTCGGCGGGCCGTGACCCGGTACGATACGCAAAAACGGTTGCGCCTGATATTTTTCGAGCCACGCCAGCCAACCTTTAAGGGATCCGTCGAGGATCGGTAGTCGCCCCATAAATACCAGGTCCCCGGTCCATAACGTACGCGTGGTTATATCGAGTACCGATAAGTCTGCGTTGGTGTGCGCCGTATCGTGCGCTTCGAGCAGTAGCATTCGATCGCCTAAATCTAAGATCAGCTTGTCGTTTACCGTCGTCGTCGGCCCAACGATCGCATCGCCGTTCCTGCCGTCGAGTTCAGCACTAAAATAATCGGCAAAAAACCCGCGGTTTCCGGCCATCGCTTCGGCTAGATTTCGATGGCCTATAAACGCGACACCATCGGCGACAAATGCTGCGTTTCCAAGTACGTGATCGAAATGCACATGGGTATTGATAACGTAACAAATTGGTCGCGCCGTGTGTTTTAAAATGGCGGCGTGCAAACGGCGACCAGTCGCCAGGGCACCACCAGTATCGATCACAGCGACACATTTTTTTCCGATAATGAAGCCAATATTGGCGCTGTCGCCACGTTTTGGATGATCAAGATCGACCGTATGCCCACGATGGACGAAAATTCCGTCGGCAACTTCAACGAGAGCAAAGTCGGCGTTTACGGGCGCCGATGCACGAACGGTGATTACGCCCAACATCGCAGATGCCAAAAAGCAACCCACCAGCAATCGCCCGCGACGGCGCGGTAGTTTCATAATCGATCTTTTTTTCAGGCTACGCCTAGTGCCGCCGGCCAAGCGAGAATTGCTACCTGCCCACGGCGACGACGCTCAGCGTTGCGGGTCGACGAGCGTCATTCAGATTGGAATATAGATGCTCAATAATGTCCCGCCCGTTCGCCGTCACTTTAAGCAGGCGAAGCGATTCGATAATATACGGTTCAACGCTTTTATCAAAAAATAAAGGATAGGCTTGCAACAGATCGCCCGGCATCTCATAACCCATGCCTGCATTGAAACCGACCTCTTCAAACTCGTAAAAAATGGCCGCAAGCTTGTGCAAATAGCGAGGGTCACTAAGTTGTCCGATTAGATCGGCCCCACGAACAAGGCCAGGATAATCCGCATCCCGCTGATAGTATGGATCGATGGGTACGGGAAATCTCGTGCGCTCAATACAGGCCTGAATTGCCGGAATGTCGACTAACTCCAGGCCGCCGAAAGTTTCTTCTACAAATCGCTTCCCGCGGTTTACATGGATCGGCATTAATGCCGCATCGCTACGCCGTGCCGGAATTAGGGTCAGTTGCTTGCCGATTCCGTTCGCAAGACGCTCGCCATCGTCGTCACGACAAATACCCCGGACGTAGCCAATGTCGTGACACAAAAGCGCGATTACCATACTCAGCCATTCACGGTGGGTAACGTTCGACGCCAGGATCTGTTTGGCCTGCAGGATCTCAAGACCAACAATGGTCACATGAACGGTATGTTCGACATTGTGGTAAAGCGCATCGCTGGTCGCGATGTGCCCAAGTGCGGTCGATGCTGCATCCTTGGCCTGCTGGACGGTCACTCGATCGGCACTACCAAACATCGTCTCGAACGCGACATCGAGCCGCTTAGCGACTTCGGACATCAACAGCTGCGTAACATCGAGCATATTAAACCCTAGTGAATGGAGGATCCGTTCCAATACGCTGCGCAACGGTAAAATCGCGCCTTCCGTAGACCAGCTAATTATCGACCACTCTGGACCAAAGTATAGGATTTAGGTCTGCGATTTTCCTACGAAATGGGTCTGTTTTGTGACAAAGTTACGTTCCTAACTGCCAGGCGTCGCGCCTGCGTCGAGTAACGGATGGTAAAAATGCGGTGCGCTCGCCTATTCACCGCGTGTTCGACCGTATTGCTGCGTCGCACCAAATCGGCCGGGCGGGGCGAATTAGGGCCGTCTACAGCCACGGAATCACCATCAGGACGAGGGGTTAAATAAGCGTAAGGCCCAAATGGGCGAGCGTCCAACCACTCCGCCGACCACAACAATCCGACGTTTAAGCGGAGCAAAGTTTATGCACGGGATGACCCGTCGCCGCGCAGCATCGGCCGTAATCTGCGCCAAGCGGATCCTTGGTTCGACACAGGTATTCGCCCGAGGAAGCATAATGGTTTCTAAATTCCTCGGCGCAGATCGATAATGCACGTGTCTCAAGCTTATTCGTCGCGGTGATCAAAACAGACTGAAATATTCAAAGCGCCTTTGCCCGATGCGCTCAATACAAACTGAATGTCGCCGGCGTAGCGTGTTACAGGTGACGTGCGATTTTCGACAACAACTAATGTACAAAACGTTTTACGTCTTCTCGGCATGATTCGCAAATCAGATCAACAAGCGTAAAATGCGACTGAGCGTAACCGCCAAACTTTACGCTGCGGGGATCAAATAGAAAGAAGCTGCAATCGTTAACAACAATTAAGTCGTGTTTGCGACGGGTGTACCAAAACATGATTGAAAGATACGTCGAATACGAGCATGAAGGAACCGTCTTGGAAGGCTATTTGGCAGTAGACGAAGCGCACACTTAGCCACGGCCAGCCGTGCTGGTTGCCCATACTTGGGAAGGCCGCAGCGAGTTCGTTTGCGATAAAGCACGGATACTGGCGGGTCAGGGTTACGTCGGCTTTGCACTCGACTTGTATGGCCGGGGCGTCGTTGGTAGCGGACCAGAGGAAAATGGCCGCTTGATGCAACCATTTCTTGATGATCGGGTGTTTCTACAAGCACGACTGCGCAGCGCATTTGACGTCGTGCGGTTGCAGGATGAGGTTGATAATCGCAATATCGCGGCCATTGGCTACTGCTTTGGCGGTCTATGCGTGTTGGACCTCGCGCGCACCTGCGCGGACGTACGCGGAGTGGTCAGTTTTCACGGCCTCCTGGGCAAGCCAGGTAATACCGACGGCAATGCCATATCGGCGAAGGTCCTGATACTGCATGGCAACGACGACCCCATGGCGCAAGTTGATGATGTCGTGGCGATCGAGAAGGAACTGACTGAAGCCGGGGCCGATTGGCAATTACACGCGTACGGTAACACAGTGCATGCGTTCACCAATCCCAATGCCAATGATCCTGGCTTCGGCACGGTTTACAACACCCTCGCCGATCACCGCTCGTGGATAAGTTTGATGAACTTTCTTAGCGAGGTCCTCGATTAGCCGCCATTCCGTCCGTAGCGAACAACGATCACTCTAAAATGAGCGCAGCCTGCAATACCCGTACCACGCGCGCTTAATGCAGTCTGCTTGCACGAGGCGATCTCAATGGCAGCCAGCGTGGCCATGCGATTATGCGCCGGGGGACATAAGACGCTCTAGAATTTTCGCAACCTAGAGCCATTACGATGGCACGGTGGTCGGGTTTTGCCCACCGGCGCAACGTCCCAGTCTCAAAACATTTCAATATCACTCTTGGCTTCAGGTTGTACGATTTTCCCGGCGTCGACGAGTTCCGAATAAACTGCCAATTGGTTTCGCCCATGTTCCTTGGCGTAGTAAAGAGCCTGATCAGCATGCCCCACCACCGTCGTTGGATTATCGTCCGCGTGGATTTCGACCAATCCAATCGATAATGTCACCTGGTCGATCTGACCAAAGTGCTTCTGCGATATCTGCAACCTAAATCGTTCAAAAACCATGATTGCAGCTGCCTGTTGGGTGGGCCCGATTACCGCGATAAATTCCTCTCCGCCGTACCGAAACAGCAAATCCCCGGCGCGAAAGCATTCTCGCATGAGGGCGCCAACCATTATTAGCACTTCGTCGCCGTAAAGATGACCGTAAGTATCGTTAACCCTTTTAAAATGATCAATATCAAAAATACCCAACCAATATTTTTCTCCTGTGTGCAGCTGCCGGCGATCGTTTTCCTCTATCGAAGCGTCAGAATGACTAAATTGAATGATTCGGTTGACCTTTTCCAGAAACACTCTGCGGTTGAGGAGCCCAGTCAATGTGTCGTGTTTCCCTTCCGACAGAATCTGCAGGTAATTAGCAAACACCTGAGTCATTCCTTCAATAATACAAATATCCGTATCAGAAAGAGTCTTGTGCTTTACGCACAGTAGATAGCCAATTTTTGCGCCGTTCAAAACCGGGAGCACGTAAGCCGAATACGCAGAACTTTCGATCACTTGCTTGTCTTGTTGGTCGAGGCATTTTTCGACCAACGGGTTAAAGACGTCGCGCGCGGTTGAGCGGATGGTGGCGACATTATCGTCATTGTATATGGCCTCGCTGCCTCCTGCCGCTACGATCGAGCTGCGAGTCTCAACACCATCATCTGTTTCAACGAACAATATTTCAAGCAATAAAATGACGTCAACCGCTAACAATTGATTTATCGTTGTTACCAAACTTTCCGCCAATACATACTCCTCTTTATGGCGGGTGATCTGAACAACGGAGTCGATAATGTTTTCAAGGACGACCATGTTTGATGCTTTATAGTGCTGTGGGTTTTACTAATCACCCCTCCAACGGAGGTCAAGAAATCCCTTTTTTTCTGGAACGACAGATGTTCCATTTTGTTGTCGATCGCGGACTGCAAACCTTGCTAACCCCGCCCAAAACTACACAATATCCAGAGCCGCAAGGGAACGATCCTTGATTAGGCGTAGTACGCTGGTAGGAACAATAAATGACCCCCATCCATTTATCAATTCGCTAGGTCAAGAAAAACCTCATCGTCGCAGTGCGATCAAGGAATTTTAAGTACCGCTCGCGCGCGCACAAAGACATCTTCCGGGACACCCATTGCGCGTTTGAGGGCGACATCGCGATCCCATGGGTTTTTCAACCTGCCAACTTTGCGGATCTCGCCGATGCCGATGCGGCCAATTTGATACCACGGTGAGACGAGCGGAAAAAATTGCAGCGGCCAATCGCTGCCGTATAGCATCCGCTCCGACAATCCGGGAACCGCCAACGCATCATACAGATAGCCAAGTTTGTTAATCTGAGTGAGACTTGAAATTTCCGTATATAGGTTCGCATAGCGCGCAAATAGCGGG
>SMVA01022744.1_pt1 | contig 15575 bp, 15 predicted proteins | sample 2456451 | NCBI WGS metagenome assembly SMVA01 (sample SAMN11095933, study PRJNA526329) | marine sediment metagenome | biome: Marine sediment; feature: Surficial sediment; material: Deep marine sediment; isolation source: Hadal surficial sediment | place: Pacific Ocean | collected 2014-05 | depth...
CCGCGGGCGGCCCTGGTGGACCATCGGGCCAGCCACTTCATCAACCCCGACCTTGAACAGAAGGCCAAGGCTGCGTAGCCTGCTCAACAAGCAATGCCTGCTCAACGAATTTCAACAGTGGCCGGGACATTCCCCGGGTCGCCGCTTTAGCAATTCGTTAAGCATATTCGTCTAACGTGAAAAATGGTGATGCAGAGATTGAGAGTTCTTACCGATCCTCTCTGACTTTGCGAATGACTCCCTGTAGGATACCTCCCTGTTGAACTGGGCCGCCGTAAATGGCGGCCCTTTTGTTTGGCCCGATCCGCGTCGCGCGGCCGCCGGTGGCATGCTGGACCGGCTCCGCGAGCGCGTGTAGGGTGCGGCGCATCCGGAACCGGGGAGGGCGCGATGGCCGAGCCCAATTTTCTCAAATTCGACACATTGGCGCTACACGCGGGCCAGCACCCGGACGCACAATTCGGCGCCCGCGCCGTGCCGATCTATCAGACCACGTCATACGTGTTTCAGGACGTGGATCATGCCGCCGCCCTGTTTAACATGGAGCGCGCGGGGCATATCTACTCGCGAATCAGTAACCCGACCGTCGCGGTGCTCGAGGAGCGCTTGTCGGCGCTCGAGGGCGGTGTCGGCGCGGTCTGCACGGCCAGCGGCCAGGCCGCGCTGCATCTGGCGATCGTCACATTGATGGACGCCGGCGGCCACATCGTGTCGTCGAAGTCGATCTATGGCGGCAGCTACAACATCTTCACGCACACACTGCCGCGCTTCGGCATCACCACCACCTTCGTGGACCCACGCGATCCGGCCGCCTTCAAGGCCGCGATCCGCCCCGAGACCCGGCTTGTGTTCGGCGAAACCCTGGGCAACCCGGCGCTTGAAGTCATGGACATTGCCGCGGTGGGCCAAGTCGCGCACGACGCCGGGCTTCCGTTGATGATCGACAACACCTTCGCCACGCCCTATCTGTGCCGGCCGTTCGACCTCGGCGCGGATTTGGTGATGCATTCGGTAACCAAGTTCCTGGGCGGCCATGGCGTGGCCATCGGCGGCGCGCTGGTCGATGGCGGCCGCTTCGACTGGGAAGCCTCGGGCAAGTTCCCCACCATGACCGAGCCCTATGCCGGCTATCACGGGCTCGATTTCGCGGAGGAATTCGGTCCCGCCGCCTTGATCATGCGCGCGCGCGCCGAGGGCTTGCGCGACTTCGGCGCGTGCATGAGCCCGAGCACCGCTTTCTACATCATGCTCGGCGTCGAGGACCTGCCGGTGCGCATGGCCCGACACGTGGAAAACACGGTCAGGGTGGCGGAATTCCTGGACGATCACGACGCCGTCGAATGGGTCACCTACCCCAGCCTGCCCAGCCATCCCGACCATGCATTGGCCAAGCGGACCCTGCCCAAGGGCGCCGGCGCGATCTTGTCGTTCGGCATCAAGGGCGGGCGCGAGGCGGGACGCAAGTTTATCGAGAGATTATCTATATTCTCGCACCTCGCCAATGTCGGCGACGCCAAGTCGCTGGTCATTCACCCGGCCAGCACGACCCACCAACAGATGAGCGCCGAGCAACTGAAGGCTTCGGGCGTGGGCGAGGAATTGGTGCGCCTGTCGGTCGGGCTGGAAGACGCCGGCGACCTTACCGCCGACCTGGGCCAGGCGCTCAAGGCGTCGCGCAAAGGGTGAGCCATGGACCTGACGGTAGACGGTAAATCGGTTTACGCGGGCACCGGCGGCGGCGCTTTCGATGGCGCCCAGCCATGCGTCGTGTTCATCCACGGCGCCGGCATGGACCACACGGTGTGGGCGCTGCAGACACGCTATTTCGCCCATCACGGAAATTCGGTGCTCGCCGTCGATATGCCCGGCCATGGCCGGTCGGAAGGCCCGGCGCTCGGCTCTGTCGTCTCGATGGCCGACTGGACGTCGCGGCTGATCGAGGCGGCGGGGGTCGCGCAAGCGGCGCTGGTCGGCCACAGCATGGGCGCGATCGCCGCGTTGGCGGCCGCGGCGCGCCGTCCCGAGCGCGTGCGTCGGCTCGCGCTGTTGGGCGCCACGCTGGCCATGCCGGTCCATCCGGACTTGCTGGCCGCGACGCGCGACGACCCGGCGCTGGCGATCCAGTTCATCGTCTCATGGGCATACGGGCCGAGGGCCCATCTTGGGGGCATGCGCGCGCCTGGGCTGTGGATGTTGGCCGGCGGCCAGCGCCTGCTCGAGCGCGACGCGGCCAGCGTTCTGGCCACGGATTTCGCCGCTTGCAACACCTATGAGGGGGGCCTGGACGCGGCGGCCAAGGTTGCCTGTCCGACCTTGATCTTGTGCGGCGGCCAGGACCGCATGACGCCGAAGCGCAACGCCGAGGCGCTGCGCGCGGCGATCGCGGATGCCCGCCTCGAAATCATAGCCGACGGCGGGCACATGATGATGATCGAGGAGCCCGACCAGACCCTGGACGCGCTCAAGGCCTTTTTGTGAGGCTTCGATGACGGACGTGGCGCCCCGGCGGCGCGCCGACTACAGTTATTTCCGTCGCGTCGAGACCCGCTGGAACGACAACGACATCTACGGCCACCTGAACAACGTGGTCTATTACGCGTTGTTCGACAGCGTGATCAACCGTTACCTGATCGACGAAGGCGGCCTCGATATCGTCAACGGATCGGCGCTCGGCGTCATCCCCGAAACTCGCTGCCGATACCGCAAGCCGCTGCGTTATCCCGATTTGCCGGAAATCGGCATGCGCGTCACGCGGCTGGGCCGATCAAGCGTGGTCTACGACCTGTCGATGTTCCGCGAGGGTGACGACGAGGCGGCGGCCGAATGCCATTTCGTCCACGTTTTCGTCGACCGCGCGGATCAAGACCGCACCGTGCCGATTCCGGACGGCGTCCGCGCCGCGCTGGAGCGTATTCAGGTGGAAACGTAGGCGACGCTAATTCAGGCCGAATTTCTCGAAACGTCGGTTGAAGCGGGCGACCCGGCCCTCGGTATCGACGATACGGGTGCCGCCGCCGGTCCAGGCCGGGTGGGTCAACGGATCGACGTCCAGCTTCATGGTGTCGCCCGGCTTGCCCCAGGTGGTGCGAGTCTTGTACTCGGTGCCATCGGTCATGACCACGGTGATCTCGTGGTAGTCCGGGTGGATGTCTTTCTTCATGGCGGACGCTCCTGGGGCGAAGGCGCCGTATATACCCGAGCCCGAGGCGCGAGACAAGGGCCGCGAGCGGACTTGTTGCGCGGGTTCGCGCGCGTTATACGACATTGCTCATGACCTTGGATGATGCCGCCTTCGATACTCTTGCCGACCGCGCCCTGGCGAACCTGATGGACCGGATCGACGCGGCCATGGGCGACGTCCTTGATATCGACATGGATGGCGCCGTGCTGACGATCGAACTCGATTCCGGCGCTCAATATGTCATCAACAAGCACGCGCCGAACCGCCAGATATGGCTGTCGTCGCCGGTCAGCGGGGCGCGCCATTTCGATTTCACGGATAACGGCGAATGGCGCGACACCCGAGGCAAGAGCGAACTCCACGCACTATTGGCCGATGAGTTGCGCGCCGCCACGGGACGGACCGTCGAATTGCCGTGACGGCGCCGCGGGCGCCGGGAATTTGTCGATTGATTGATTCGTAACAGCCATGTCGCCTGACGTAGGTTCCCTTTTTCCGTCTTTCGATCCGTTCGACACCCGCGAACTGGCGGTCGACGGCACGCACGTGCTGTACCTCGAACAGTTCGGCAATCCTTCGGGCATACCGGCCGTGTTTTTGCACGGCGGGCCGGGCAGCGGATGTCAGCGCGATCAGGCCAGGCAATTCGACCCCTCGGTCTATCGCATCGTGCTTTTCGACCAGCGCGGCGCGGGCCGCAGCAAACCCAAGCGCTGTCTGATCGACAACACCACCGCGCACCTGGTCGCCGATATCGAGACGATTCGCCAAGCCCTGGATATCGAGCGCTGGCTGGTCGTCGGCGGATCCTGGGGCTCGACATTGGCCGTGGCCTACGGCGAGACTCACCCGGACCGCCTTCTCGGCATGGTGTTGCGGGCGGTCTTTCTGGGCACGGCGTCCGAAGCCCAATGGGCCTTCGTCAAGGCGGCGGAGACATTCCGCCCGGAGCTTTGGCGGGCCTTCGTCGGGCTATTGCCCGAAGCCGAGCGCACGACGCCGCTGGCCGCCTATGGCGCGCGGCTGATGGACCCCGACCCACGCGTCCATGTTCCCGCGGCGCGGGCCTGGAGCGAGTACGAGCGCGCGCTGTCGGTGCTGCGGCCAGCCAACGTCAAACTTCCCGATTCGCTTTACGACGAGTCCGCCACGGACGACACCAACACACCCAACACGCCCTTCGTGGAATGGCATTACATCGCCAACGACTGCTTCCTCAATGACGGTCAGCTGTTGCGCGACGCCAATCGTCTGGTGGGCATCCCCGGCATCATCGTTCAGGGCCGATACGATCTTCTGTGCCCGCCGGAGACCGCCGCCCGGCTGGCCGCGCGATGGACCGACGCCGACCTGCGATTGGTTCCAGACGCCGGGCATTCGGCCATGGAACCCGGAATTCGCGAAGGCATGATTGCCGCGATCCGCGAATTCGCTACCCGATTGGCCTCCTAAAGGGCCAAATCGTCCCGACCGCCGCCGAGAAAACCGCGTGGACTGTATCCGAAGTCACGGCGGGCCGGACCATCATCGAACGCCAGGTCACGGTTCATCCGCCGGACCATGTCGGCGGTGATCGCCGGGTTGCCGCCGAGCCGTCCCCAGAACGCCGCCAGGGTTTCGAGAAACGGCACGGACACCAGCCGGCGACGGCGACCCAGGCAGTCGAAAACCCGCCCGATCATCTCGCGATACGCCAGGGTCTCGCCGCCACACAGGTAATATGTCTGGCCATGGGCCGCGCGACAGTCGATGGCGGCGAGGGCCGCCGCGGCCAAGTCGTCGGCGTGAACGGGCTGGCGCAGTCCGGCCGCGGCGCCCGCGACCGGAAACACCCCGAAGCGATCGATGAGCCGGGCGGCGGCGGTCACGTTCATGTCGCGGCCCCGGCCATAGACCAGGGTGGGACGCAAGATCGTCCACGCGATTCCCAACGCGTCGCAACGCGCCCGCACCGCCTCCTCCGCCGCCGCGATATCGGCCACCACCTGGCGCTCGCGTGGGTTTTGGGTGTCCCGCTTGCCGATCACCGAACTCGTGCTGAATGCCACGAGCCGGCGTACTCCGGCATGCCGCAGATCGTCGAGATGGGGTGGCAGCAGCCACAGGCCGGTGGCGTGAATCAACGCGACAATGTCGCCGTCGGGGAGACGCAACGGCGGAATCGTCAACTCGCCGTCGAACCAGACCGTGTCGCCGACTTGTGGCGCGGTGTTTCGATGCCGAAGCGCCACCACCCGCCAACCCTGGCGTGGCGCGCCGGCCAGGACACCCGCGCCGATCTGGCCGGTCGCCCCAAACAGCAGAAGAGACCGCGCCGGCGACTCGATCACGGGCTCAGATTCAGGCTCGGGCGCCATCGCGTGGCGGTTCCCGCTCAAGCCTTTCCGCGTAATAGGCCGCCAGTACCGCGCCGACCCGCCCGCTCCGCCCATCGGTAGACGTGAAGGTGCCCTGGGCGCCGTCCGGCAACGTCAACAGACGGTACGTTACCACCGTGACCGAACGACCCTCGCGGGCCTCCCGCTCCAGCCGTGCCCAGGCGTCGCGCCGGAAAACCATGTCCGTGGGGTCCAGCAGCCCGTCCAAAACAAGCGCCGCGCGCGGCGACTCCAGCGCCACGGCCAGCGCCAGTTGCGCCAGCGCCCAGTCGGGGTAGATCGCGATGCGGTCGTCGAACAATCGCCCCAGAGCGGCGGTCCGGCGAATCTTCTCCACCACGTCGCCGTCCGAGTGGGGCCGCCGCCACGCCCTGACGATCAGGCCCACCATTTCTTGGCCGGTCAGGCCCTTGACAGGATCGGTCCAGGGCCGAAAGGCGGGGCCCTCGGCCGGTCCATGCTCCCCCCACGCGACGCGCAGATGCGGCAAGCCCGGCGTACCTTCGTGGGGAGCCTCGCCCGGCATGATCGAAGCCGCGCCGCGGCCAAGCCAAAACACCAGCGCCAATCCAATCAGACCCGCCGCCGGCAATACATCGAGGCTGATCGGCTGGCCGTACCAAATCGCGTTGTGATAGGCCGCCAAGAGGTGCGAGACGGGATTGAAGGTGGTGAACAACTCACTCGCTTCGGCCGGGATGTCGCCAAATTTGTACATCACCGGCGACAGGAACCACAGCAAGCCGGCCACGACCGCCAAGGGGAACGGACCGGCGCCGCGATGGCGCGCTCTCAACCGGCCATGGGCCAGCACGATCGCGGCGTTCCACACACCTTGCACGGCCAGGATCGGGACGACCCAAATCAATTGTTCAAGTTTCTGTTCGGGAGCGCCGATAGCGACCGAAAGGCACAGGGCCGCGCTCAAGGACAAGATCGTGACCAACGTGGGCGGCGCGACCACCACCAACAGTGCCGTCACGCGGTGGTTGCGGCCGGCTTCGGCCATACGGTCGGAAAGCGGAGCAAAATTGACGCCATCCAGAATGCAGCCCAGGGTCCATCGAAAGGACACGAATCCGATCAGCAGGAACATGTAGCGGTCGATACCGCGCAGCCCGAAAACGCCATCGAGCACGAAATAGACGACCGCGGCATAGATGAACGGATCAAGGACCGCGCCAGCCAGAAACAGCAACCCGCTGGGCTTGGCCAGGCGGTACCGTGCCTTCACCGCCGCCAACGACAAAGCGGCCATATTGGTGGGCATGAATGCTTTGTTTCCGTCGCTCACGGACGCGGCGAGCCTCCCGGGAAGCAATGGTGTTTGCGCCACGCGGGTGATACCCTGTCAGGCAATGAAAATGGTGATCGAACGCGCGCGATCGCGCGGAAAGTCGGCTTTCGATTTCGCCGCGATACCCGGCGCCAGAGGACATTCGCCAGGACGCCGTCCAACTCGGTCATTCCGTTGCGGCACGGAATCATGAAACATCCGTCCAAATCCAGTGCCTCGGCGGCGGGTTGCGAGCAGATCGATATCGGGCGCGATCTCATATCCGTGATCATCGTCAATTTCAACGCGGGCGACTATTTGCGCGCGGCCGTCGACAGCGTCGTCGCCCAGGATGGGATAAGAGCCGAAATAATCGTCGTGGACAACGCCTCGACGGACGGCAGCATTGCCCACCTGCGAGACGGCTTGGGCAACACCGATCGGTTTCGGCTGATCGAGATCGACAGCAATATCGGGTTTGCCCGCGCTTGCAACGTGGGCATCCAGGTCGCGCAAGGCCGCGCCCTCTTGCTGGTCAACCCGGATTGCCGGCTGTTTCCGGGCGCCGTGGCAACCTTGCGCGACGCGCTGGACGCCGACCACGAGATCGGCATGGTCGGGCCACGCATCATCAACCCGGACGGGAGCGAACAACGTGGGGCGCGTCGTGACGTTCCCAATCCATGGCAGATTTTCTGCGTCGCGCTGCAGCTTCATCGCTTGATGCCGAATCACCCGCGGTTCCGCGGTTTCAACCGACACGGCGAGCCGCTGCCCGACAAACCCGCCGAAGTCCAGGCGGTGTCGGGCGCATGTATGATGGTCAAGCGGGAAACCGTCAGCGCGGCCGGTACTCTCGACGGCGACTATTTTCTGCATTTCGAGGATCTGGATTGGTGTTTGCGAATCAGCACGGCCGGATGGCGGATAGTCTTCGTTCCGGACGCTGTCGTTGAACACACCCAAGGTGTGTGCGGCGCAAGAACCCCGTTCCGTGTCGAATTTCACAAGCACAAGTCGCTGATCCGGTTCCTACAGAAACATTTTGCCCAATTCTATCCGTCGAGCTTCATGGCACTGGTAGCCGTACTGGTAATGGTCCGCTTTGCGGTTCTCGTGCCGCGACTCGCGTGGCGCCGATTTTCTGGAAAGGGTCGGTTGGGCATCGTTGCGGCGCCTGAACGTTCCGATCAAACATGAGGCGCCGTGGGGACCGCGGCCACACCGCTTTCGAAAGGGAAGGAATGATGAACCGGTCGATACTGAAAGCTTTGGTGGCCTTCCCGGTCCTGTTTGCGGTCGCGGTGGGCCCAGCGGTGGGGGCGGAGGGAATCGGCGCCGTGGTCGAATTGGTGCCGCGCGCTTTCGGCGCGCCCCCTGATCAGACGCCCCAGTTGGTGGCCGCCGGCTACGACGTCGTATCGGGCGAACTGTTGCAGACCGTTGCGGGCGCGTCCCTGCGCGTTCGGTTCATCGACGATACCGATCTTAGGATGGGCGAAAGCAGTCTCGTCGTGCTCGACAACATGATCTACGATACCCAACGCGGAGTCGGCGACTTCGCGTTGACCGTGGCCGCCGGGGTGGCCCGCTTCATCAGCGGGAAGATCGACCCGGATAACGTCGTGATCCGCACGCCGACCGCCGTGATCGCGATTCGGGGCACCGATTTCATCGTGGCGGTGGCTCAGAACGGCGCCACCCGCGTCGCTGTATTGGACGGCATCGTGCAAGTCACGCCCATCGGCGGTCTCCCGTCGCTGGTGCGGCGCGGCCAGACCGCCGCCATCGCGCCGGGGGCCGGTTCCGCCGTGATAGAGGAAGGCGTGAACGTCCCCAGCGACCCCGGCCTGGGTGACCTTGAAGCCGACGAAGGCGACACCGATAGCGACAGTGACTCCGGCGATTCGGGCGGCACCGAAGATGCCAGTGAACAGCCTCGGTTCGAACAGACCGTTATACCGACCCTGCCGCCGATAAAACCCAACATGCCGGCCCCACAGCCGCCGCACCCGACGTTCAGCCCACAGTACTGACCCGCGGGCGCGTGGCCGTCCGCGTGAAGGGATGACCTCGGTGGCACCATGACGATCGAAAAATCGGCGCGGCCCGAGGTCCGTCGGGGCGCCGGGGCGCTTCTCCGGCGGGTCGGCGTTCTCGTCATCTGGTTTGCGCTTGCCGCGGGCCTGGCAATCGTTTTCCTTGCCTTGCCACCGTTTCAGACCGGTATCTGGATTCAATCCGAACCGGTGGGCCTGGCGCTTCACGCGGTCGCCGCGCTGGCCGCGCTAGGCATGGCGCTGGTATTGTTCGGCGGCTCGCGCGCCGCCGGAGCCGCGATTCGCCACCCGTTCGTTTTGTTGCCGGGCGCCCTCGGTCTGTGCGGCCTCGCGCTGGCGCCAAGCGTCGATATCCCCCTGCTGTCGTGGTTCGGGACACCGGAGCTGGGCGAGGGAATCGCCGGCCATTTCGACCTTGCGGCGCTGATCGCCGGTTCCCTGGTCATGCGGCGCTATCGTCGTTTGCGGCGCGGCCTTGCCTGGATCGCGCTTGCGGGGGCTACCGGGGCGGCGGCCCTGACCGTCCACACCGAGGCGCGGTGGGCCTGGGCGCCCTTCTGGTTTTACGACTATTTGGCGTTTTACGGCATTTTTGTCACGGTCATCCTGCTCGGGGCGCTACGGCCGCGGGCCATGCCATGGCGCCTTGCCGTGGTTGCCTACGGCTTCGCGGTGGTGGTGCTGTCGGGAAACCGCGCCGCCATCGTCTTGGCGCTGGTCCTTGTTCCCGCGGTTTGGGGCGGCCTTTGGCTGCTGCGCCGGCGCGCCGCCGTGGCGCGGTGGCTGGCGGCGGCCGGTGTCGCGGCGGTGCCCCTTGTCATGATCCCCGCGGTGATCCAAGGCGGCGAATCCGGGGTCGCGTCATTACACTCGCGGCTGTTGCACCTCGAGGTCTCGGGAAATGCCCTGCGCGACGCGCCGTTGCTATTGATCAACGGACAAGGTTGGGGGCGGCACGGAGACCGCGTGAACGTCGACCTGCCGGCGCGATCGGTCGACTTCCTGGCCGACCGGAATGTCGGAGCGGATTGGGACGCCGTCAGCAAGCAGGTTCATTTTCACAGCCACCACTTTCTGGTCGAGGCCTTGTTGTCCGTCGGCGTGCTGGGCTTGTTGCTGGCCTGGGCGATACCGGTGGCCCTTCCGCTGTGTTGCCGGCGCGAACGAATCGCCGAGGCCGGCGCGTTCGCGGTGCTCTCGGCGGCGTTGTTTTCGCTTTGGTTCCAGCTTCCGGGAAGTGTCCCATACATGGCGCTGGCGTTTGCGGCCATTGCGCGACCAGGCGGCGCGCGACCGACGCCGGCGCGCGCGCGGTCCGCCGCGGCCACCATCGTGTTCGCCGTGGCGATCGTCCTGGCGGCCACCGCGATCAGCGGGACACGTGTCGCAGCGACCATGTTCGAGGCCGCCCGCGCCAACCGCGACACCGAACCGTTGGCGGCCAAAGCGCTGCCGGATTGTGGCCACTTCCTCACCGATTCAGGACGCGGCGGCGTCCATTTGGCGACATTGTTTCGCAGCTTCACCGTCAATCTAACGGCCAAGCTGGCGGATGCCCGGGCGATTCTCGACCAGGACGTGGCGCGACTGCGTGATTATATTTGCGCTTATCGACGGGAAATGACGGGCGGGCGGCCCAGTTGGCGCCTAGCCAGCGTCGGCCTGATCGTGCGGTCCGAACTGGCCTTCGTACTGGATGATCCCAAGCTGAAGCCTGTCGCCAAAGAGTTCCTCGCCGATTGGGGCACGGCGCTGGGCAACTATCTGGCGCGCGCGCGCCGGCGTGGCGACATGGCGGTGCCCTATCTGTCGTGGCGGCTGGCGGCCGGCGACGACGCCGCCGTGGTCGCCATGGCAAGCCGGATATTGGCCGGGGACCGCGACGATCCCGTGGGACTCTGGTTTTCCGGCACCGTGCTGATCGCAACCCCGGAAACGGCGGCCGAGGGAATCGCGCGCATGCGGCGCGCGCTGGCCCTGGGACTCGAGCGCATCATGCCGGTCGACGCCGCGCTCAAAACCCAAATTCGGTCGGCGCCAGGCACGAACGGAAATTAGGACGCGTTGAGACGGCGCGTGGGTTCTGGCACAGTGGGCCGCGCCCCGGCGGCGTCACGTTGATGAACGAAGCGCATGGCCCAATCCGGCGATCCCCGAAACAGCGAGATCGAAGTCCGCCACCTGTACCGGGTCGCGCGAATTCCTTTCCATCTGACGGGGCGGCGCGCCACCATCGTTCTCGCCGCGTTGATCCTTACCGACGTCTTGTTCGTCACCGCCTATCTGTTCAGCACCCTCGCCGATGTGAGGGCGCTCACGGTCGGCCAGCGCCTCGCCAGCCTCGATCTCGATCTGGTCGCCAACCTGCCGTGGGGTTATTCGGTGCTAAAGCTCTACGCCGCCAGCGGGATCGCGGCGTTGGTGGTGCTTGGCGCCGAGCCAGGCCAACGCGCGCCGCCGTTCTGGTATGTCGCAACGGCGACGATGGCCGTCATGGCGGTACTGGGCACCACGCGTCTGGACGAATTGTGGGCCGCGGGGCTGGCGGTCGCCCTGTTCGGCGACGAGACGTCCACGGACACCTACCGCTTGCTCCTGGAAGGGACTGTCCTGGGCGTTCTGTACATCGCCGCCTTGATCCAGTTGCCGGCCAGGTCCAGGCTCGCCTTGACACTTGTTGTGTTATCCCTCGCCGCGTTCCTGCTGGCCCGCGCGCCGGCGGAATGGGGGCTGGGACCGAGCGGCCTCTTCCAGCCGACGGTGTCGGGATTGATCGACAAATTCGGCGCCGCCGCGACGGACGTTGCCTGGCATCAAGGGTTCCGGATGCTGGGGATCAGTTTCGTGATCGGCGCGCTCGCCTTCGCGACCCGCGACCTGCAGCGTGACGCCGTGCGTTATATTTACCACGGCAACGACTGAAGCGGCCCGGTTACTCCACGGTGATCTCCAACCAGTCGCTCCAATTGGGATCGGGGCCATCATACCCCACGCGGACACGGTACGGGCCGTAGGCCGTGATCCAGGTGTCCCAGTAGTGGCGGTCGACGATGCCGAAATCCTTGCGCGTACCCGTGACACGAATCTCTCCCGCCATTTTGAGCAGTCCCCGCCCCGCCTCGTATTGCAGCACGTAAAACGTGGGTGGCCCAGACCATTCCAGCCAGAATCGACCGGCGGCATCGTCATAGGCATAGCTGCCGCTGGACGGCGGATGACGCCATTGCGGGCGCGGCCCGCTCCGCGCCACCGCCGGCGCCGCCTCCTCGGGCCGGCGCGCGGTGGCGAGGTCGGACAGCATGGCGGCCAACATGCGCTCGACCACGTGTGGCTCGCCTTGCGACAGGTCGCGCGTCTCGCCCGGGTCGCGGTCCAGGTCGAACAGTTGCACCCGTTCCACCGCCTCGCGTTGGCGATGGACATGAAGTTTCCATCGCCCCTCGCGGCGCGCGTGGATGAAACGGTCGACCGACGTCGGGTCCGGCTCCGCGTAGCCGGCGCGGCTGGTGACGGCCGTCCAGGGACGTTCCGGCGCGGCCGTTGTCAGATCGGCGCCGTGTAGCGCCACGGGCGAGTCGCGTTCGAGCAGGGCAAGCAGGGTTGGCAGGATGTCCAGGTGGTCCGTGGCGTCCTCCACCACGCCTCCGGGCGGCAGGCGGCGGTCGCCGGGCGGCAGCCACACGATCAGCGGGACGCGGACGATTTCCTCGTGCAAATGACCGGCTCGGGTGGTCGAGGCGTGGCCGACTTGTCCACGTTCAAGCAGTTCCTCGCCATGATCGGCGGTCAGCACCACGATCGTGTTTCGTCGCAGCCCCGATGCCTCGAGAAACGCCCAGAACTCCGCGAACCAGTCGTCGAACTCTCTGAACCCAGCCCGGTACAGCGCAACCACCGCCGCCCTGTCGGAGGCCTCGAACGGCACCGAACCGGCGGGAAGCGCGGGCTCGCGCGTAACCGCGGCCACGCGATCCCCGGCGTCGCCGGGCGGCAGCAACGCCCGCCAGTCGGGCATGTAGGCGGACGCCGGGTTGTACGGCAAATGCGTGTCGAGATAGTGGTACCACAGCACGAACGGCTCACCGGCCACGCGGCGCGCGCCGAGCCAGCCGAACAAGTCGGCCCCGGCATCGACCGTCAGGCCGACCGACTTGAACACGTCGACAAGCATGAACGACTGCAAGCCGGCCACGCGCCAACCGTCCTGGCCGAGCGTCTCCAGCGCCAACGGCCACCCGGCGGCGACCGACTGGCCGCGCGTGTGGACACCGTGTTCGGTCGGCGACAGTCCGGTCAGGATGGACAGAATATTGGTGGCCGTCCAGGCTGAGACCGCGCGATGGTTGGCGAAACGGGTGCCTTGTCCGGACAGCCGCCACAGACGCGGTGTGATGTCCGGCGCGATCGTATCCGCGCGCGCGCCCTCGACCGTCAGCACGATCACGTTGGTCGGCGCCGGGCGGGTCAGTTGGACCACCGACCACGCCACCACGGCAATCAGCGCGAGCCCCGTGGCGCTACCTAAAATCAAGCGGCGTGACATTGGCCAGAACCGGTTCAACAATGGCGGCGACGGACAGCCAGACGACGAGCGCCGCGGTCCACGCGGGCTGCGGCGCGACCGGCGCGTCCAGGCAGACAAGCGCCCACAGGACCGCGGCCGCGAGCAGCGGCGCGAACGCCCATGGCGGCAACGGGTCGCCGGGCAGGCGCGCGACAGCGACCAGGAGACATGCCAGGGCGCCCAGCGCCACGGCCATCGCCAACCAGGCGGCGCGGTCCCCGGCGCGCCGTGGCGAGGGGGCCGAGTTGCCGGCAAACGTTCGGTCGAAAAGCATGACGCCATGTCCAAGGCAAGCGCCGGCGGCCGCGGCCAGACCATTGACCGCCAGGTCCGGCGGGCCGAAATAGCGCGCCGGGTGAAGACCCTGGAGCAGTTCATCGTGAACGCCGAGGAGAGCGGCGACCAACCCCGAGGCCAACCCCAGCCACGCGCCGTCCAGGCGGAAGGCCAGGGCGCGCCGAACCACCAAGGCCAGGAGGATGTATTCGGCGACATGACTGCGTTTGGCGGGGAAGTCCGGATCCGTGATCCAAAACGCCACCACCGCCAGCGCCACCGCCAACGCGATCCAGGGCAGTCGGGCGCGGGGCACGCCGCGATGGAGACGCGCCACGGCCCACAGCACGATCGGCGACGCGAGGATGAAAGGAATCGCGGTCAGCGCGACGGCCGGCAGACGCGCGTCCAGCCACCGCCACAAGGCGAAACTGTTGACGAACGTCACGACGAGAACAACCGCCAAGCCGTACCAGGCCGCTTCGGCGCGGCGGAAGGTTGGAGCATTCAACATGAGAGCGCCAGAGGAGTCCGGTTTGGACACGTGGCTCACCTCTCGATCGGGACCCGACCGCGGTCGGCCGGATGAAGCGCGGGTCAATTGCCCACGGCATACCGTTGGCGAAGAACGAGCCAGTCGCGTACCCAGCAACAATCATGACTGAAACGCGGGATCTCGACTAGGCGCGCCCGCGAGGTGTCCGTCATACGCGCTAAATATGACTTTGCCACCAAGGCCGGCACCGTATCGTCGTTACCGCCCACGAAATGAACTTGTGGCAGGTGCTGGAGTCGACGCGCGAAATCGGCCGGATTCAGCGATCCGCGCAGGGGCGTAAGATCGTGGTGGGCGGTCCATGCCGCGTGATCGAGATTGCCAACCACGGTGGTCAAGCCGACGACGTCGTCGCGCCGCGCGGCAACCAACACGGCCACGCCGCCGCCGCCCGAATAGCCGACAAGCTCGACCGTTTGCGCGCCAAGCACGCTTTTGTATCGGTCGACGGCGCGGTCGATCGCGAAGACGACCTCTTCGGCGAAACGGTCATGCGCCCAATATCTCGGCGCGCAGCCTTGCGCGGTGGCGGGCGTGGTGTATTGGCACGGGCGGGCCAGATAGACCACGGTGGGCGCCGGGTCCAGCACCGCGAGCCGGAGTCCCTTCGGATCCAGGGGGGTGGGGTCGCCGGACAGGACATAGCGGTTTTTCCAGGAATTTCCGTCGCCCTCGATATAGACCACCAGGTGGGACTGGGCATTTCTTCGGCCCTTGAACGCGGACCAAATCGTGAAGGCCCCCGCCGGCACATGCTGGGTCTTGAAACCGTGCTCCTTGGCCAATGCCCGAGCCGAGGCGCGCGGCTCCTCGAACAGACCAAAGGATTGGCAGCCCACCAAGCCGAAGGCCGTGAAAAAGGCAAAAAAAAGGGCCCAGCGTTTCCGTTGGGCCCTTTCGAGGTAAAGGGTTATCACGCGTGCGATCGTCAGAACTTGATTCGTACGTTGCCGGACACGGTCGTCGAACTGAAGTCATCACGTCCAACTTGGGTGCTGCCTTCGATTCCACCGCTGACCCGGTCGCTCAGCGCGAAGCGGACGCCGCCACCGACTTCGAAGCCGGACCGGTCGTTCGCGGGCTGCGCCTGCCCGGCGGCGACCACGGTTTTTTCACGATTGAAGTCGTACTCGAACGTGCCCGTCACGTAGGGCTGCACCTTGCCCATGCGGTAGGCGATCTGGGCGCCGATTCGCAACTGACCGAGGTCGATGTCGCGCTCCGGATTGAACGTGGTGTCGCTTTCCGTGAACGAGTCCTGGGACTCCGACGCATATAGCAAGC
>SMVA01111672.1_pt1 | contig 15572 bp, 13 predicted proteins | sample 2456451 | NCBI WGS metagenome assembly SMVA01 (sample SAMN11095933, study PRJNA526329) | marine sediment metagenome | biome: Marine sediment; feature: Surficial sediment; material: Deep marine sediment; isolation source: Hadal surficial sediment | place: Pacific Ocean | collected 2014-05 | depth...
ACAAGCGGACCGAAGAGTGCGATCAGGTTCGCCTGCGCCCGCACCCGCACGAGTTCGAGCTCTACTTCGACGTCTAGGCGTCTAGTCGAGGTTGGGCATTGACGAGCCCGTCGGCCTTTGGATCGGCGGGGCTCGTCGCGTTGCTGGGGGCCGTCTCCTGGGCGGCGAACGCCCGGCCGAGGGAGGCCGGCGCCGAATGGCTCGCTTGGGCCTGGCCGGTGTTCACTCTGCTCGCGCTGACCGTTGGTGGGGAGAGTTTTGCCACGTTTCCTGCTGCGCTTGACTTCCGCGCCGGCCTCCCCCGGCCGGGCGCTCTTCAGCTGGACGGCCCGATTGGTCACGAGCGTGTATTGGGGCAGAGACCTCGGTTCTCTCTCTAGAGGTCGAGCACCTGCTCGATGCTGTAGAGGCCGGCGGGCTTGCCCGTGAGCCAAACGGCGGCGCGGACGGCGCCGTGGGCGAAGTGGTCGCGGGTAAGGGAGCGGTGGACGAGTTCGACGCGCTCTCCCCGGCCGATGAAGTGCACGGTGTGCTCACCCGGATTGTCGCCACCGCGCAGGGTCTGGATGCCGATGGCGCCAGCGGGTCGCGGCCCGATTTCGCCGGCACGCTCGAGCACCAACTGCTCGGCAAGCTGCTGGCCCCGGCCCTCGGCGATGGCCTCGCCCAAGCGCAGCGCCGTTCCGCTGGGGGCGTCGCGCTTCGCCGCGTGGTGGAGCTCGACGATCTCGGCGTCGAAGCCCGGGCCGAGCTTGCGCGCGGCCTCACGGGTCAGCCAGACCAGCACGTTCACGGCCACCGAAAAGTTGGGGGCGTGGATCACCGGAACCCGCTGGGCAAGTGCTGCGATCTCGGCCTTCTCGTCGTCGCTGAAGCCGGTCGTTCCTGTCACGTAGGCGACGCCGGCATCGGCGGCGGCCCGAAGATTGGCAAGCGTTGCCTGGGGAACGCTGAAGTCGATGGCAACGCTACAGTCGGCCAGGGCCGCCTTGGCGTCGTCGACCAGTATGACGCCGGCTTCGAGCTCGCTGCCGACGGCCGGGTTACCCGGCGCTTCGAGCGCGGCCGCCAGAATCAGCGAGTCCTCGGACGCCAGCGCGGCGCGAACCGCCACGCCCATCCGCCCCAGGGCTCCCACGACACAGACTCGTCGTTGGCCTGCCATCAGACGATCCCCTGCTCCTTGAGCACGAGCTGGAGAAGTTCGCGGTTCGGATCGGTGATGCGCGTCATCGGCAGGCGGATCTCGTCATCACACAGGCCCATCATCGAGACGGCGGCCTTCACCGGAATCGGATTCGTCTCGCAGAAGAGCACGTCGAACAGCGGCAGCAACTGCTGGTGGATCGTCCGGGCGCGTTCCAGATCGCCCTCGCGGGCCGAGCGGACCAGCTCGACCATGTCCCGGGGCGCGACGTTCGACGTGGTCGAGATCACACCCTGGCCGCCGACAGCGATCGTGGCGAGCGCGAGCGCGTCGTCGCCCGAAACCACGCTGAAATCTGGACCGCACAGGGCGATGGTCTCGGAAATCTGCACGATATCGCCGCAGGCTTCCTTGACGGCGACGATGTGTTCGGTGTCTGCCAGCCGCAGCATCGTACCCGGCAGGATGTTCGATGCCGTGCGTCCGGGGATGTTGTAGACGACCAGCGGGAAGGCGGTCTGGCGGGCGACTTCGCTGTAGTGGGCAACGATGCCTTCCTGGGTCGGCTTGTTGTAGTAGGGCGAGATCAGCAGCGCCCCGTCGGCCCCGGCCTGCTTGGCGTGGCGGGTCAGCTCGACGGCCTCGGCGGTGTTGTTGGAGCCGGTGCCAGCGATGACCTGAATCCGGCCGGCCGCCGCGGCCACCACGATCTCGACCACCCCGCGGTGTTCGTCGTGGCTGAGGGTGGCCGACTCCCCGGTTGAGCCACAGGGAACGACCCCGTCGACGCCGGCCTCGACCTGGAGCTCGACGAGCTTGCGCAACGCAGTCTCGTCTACGCCTCCGGAGCGGAAGGGCGTCACCAATGCGGTGAAGGTTCCTTCGAACACGGCTAATCCCCCTCGAGCGGGAACGTCCCGGTGTAGACCTCGGTGGCGGGGCCGGTCATCAGCACGTGGGCGTCGTCGGTCGGCCACTCGATTGCCAGCTCGCCGCCCCGCAGCTCGATCGTGACGCTCCGGCCTACGACGCCCCTCAACATGCATACTACGGCGACGGCGCAGGCACCGCTGCCGCAGGCCAGCGTCTCGCCGCTGCCGCGTTCCCAGGTCCGCTGGCGAATCCGGTCCAGGGCCACGGGCGTCACGAACTCCACGTTGACCCGGTTCGGGAAGGCGCGATGCTGCTCGACCAGGGGACCCAGCCGTTCTACCTCCGCCAGCTCCGGATCGTCGACGAAGATGACGGCGTGGGGGTTGCCCATGGACACCGAGGACACCTTCAAGATCTCACCCTCGACCGTCAGCGCTGCGTCGATCACGGGTCCTGCGCCGGAGCCCAGCGTGGTCGGGATCTTGGCCGGCTCGAGGATCGGACGCCCCATGTCGACAGTGACCCGGTCCTCCCCGGCCCAACGCGGGCGAACCACCCCCGAGAGGGTCTCCACGCCAATCTCGTCGGCGTCGGTGTGGCCGCGGTCGCGCAGAAACTTGTAGAAGCAGCGGATCCCGTTGGCGCACATCTCGACCTGGGAGCCGTCGGCATTGAAGATCTCCATGCGGAAATCGGCCGCTCCGGTGGCGGCGGGCCGTGCCACCAGCAGCTGGTCTGCACCGATTCCGAAATGCCGGTCGGCCAGCCGGGCGGCCAGCTTCTCGAGAGGCGGTAGCTCATGGGAGATGCCGTCGAGCACGATGAAGTCGTTGCCCGCGCCGTGCATCTTGGTAAAGGGGAGGGTCTTCATGTTGGGCGCCGTTGCTAGCTGAGGAGGTCTTCGGGGATCGATTCGCCCCGCACCAGGTCTTCCAGGCTCTCTCGTTCCCGAACGATGGCAAAGCGGTCTCCACGTACCAGGACTTCAGCAGCCCGCGGTCGGCCGTTGTACTGGGACGCCATGGCGAACCCGTAGGCACCGGCCGAGTGTACGGCCAGCAGATCGCCGCGCCCAACGACCGGCAGCTCGCGTTGCTGGGCCAGGAAGTCGCCCGACTCGCAGACGGGTCCTACCACGTCGACCACGCGGCTTTCCGCGTTCGGCGGACCGACGGGCTCGATCGCCTGGTAGGCCTGATAGAGGGTCGGGCGGATCAGATCGTTCATGGCTCCATCGATGATCACGAAGTGTTTTCCCCCGTTGTCCTTCTCGTAGAGGACGCGGGTTACGAAGATGCCGGCGTTGGCCGTGAGGGAGCGACCGGGCTCGACCACGATCTCGCAGTCGAGTCCTGCCACGGCGTCGGCGACGATGGCGCCATACTCGGCCGGGGTCGGGGGAAGCTCGTCGTCGTAGACGACGCCGAGGCCGCCGCCCACGTCGATCACCTCGATGGCATGACCGGCGTCACGAAGTTCGAGCACGAGATCCTTGACGCGGGCCAGCGCGTCGCCGAAGGGCTCGAGCTTCGTCAGCTGGGAGCCGATATGGCAGTCCACACCGATCACACGGATGTTCTCCAGCGCCTTGGCCTCGGCGTAGGCGTCGACGGCTTCGGAGATCGGAATGCCGAACTTGCTGGTCCGCAGTCCGGTCGAAATATAGGGATGGGTCTGCGGGTCGACGTCCGGATTGACGCGGAACGCAACCGGGGCGAGTCGGCCTTGCGACCCCGCGATCGCGTCGATGCGTCGCAGCTCCTGGCGAGACTCGACGTTGAACAGCTTGATGCCGGCCTCGAGAGCGGCTGCGATCTCGTCGTCGCGCTTGCCCACGCCGGAGTAGACGATGCGGCTCGGGTCCGCCCCGGCACGCAGCGCCCGGAAGAGCTCACCCCGGGAGGTGACGTCGACGCCGGCGCCGTGGGCAACCAGGGTGCGCACGACGGCGAGATTCATGTTCGCCTTGATCGCGTAACAAATCAGATGACGCGACCCGCTGAAGGCGGCATCGAGTGCGTCAAAGGCCTGCGTCAACGCCGTCGCGCTGTAGATGTAGACGGGCGTGCCGACTTCGTCGGCGATCTGTGCCACCGAAACCGCTTCGGCGTATAGCCAACCCCCTCGTCGATTGAAGCGTGGCTCGAAGGCTTCCACGGGCCGGGTCGAATCCGTCACGGCTGGGTCTCCGGCACGTCTTCATCCTCGTCGCCCGCTTCGGTTTCGGCATCCGGGGCTGCCAGTGTCGCTTCTGCCGGCGGCGATTCCGGCGCTCGGGGTCGCGACCGAAGCGGCTGGCCGCGCCTGCCGCAGCCGACCGTCAGAAGCGCCAGCACCAGCAACAGCACCAGGCCGCGGCCCGTCAACCTGCGAAAGTCATTCATTGCTCGGATTCCTCCGCGTCCAGGGCTTCGAGGCCCTGGCGGATCGAAGCGGCCTGGCGCTCGAGGGCCGCCGTCACCTGCGGACGCGCCGTTCCCCCGACGAGGGAGCGTGCTTCCAACGATCGCTCGAGATCCAGCAGCTCCGAGGCCGCAGCCGGGAACGACGGGTGGAAGACAGCGAGATCTTCGCGCGAGAGCTCGCGCAAGTCGAGGTGCTTCGCAAGGCAGTTCTGGACGACGCGCCCGACGGCCTCGTGGGCCTCGCGGAACGGAACCCCTTCGCGGACCAGGATCTCGGCCAGGTCCGTCGCCAGCAGCATCGGGTCGTCGGCAGCAGTCCGCATCCGTTCGACGTCGACGCGCAGCGTCGCGATGGCGCCCGCCGTGACCTCGAGCGAGTCGCGCAGCGTCGCGGCCGAATCGAAGATGGGCTGCTTGTCTTCCTGGAGGTCCCGGTTGTAGGCCAGCGGCAGGCCCTTCAACACGGTCAGGAGTGTGACCAGGTTACCGATGGCACGGCCCGTCTTGCCGCGAACCAGCTCCGGTACGTCCGGGTTCTTCTTCTGGGGCATCAGGCTCGACCCGGTCGAGTAGGCGTCGGCCAGCTCGATGAACCCGAACTCGGCCGTCGACCAGATCACCAGCTCCTCCGAGAGCCGGGAGAGATGAACCATGGCGATGGCAGTCGCCGACAGGAACTCGACGGCGGTGTCGCGGCTGGCCACGGCGTCGAGACTGTTGGCGGCCGGAGCCTCGAAGCCGAGCTCGTGCGCGGTCGCATTCCGGTCGAGGGGAAGGGTCGATCCCGCCAGGGCGCCGGCGCCGAGCGGCGATTGCGTGAGGCGTCCCAGCAGGTCGCTGAAGCGGCCTCCGTCGCGAGCGAGCATCTCGCAGTAGGCGAGCCAGTGATGGGCGAGCCGCACGGGCTGTGCCCGTTGGAGATGGGTGTAGCCCGGCAGCACGGTGTCGACGTGTTCGGCGGCCCGGTCGTGGAGCGCGCCGCGCAGCTCGAGCAGGCCGCGCCGGGCCGCCCGGCTGGCATCCCGCAGATACAGCAGCAGGTCGGTCGCGACCTGGTCGTTGCGGCTGCGTCCGGTGTGAAGCCGGCCTGCCGCCTCACCGATCTTGGCGTACAAGCGGGACTCGACGTTCATGTGGACGTCTTCCAAGGCCGGGTCCCAGCTGAAGGTCCCGGCCTCGACCTCGGCCGCGATCTCTTCCAGGCCGGTCTGGATCTGCTGCTGGTCGTCGACCCCGATCAGCCCCTGGGCCGCCAGCATCCGGGCGTGGGCCATGGACACGCGCAGGTCGTAGCGCACCAGCGCCCGGTCGAAATCGACCGAGGCCGTGAAGCGCTCGACGGCTTCGTGGGTCGCTTGCTGGAAGCGCCCACCCCAGGGCTTTTTCCGCTGCGGTGCCATACCCGCAAATCTCGGAGAGAACAGAGGATTTCGCAAGTCCAGGATTGACGATCCAGCACCCCCTCCGTAGCTTTCTCGGGCGCCGCCGATTGAACTACCCCGTGGCGGCGCCAGGCACCGCCACCGGCGCCCGCTGGGAGGCGGGGCTGGGTCCGGGCTCGATCAGCCGGTGTGCGGTCGCAAGTCCCGGAGACGCCCCATGATTATCGTGCTCAAGGCCGACACCGAAGCCGACTCCCTCGAGGTCCGGCGCCTGATCGAGCAGGCCGAGAGCTTCCCGGGCGTCCGTACCGAGCTGCACCAGATCCAGGGCGCCACCCGCTCGGTGACCGAGGTCTACCTGCTCGGCCACACCGGCGTGATCCCCACCGAGCCCTTCGAGGAGTACGCGTGCGTCGAGAAGGTGGTGCGGGTGACCGAGAAGTTTCGCGCCATCGGGCGACACGGAGGCGGACTCGATGCGGTCGGCTTCGAGTACAACGGCGTGAGCATCAGCCAGGACAGCTTGCATGTCTTTCCCGGACTCTGTGCCGTCGACGAGCCCGAGAACGTGGAGACCATGTTCAAGGCGCTCAAGCAGCATGGCATCGAGACCAGCCGTGCTGGCGCCTACAAGCCGCGCACCAGTCCCTACGACTTTCAGGGGCACGGCGCCGCGTGTCTGCCCTACCTGTTCGAACTCGCCGGAAAGTACGACATCAAGATTATCGCCATGGAGGTGACCCACGAGGCCCATCTCGAGCAGATCCAGCAGGCACTGGCCGCGTCGGGCCAGGCCACCGGCGTGATGATCCAGATCGGGACCCGCAACGCGCAGAACTTCGAGTTGCTGAAGGCCGTCGGCCAACAGACCGAGATGCCGGTGCTCTTCAAGCGCGGCATGGGCATCACCCTCGAGGAGTCGCTCAATGCCTGCGAGTACGTAGCGTCGGGTGGGAATCACCGCATCGTGTTCTGCCTGCGCGGCGTGAAGAGCCACCTGGGAGACCCGCATCGCAACCTCGTTGACTTTTCCCACGTCCCCGTGGTGAAGCGACTGACGCGCCTGCCCATCTGCATCGACCCGTCGCACTCGGTCGGCAGCCGGGCCCGCGCGCCCGATGGTCTGCTCGACGTGTTCCACGTCGCCGCCCAGGGTGTCATCAGCGGTGCGAACCTGGTGCTCGTCGACTTCCACCCGCACCCCGAGCAGGCGCTGTGCGATGGTCCCCAGGCGCTCCTGATGGAAGAGCTGCAACCCTTCCTGGAGGACGTGGCGATCGCCCGGCAGGCCTACGAAGCCCGCCTATCGCGAGTCGCCGCCCGAAACCGAATTGCGGGCTAGTCTTGGGGGGTCCCTCCCCCCAGACGGATCTCACCGACCGTGGCTCGATCGAACCAGCGCAAGACCCGTTCGCGTCGCGCGGCGGCGGGCCGTGGTGCCCGCGGGCGCATGAGCGGAGCAGGCGGCCGGCGCCGTAGCCCCTGGCTGCGACGACTGGGAATCACTGTGCTGGCGGTGGCCTTCGTCGCCGGCTGGATGGCTGCCGGCTGGGTGGTCGGCCTCGACCGGATCGTCCAGTCCCGTTTCGACGGGCACAAGTTCCGGGTGCCCTCCCGGGTCTACACGGCGCCCACCATCGTCTACCCCGGCCTCGACTGGAAGCTCGTCGACCTGGAGGGAAGCCTGAGGCGGCTGGGTTACCGGCGCGCCCGTGGCACCAAGCAGCTGCCCGCCGGCCAGTATGTATGGGGCAGCTCGCGGGCCCGGATCCACCTGCGCGCCTTTGATCATCCCAGCCGCTCCGAGCCCGAGCGCGACGTGGTGCTGCGTCTATCAGGGCCGATCATCGAGGAGATCCGCCAGCTGCCGAGCGGACGGGAGATGGGAGCGCTGCTGCTCCAACCCGAGCAGATCGGCGCCTACTACGGTCCCAACCGCGAGCAGCGCGAGCTGATCGTGATCGACGATATCCCCCGTCACCTGATCGATGCGGTGCTGGCGGTCGAGGATCAGCGCTTCGAGAGCCACCCCGGCATCGACCTGCGCCGCATCGCCGGCGCCTTCCTCGCCAACCTTCGCGCCGGTGGAATCCGCCAAGGCGCCAGCACACTGACCCAGCAGCTCGTGAAGAACTTCTTCCTGACGCCGGAACGCACCTTCCGTCGCAAGGCCCAGGAAGCCATCATGGCTCTGCTGGTCGAGGCCCGCTACGGCAAACGCGAGATCCTCCAGGCCTACCTGAACGAGATCTATCTGGGTCAGCGCGGAGCGACCGCTGTCCATGGTGTCGGCGAGGCCGCCCGCGTCTACTTCGGCAAGGCCGGTCGCGACCTGACCCTGGCCGAGTCTGCGCTGATTGCGGCCATCATCCAGAGTCCCAACGGATTGTCCCCCTACCGGGATCCCGACCGCGCCAAGCGCCGCCGCGACCTGGTGTTGGAGCTGATGCTCAAGCAGGAGCGGGTCGACGACGCCGAATTCCGCGAAGCCCAGCAGGTGCCCATCGAGCTCGCGGCCGTGACGCCCGACCCGGGTGACGCCCGCTATTTCCTCGACCTGCTGAGGCGCCAACTCTCCTCCGTCTACGACAACGACGTCTTGAGCACCGAGGGCTTGCGCGTCTACTCCACTCTCGACCATCGCGCCCAACAGCTGGCGGCGAAATCCTTGCGTGAGGGTATCGAGAAGCTCGAGAAGAACTTTCCCGCACTCGCTCACAAAGATCCCCTGCAATCCCTACAGGGCTGCCTGATCGTGCTGCGCCCGCAGACCGGCGAGGTGCTGGCGCTGGTCGGCGGTCGCGACTACGGCGTGTCCCAGTTCGACCGCTGCAGCCAGGCCCGGCGACAGAGCGGCAGCATCTTCAAGCCCTTCGTCTACATTGCGGCGCTCGAGCCCCGCGGCTCAGGTCCCGCCATCACCCTGGCGAGCTTCATTGACGATGGGCCACTCGAGATCGACACGCCCAGTGGTCCCTGGAAGCCCAACAACTTCGACAAGGAATTCCACGGGGTGGTTCCGGTACGGCAGGCCCTGGAGCGGTCATTCAATGTCGCCACCGCGCGCTTGGCCCACGAGATCGGCATCAAGCGCGTGATCGACGTGGCTCATCGCCTCGGCATCACGAGCTCGCTTCCAGACGTCCCCAGCCTCGCGCTCGGCACCGCCGAGGTCTCTCCCATGGAAATCGCCCGGGCCTACGCGACGATCGCCAACGGTGGTGTGCGTCCCGAGCTCCAGTCGATCGAAGACCTGGTCGATCGCGACGGAACAACCCTCGAGCGGCGCCGGCTCCGGTTCGAGCGGGTCCTCGACGCGGGCACGGCCTACCTGGTGACTTCGATGCTCGAAGGCGTTGTCGAGAAGGGCACGGCGGCGGGTGTCCGGAACACCGGCTTGCGCGGACCGATCGCGGCCAAGACGGGCACCAGTGACGATGAGCACGATCTCTGGTTCGTCGGGTTTACACCTGAGTTGGTGGCCGTCGTGTGGCTGGGCTTCGATACCCCCCGCAGCCTGGGGATTCCCAGCAGCGTGGGCGCCATGCCGATCTGGCGCAACTTCGTGATGGAAATGACGGGCGGGCGCATTCGAGGTGCGTTTCTCAAACCGGCCGACATCCAGCAGGCCGACGTCGATCCGGCCACCGGTGCGCTGGCACTCGCGGGTTGTCCCGAACGCAGGCCTGAGTTCTTCCTGGAGGGGACGCTGCCGGAGGTGGTCTGCCCCGGCGGCGGCGTCGTTGGGAGACCGGGCGATGAATCACCCAGGATCCGACGACGTTTCTTCGATTGGTTGAGGAGACAGCTGTGAGCTCGAGCGCGCACCGCAGACGCACACGGACGTTGAGAACAGGGCTCACCATGATCGCGCTCGGCAGCCTGGCCCTGGGGTGTGTCGGAATGGGCTCACTGACGAGTTCTTCCCAGTCGCTGCGACTGACCGACCTCGGGGATGCTGGTGATCCAGCCCGGCGAGCCTCCATGCGACTGTGCATTGAAGGATTGAACATGGACGAACTGGGCCGTGATTCGGCCGCGCTCAGCCAGTACCAACGCGCGATCCAGGTCGACTCGACCAATCCTTATGCCTATCTCGCGCTGGCGCGGCACGAGATCGACGAAGGCGACCCGGATCGTGCGCTGGCCTATGTCGACCAGGCCGAGGCCCTTCTGGGTGCACAAGCGGCGCTCGGCCCCGGGGTCGAGGCCCATGTCAGCGGACTGCGCGGTGCAGCACTGATGGCCCGGGGCGGAAACGGCGAGCTGCATCTCGATCGTGCACGGCGGCTGGATCCCCACAGCTGGGGGGACGGACATCTCGATGCGGCCGAGCTGCGTTGAATTCGCAACCACGGTCCCCGCAGGCGCCGATAGCCCCTGCGGGAACGCTGTGATAGGTTGCCCGATCTGATGACGCCGAAGCTCCGCATTGGTCTCGGCGCCTTTCTCGCGAGTCTCATTCTCGATCAGGTCAGCAAGTTCCTGATCAGCTCGCAGCTTCACTACGGCGCCAAGAGAGAGGTGATCGAGGGGTTTTTCTACCTCACGCACGTACGCAATCCGGGTGCGGCCTTCGGTCTGTTCGCGACGGCACCCGAGGCCATTCGGCTGTCGTTCTTCATCGGCGTGGCCCTGGTGGCCATCGGCATCATCATCTCCTTTTTCGTGAAGCTCGCCCCCGGGGATCGAATGTCAGCGCTGGCACTCGGTTTCATCCTCGGGGGAGCCATCGGGAACCTCATCGATCGCGTCGTGTACCGTGAGGTCGTCGACTTCCTCCACTTTCGACTGTGGCAGAATTATTCTTGGCCCGACTTCAACTTCGCTGACAGCTTCATCGTCATCGGTGTCGGCTTGTTGGTTCTCGAGCTGCTTGCGATAGAAGGCGAGGAACGCGCTCCCAAAGAGAAGCAAGCTCCCTGAAATCACCGATTGGCCTGAACTTAACGGGTTGGGTGTCCGCCGGCGCGCCGTGGAATGGACCTGCTTCGACGAGAAACCGCGGAGAATCGGCATTGCCCGGGGGGCGCTAGCGCGGTTCCCGCGCCGGACGAGATTTTTCTTGTCGAATTTCTCCGCCGGGCCGAATGCGAAATTTCGTTGATGATCACAGGCGTGCGACCACTTCGATAAGCACATTCCGGTGAGAGGAGCGTCTGGCCTCGATCTTGTCGTGAAGTTTTCTTGACAGGAGCCAGCGCCCCTGCGATATAGACCGCGGTCCTTTTTCTCGACGAGAGCTGTCGACTTCATCGGTCCCATTGGAATCGGAACCTTGGACACGCATTTGAACACGCGAAGTGCGTCGCATCCGGGTAAGTCATCTAGGGTCGGTTCCCGACGGGCCTCGACGGTAATGAGCCGATCGCGTTACGGTCGCTGCCGGTCGACCAACAGCCACCAGATCAAGCCCTTGCTGCCAGGAACATCCGGGCCGAATGGCTCCCCCCGCCATTTGTGCTCGCCTGCAGTCGAATCGCTGAGGGGTTGGAGACCCACCCGATGAGAAAGCCCAAGGGCGAGTACGCCATCCAGACCGTGATCAATGCGATGCGGTTGCTCGAGGCCTTCAGCGACGACCAAGAGCTCGGCGTCACCGAACTCTCCCGTAGGCTCGTACTCCACAAGAACAACGTGTTTCGCCTGCTCGCCACGTTGGAGCAGCAGGGATATATCGAACAGAGTAGTGACAACGAGCGCTACCGGCTGGGCGTGAAGGCGCTCGAGCTGGGTCGATCTTTCATGCGCAGCCGCTCGCTGCTGGGCCGTGCCCGCCCCGTTCTCGACGGGCTCGCGGCGAAGTCCTATGAGACGGCTCATCTGGCGGTGCTGCGCGGCCATGAAGTCGTACACCTCGACGGCTCCCAGTCCGAGCAGCTGATCACGACCGGCCTGCGCGTCGGTCGGCGCATGCCCGTGCACTGCACGGCGCTCGGGAAGGTGCTGCTCGGCTGTGCGGCCGAAGAAGTTCGCGAGGCCTATGACCGAGAGGTGGTTGCCACCCGCCCCATGGAGAAGCGAACCGCCACGACGATCGACGATCGCGACAAGTTCTTCGAACACCTGCGCACGGTGGCGGTCCGAGGCTTTGCCCACGACCTCGAAGAATGCGAGGACGGGCTCTGCTGCGTCGCGGCTCCAGTCTTCGACGGCGAGGGTGGCGTGGTTGCCGCACTGTCGATTTCGGCCCCCGCGTTCCGGCTCAGCCAGGACCGACTCCTGCATGAGACCTCGCCGCTCGTGGTCGATGCCGCCGAACGCCTGTCCCGCGATCTCGGCTACGCCAGCTGATCGAGGGGCGTTGTCTGGGGTCCGGTGTATCTCGTCGCTGAGATGGCTGTTGGCATTTCAGAAACTCCAAACAACCTCCCCCGCCTTTTCTCGACCCGCCTGAAGCGATCGCGGTTCGGCAGGGGGCTGAACGGTCAGCAGCGGCCCCGCTTGCTGCTCGCCGCTTGATCACGCGCCGGGCCTGTGCTTGGGTTCCACAACTCGTCGATTTTTCGACGAAAAGTGAACCGGAGGCAGCTATGGAGTTCGGACTGACCGACGAGCAGCTCGCACTGCAGGAAGCGGCGCGCCGCTTCGCGCAGGAAGAGATCAAACCGGTCGCCGCCAAGTACGACCAGAGTGGTGAGTTTCCCCGAGAGATCATCCAGAAAGCCTGGGAGCTGGGCTTCTCGAGCGCGGCGATTCCCGAAGAGTACGGAGGGGGAGGCCTGTCCTCGATGGATAGCTGCATCGTCACCGAAGAGATCGCCTGGGGTTGCGCGGGCTTCAGTACGTCGATCATGGCCAACGATCTCGGGCTGATGCCCATCCTCGTCGCGGGCGACGAGGGCCAGAAAAAGGAATGGCTGTCGGCCTGTGCGTCCGAGTTCACGCTGATCGCCTTCTGCCTCTCGGAAGCCAACGCGGGGTCCGACGTGGCCGGCATGCAACTCAGGGCCGAGAAGGATGGCGACGACTATCTGCTCAACGGCAGCAAGGCGTGGATCACCAACGGGGGCGAAGCCGACCTCTACACGGTGTTTGCCAGCCTTGATCCCTCGACCCGGCACGAGGGGGTCTGCGCCTTCATCGTCCCGGCCGATGCGGCTGGCATCTCCCACGGGAAGAAGGAAGACAAGATGGGCCAGCGGGCCAGTGACACGCGCGTCATCCATTTCGATGGCGTTCGTGTACCCGCGGCCCAACGGCTCGGTGAAGAGGGCGAAGGGTTCAAGTTGGCGATGCGCACACTCGATCGGACGCGGCCTCCGATCGCGGCCCTTGCGACCGGGATCGCCCGGCGCGCCATGGAGGAGTCGGTTGCCTACGCCCTCGAACGCAAGGCCTTCGGTCAGCCGATCGCCGGATTCCAGGCGATTCAGTTCATGCTGGCCGACATGGCCAAGGAGATCGAAGCGGCACGGCTGCTCACGATGCAGAGCGCCTGGATGATCGATCAGGGCCTGCGTGCCTCCAAGAACTCGTCGATCGCCAAGTGCTTTGCCACGGACATGGCCATGCGAGTGACGACCGATGCCGTCCAGATCTTTGGGGGCAACGGCTACACCAAGGAGTATCCGGTCGAGAAGCTGATGCGGGATGCGAAGCTGATGCAGATCTACGAGGGCACCAACCAGATCCAACGACTGGTGATCGCGCGCGAGCTTCTACGGGGGTGATGCCGATCGCGTCAGCCTTGGGTGGTCGCCGGCGACTCGGGGCAAAGCCTCGAAATCGAAGGGTTAGCGGCGCGGCGAGCGGTGGCGCGATCTGATAGACTTTCTCGCTCGCCAACGCCGCCCTGACAATCGCGGCCCCGACGTGAAGAGGACCGACTGTGATCACCAGAGAGCAGGCCCTCGCCTACCACCGTGAGGGCCGACCGGGGAAGCTGAAGGTCATTCCGACCAAGCCCACGGAAACCCAGCAGGATCTCGCGCTGGCGTATACCCCCGGCGTAGCGGAGCCCTGCCGCGAGATCGCCAAGGATCCGGCAACCGTCTTCGATTACACCATCAAGGGCAATCTGGTGGGGGTGGTCAGCAACGGCACTGCCGTGCTCGGCCTCGGCAACATCGGCGCCCTGGCCAGTAAGCCGGTGATGGAAGGCAAGGCCGTTCTGTTCAAGCGCTTCGCCGACATCGACGTCTTCGACATCGAGCTCGACAGCCGGGACGTAGATGAGATCGTCCGCACCATCGAGTGCATCGCGCCGACGTTCGGCGGCATCAACCTGGAAGACATCCGCGCCCCCGAGTGCTTCGAGATCGAGGAACGCCTGATCGAGAGCCTCGACATCCCGGTCTTTCACGACGATCAACATGGCACCGCCATCATCTCCGGCGCCGCCCTGCTGAATGCCCTGGAGATCACGGGCAAGAAGATCGACGAGATTCGGATCGTTTTCTCGGGCGCTGGCGCCGCCGGCATCGGCTGTGCCCGCTTCTACCGCGGCCTGGGCGTCCCGGTCGAGAACATGATCCTGTGCGACAGCCACGGAGTGATCTACGAGGGACGCACTGCGGCCATCAACAAGTACAAGTCCGAGTTCCAACACAAGACTTCGGCTCGCACCTTGGCCGACGCGATCAAGAACGCCGACGTCTTCTGCGGCCTCTCCCAGGCCGGACTGGTCACCGCCGACATGGTTCGCAGCATGGCGCCGAATCCCATCATCTTCGCCATGGCGAACCCGGACCCCGAGATCACGCCCGACGAAGTCCGTCAGGTCCGAGACGACGCCATCGTCGCGACCGGGCGCTCGGACTACCCGAACCAGGTGAACAACGTGCTGGGCTTCCCGTTCATTTTTCGCGGCGCGCTCGATGTCCAGGCTCGCAGGATCAACGAACCCATGAAGGTTGCGTGTGCGCGGGCGCTCGCCGAGCTGGCCAAGCGCGGCAAGGTCGTTCCCCAGATCGTACGCGATGCCTACGGGAACGAGAATTTCGAGCTCGGCCCCAACTACGTGATTCCGAAGCCGTTCGATCCCCGGCTCCTGACCTACGTGGTTCCCGCGGTGGCCCAGGCGGCGATGGACTCGGGTGTCGCTCGCAGGAAGATCGACATAGTCGAGTACAGCCATCACCTCAGCAAGACGAGTGCCATCCTCTTCAACATGTAGAACCGTCGAAACGAAAGAACCCCCCCCATGTCCATCGAAGAGAAGCTCAAGAAGCTCGAGGAGATGAACGCGGCGGCGCTGCTCGGCGGCGGCGAGGCGCGCATCGAGCGCCAGCATGCGGCGGGGAAGCTCACCGCTCGCGAGCGTATCGAGCTGTTGTTCGACCCCGGCAGCTTCGTCGAGATCGATAAGTTCGTCGTCCACCGCTGCACCGATTTCGGGATGGATGAACAGAAGATCCTGGGAGACGGGGTCATTACCGGCTATGGCAAGGTCGAGGGCAGACAGGTCTTCGTCTTCGCCCAGGATTTCACCGTCTTTGGCGGCAGCCTCTCGGCAGCCTTCGCCGAGAAGATCTGCAAGGTGATGGACCTGGCGGCCAAGGCGGGTGGCCCCGTCATTGGGCTCAACGACGGCGCAGGCGCCCGCATCCAGGAGGGCGTGGCATCGCTCGGTGGCTACGGCGATGTGTTCCTGCGCAACGTGTTGCAGTCCGGTGTGATTCCCCAGATTTCGCTCATCATGGGACCGTGCGCGGGCGGCGCCGTCTACAGCCCGGCCATGACCGACTTCATCCTGATGGTGAAGAACACCAGCCACATGATGATCACGGGGCCCGACGTCATCAAGACGGTGACCCACGAGGA
>SMVA01327303.1_pt1 | contig 15567 bp, 10 predicted proteins | sample 2456451 | NCBI WGS metagenome assembly SMVA01 (sample SAMN11095933, study PRJNA526329) | marine sediment metagenome | biome: Marine sediment; feature: Surficial sediment; material: Deep marine sediment; isolation source: Hadal surficial sediment | place: Pacific Ocean | collected 2014-05 | depth...
ACTTCCGATAAACTCACTTGACTGAGTGTCAAATCCGATAAACTGGTTTGGAGAAATACCACCATCGACCAGCCATATGCGATCCTCGTTGTCGGATGCCATCCCATAGGGACGAGCTCTCGTGCCTTCCGGAAGCGGCCACTCTCGGAATGTACCGGTCACGGGATTGTACCTGCCCAGAAAGCCCTGGGCATAATCCCCGTACCAGATCATATCGTCGCTTGTAATGACGATCCGCCTCGGGCGGGCGTCTTCTCGCTCCAGGTCGACCGTAGTCAACTCCATCGTTTCCGGATCGACGGTCGCAAGCTTATTGGTTCCAAACAGAACCACCCAGGGATTCCCCTTCGAATCCATCTTGATCCCGTAGGGCCGCGACCGATTTACGTGCATTTCGACGATTCGAACCGCTCCAGATTCGATATCGAGGTGTCCGATGTAGTTAGAAAACTGAGCGGTGAACCAGATACCTCCATCCCCGTCAAATACGAGTGTGTGCGGATCGTTTACGCCGTCCGGCATCGGGTATTTCTTAACGTCTCCCGTATTTGGATCCAGTCTGCCTATATGAGCGCGCCGGTTTCCCGCGTACCAAACATACCCGTCGCCACCCACAATGAGGTTGTGGGGCCCTGCCCCTTTGCCTAGATCGTATCGTTTAAACTCTCCTGTCTCAGGATCAAGTACGCCCAGGTAGCCTCCGGCCTGACCGCAAAACCAGACGCGCCCGTCAGGGGCTACGAATGGATCTCTCGGTCGAGTACGGCTCCAGGGAACGAGCCATTCCGACACTTGGACCGTGTCCGGAACAGCGATTGTATCGCCCATGTTCTTTCCGATAACGTGGTTCGAAAACGACAACGATGAGAATAGAAGCGCCAATATTGAAAGAATCATAGGATTTGGGGATTTTTTGATCGGGACTCAAACGTTCGGGACGGTTAACGAGAAATGCAAGGATTCTTTCAGATTAGGTTCTTTTCACCCGAGTTGAGGATCTTCCTGGCCAGATTCCTGTTTTTTCCTTCCCGCAACGCTGATATTTCCTCGCTCGTAACTGTCATGACGTGGAAAATGACCATTCGATCCGCCCCTGCGATTATTCTTATCGCAGCTTTCGCGTCGGCGCTGTATGCACAGGACGGAATTGATCCGGTTGTTGCAGAGCTAAGGGAAGGAGATTTAATCGTCTCAACCACTCCGGTTACCTTACCGCTCCCGATTCACACGGCGGGCGAAGACCATCAGTTTGAGGCCGTTTATCCGCCGCTCGTTCATGTGGAGTTTCCACTGTCCGGATATATGTACGGGTTTGATTTTGAGTTAATAGATTCAACGGGGCAGTCTGTACCACGCGCGGTGCTGCATCATTTCAATTTGATCGATCCAGCACATCGTGAGATGTTTCTACCTATCGCCCGTCGAGTATTTGCCGCTGGCCAGGAGACCGAACCAGTAAAAATGCCGAAGACATTGATGGGGATCCCGTTCGAAGCGGGAGACACTTTCGTGCTTTCGGCGATGCTCCACAATAAGACAGATCGAGCGTACAAGGGCGTCTCGCTAGTCGTAAGAATAAACTTCGTGAAAACGGGTCTCCCGTGGCCTTTGGCGACGGTAGTTCCGTTTCAGATGGACACCCTTTTCCCAACGGGTGACAAGTCTTTCGATCTGCCTCCAGGTGAATCAGTGTGGTCGTGGGAAGGGCAACCCGTGACGGAAGGACGGATCGTTGCGCTCGGAGGGCATATGCACCAGTTTTCTACGAGACTGTTTCTCGAGGACGTAACCTTGGGGAAAGTTGTCTGGGCGGGACTTCCGGAATACGACGAACGCGGAGAGTTACTCCGAATTACTCGGGGTGAATACTACGGCTCGATCGGAATCCTTCTCGACCCCGATCATACGTATCGTGTTACGGCCGAATATGATAACACGTCAGACGAAATCGTGCCCGCCGGTGGAATGGGCGTAATCGCAGGAATTGTGATTCCGACGGATCCCGATTTTGGGTTTCACGCCAACGAGGCGGATTCACTCTACAACATCGACTATTCGCACTTCATGAGGGAGTCCATGTCCATGAATTCCGATTTGGAGAATCAGCATTAACGCCAAGCCCGGCGCAGCCGTACCAGCACGCTATGCGTCATTTACATTATTGATGAATCGTTGAATTTCTGGGCCCGGAGCGGAAATCTACGTACTCGCGATTGCGTATGAAGAGTCACTTTTACGTTTATATCATATGCATCGTAAATAAAGCAATAGAATTCAGGCGTATGTCGGAACCCTTTTGTTCACAGATCTATTTCAAGCGGTTCGAAACGTAAACGAACCCATTCGACGCCACCCATCATCCTGGAGCGTTATCGGCGTCTCGGGTCGTTAATTATTCAGAATGAAAACCCCGACAAACATGAAGAGGTCTTTGTTTCTTATTGCCATTTTTGCGCTGCTCGTTACGCCGGTTTCAGCACAGTCGTTTGGATCGGCCGTCGCAGTTTCCGGAGATGAGATAATCGCAGGTGTAGGTAGAAACTCGTCTACACCCGGCAGTCTTTATTTTTACAAGCAATCTGAAGATGGTACCTGGGTTGAGTCAGGGACTTTGTCCGCCTCCGGTGTTACAGAAGCAGATGGATTTGGGCGCTCAATTGATATCTCAGGAACCACGATGGCAGTTGGCGCTCCACTCGCGCACGCTGTGTACGTATTTGATCAGGATGATTATGGTGCATGGCAAGAAGTCGCAAGACTGAGCAACGACGTGGAAGGATTCGGTGGAGCTGTTTCGCTTAGTCAGAACATGCTGGTTGTTGGAGCCCCGGTCGGCCGACGATCCGAAGGCACGGGAGCCGCGTATGCATATGTCAAAAATGACGCCGGCACATGGGAGCTAAGTACGCAGCTTATTGCTGAGGATCTTTCCGAACGAGGCGGTTATGGAAGCGTCGTTGTTGTATCTGGTGGCCGAGCGGCTGTTGGAGAACCGGGTGCTAACAACTCCACTGGTACTGTTCACACATTCACCTACGATTCTGAATCAGGTGAATGGGCATCAGGCGGAAACCTTTCGAACCCGAGCCTCAGTGAAGGAAATCGTTTTGGATCTGCTCTGATGGTCACAGGTTCGCATATGGCAGTGGGAATGCCGGGCTACGAGAATAGAATCGGTGCCGTTGCCATATTCAAGGTGAATGATGAGTCCGGTGAGTGGGAATTCGACGAAAGAGTGGCTCCGTTTTCTGCTCAAGGCGGAGAGTCGTTTGGTTCCGCTCTAGTATTCGCCGACGGAGCGCTCTGGGTAGGCGCACCGGGTTATGGCGGACGCCGCGGGGCTATCTACAAATTCGAACCCGATATGGAGACAGAGCGTCTTTCGAAAACGTGGGTCATGGAGCCAACGGACATGCAGGCTCGCGCGATGTTTGGATCTGCGATAGCTGCAAATGGTCAAGTGGCAGCGATCGGGGCTGCCCGCTACGATAGCGGAGAAGGAGCAGCCATTCCTTTTGCGAACGGAGAGGACGGATGGGTGCAGGGTAATCCTGTTTGGACGGAATCCCAATCATTCGCTTCTGTAACCGGCGGACAAATCGACTGCGAAGACGGAATGGCCGCTGAATTTCCCTGCAATGATGTGGATATGGTCTCCTTTCTTTCGGTAAAGGATATTGGTGGCGAAAGAGGAATTCGGACGAATGACATATGGGGATGGGAAGATCCCGATACGGGTCATGAGTTTGCCATCGTAGGTATGTCTAACAAGACCTCATTTGTAGACGTTACCGATGCGGACAATCCCGTTTTTCTGGGTACGCTTCCGATGACGGAAGGTGCAAACTCTTCCGCATGGAGAGATATGAAGGTGTACAACAATCATGCGTATATCGTCTCCGACGGTGCGGGTGATCACGGCGTTCAGGTTTTTGATCTCACGCTGCTTCGAAATGTACCCGATGCGCCAGTCGTGTTCGACGCGGTCACCGTGTACCACGGGATTGCCAGCGCTCACAACATCGTAATCAACGAAGAGACCGGATTTGCATACGTCGTCGGAAGTCGAGGAGGAGGAGAGACCTGCGGTGGTGGGCTACACATGCTGGATCTTGAAGACCCGGGCAACCCGACCTTTGCGGGGTGTTTTTCCGATCCAACCACGGGTCGACGGGGTACGGGATATACTCACGATGCCCAGTGTGTTATATATCACGGACCGGATGCGGATTATCAGGGTCATGAAATCTGCCTCGGTTCGAACGAGACGGCTCTTTCGATTGCAGACGTAACGGACAAGGAGAACCCGGTCGCGTTGTCGATGGTGTCGTATCCGAATGTGGCGTACACACATCAGGGATGGCTTACTGACGATCACCAGTACTTCTACATGAACGACGAGGGTGATGAACCGCAGGGCCTCGTGGAAGGAACGCGTACGCTCATTTGGGATGTGACCGACTTGGATGAGCCTCAGCTAGCGGCTGAACACATCGCGGAAACATCCGAGACCGATCATAACCTCTATATCAAGGGAAATTTGATGTATCAGTCTAATTACGGTGCCGGATTTCGTGTATTGGACATATCGAATAGAGAAACTCCTGTTGAGGTGGCCTTTTTTGATACCGACCCGAACGGCGGCGGTGCTTCGTGGAGTAATTATCCTTACTTCAAGAGTGGCACCATTGTCGTGACCGGCGGTTCGACGGGCCTCTTCATCGTTCGGAAGAAGGAAGTGGATATTTAGACGTCGAAACTCCTTCTGCCGCGGGCCCGGTCGCTGTTGCGATCGGGCCCTTTTTTTGTTGCGCGTAATTTGGCGGTCGCCACAACAGCAAGAATCCTTTCGCATAGCTTTCTATTTCAATACATTAGCTCTTCCACCGCGCAGGTCACCCACGCTCTGACCAAAGACCGCGATATACTCCGCTTCGAATCTCTCTCCAATATCAACAGTCCCATGAATAGATTAGTCGCAATGCTGGCCATCTTACCTCTCCTCATTCCATCATCCAGTTCTGGTCAATATGCGCCCCAGTTTGGCGCAAAAGTGGAAATTTCAGGAGACGAAGTTTTCATCGCCGACGGGCGTAACAGAATCACACACGGATCTGTTCACGTTTATGTGATCGACGAGAACGGAAGCTGGACCGAGGGCGATGAACTTAGAGCCTCAGATGCGCATGATTCGCCGGATGGCTTCGGTCAGGCAATCGATGTTTCGGGTGACCATTTGGTCATAGGTGCGCCAGTAGGAAATGCTGTATACGTTTTTCAACGCACAGACGGTATGTGGCTGGAGCTCGCTAAGATTTCAGGTGACGGACCGGGATTCGGCGCATCTGTAGCAATAAGTGGTGATCATCTTCTTATTGGTACACAAGGAGATAGGGAGACGGATGGGCGGGTTAATCACTATCACAGAGGGAGTTCGGGCGAATGGAATTCTATAGGAAAATTAAGTGCAGAGGGGATCGAGGCGAGCTCGGGGTTCGGAACCATTTTGGCACTCCAAGGAAATGTCGCAGCGGTTGGATCTCCGGGAACAGACTCCCGAAAAGGAGCGGTGCACACCTATATCTACTCCGAAGATGAGACGGCTTGGAATTCGGCAGGAGTACTCACCGACGAATCAGGATTAGATGGACATCAGTTTGGTGCGTCTGTCCTGGTGATTGGACCCTACCTGGGGATCGGAGCCCCGGGTGCCAATAACGGAATCGGCAAAGTGCAGATCTACAAAATGGACGAGCAGTCAGGAGAATGGGAGTCAGGAGGCCGACTGGCACCCTTTTCAGCGGGCGGGAGTGATCAGTTTGGGTCTTCACTCGCTTTTGACGGCGGTTCGATATGGGTCGGTGCCACTGGATATGGCGAGCGCGAGGGCGCCGTATTCCAGTTCCACACTGCCGGGGAAGTGATCACGGGCACCTGGCAATTAAGCGTTGAAGGACTTCAGTATCGAAGCGGATTTGGCGGGGACATCGCGGTCAGCGATCGAGTTGCTGTCGTGGGTGCAGTAGGCCAGGATAATTTCGAGGGTGCCGGATTTATTTTCACGAAATCAGATGACGGGTGGGTCCAACAGGGATTCATTACGAACGAATTTGGAAAGTTTGATTCCGTCACCGGGGGTATGGTTGAGTGTGAAGATGAATCGGCGGGAGCATTCCAATGTAACGATGTAAACATGACCGCCTTTCTGACGACGAGTGATATAGGCGCAAAACGAGGAATTCAGGTCAACGATGTCTGGGGTTGGGAAGACCCTGAAACCGGCGATGAATACGCACTGGTGGGTCGAACGGACGGTACTTCGTTTATCAACCTGTCCGATCCATACAATCCTGTGTATCTCGGAAATCTTCCCTTGACGGCTACGGCAAATCCTAGCCTTTGGAGAGACATAAAGGTGTATAAGGATCACGCCTTCATCGTGGCTGACGGTGCCGGAGCCCACCATATGCAGATCTTTGATCTCAATCAACTCCGAGACGTCGAGAATCCGCCGGTTACGTTCACAGAAACGACCATCTATAAAGGGGTATTCAGTAGCCACAATATCATCATCAACGAAGAAACGGGATATGCTTTCGCCGTGGGGAGTGATTCGGGTGGTGAGACCTGTGGTGGCGGGCTTCACATGATCAATATTCAGGATCCAGTCAATCCGACGTTTGCTGGATGTTTTGCGGACACGAGAACCGGGCGCGGTAGAGGATCTACCCACGATGCCCAGTGCGTGACGTATCACGGTCCCGATACCGACTACACAGGTCGGGAGATTTGCCTGAGCTCGAACGGGAATGCCCTATCCATCGCTGACGTAACGGAAAAGGACAATCCGGTCGCCATTTCACTCGGAGAATACCCGAACGTGGCCTACACACATCAAGGATGGTTAACAGAGGATCACACCTACTTTTATCTCAATGACGAAGGCGACGAAGCGTCAGGCCTCGTGGATGCGACGAGAACGTTAATCTTTGATCTTACTGATTTGGACGAGCCCGAACTCGTAGGAGAGTACTTCGCGGATAACAATGCCATCGATCACAACCTTTATGTGAAAGGCAACATCATGTATCAGACGAACTATCAGGCGGGGTTGAGAATATTGGACATTTCAGATCCGAGGGCTCCCGTCGAAATCGGATACTTTGACACGGTCCCATATGGGGAGAATAATAGCGCAGGTGTCTTGGGTGCGTGGAGCAATTACCCCTTCTTCAAGAGCGGAGTCATCGTGGTTACGTCCGGCAGGGAAGGCGTATTTTTCCTGAAGAAAAAGGACGTCGATATATAGGAAAGAAAACTCACATTGAACGTGGAAGCCCGCTTGTAAGGTCACAAGCGGGCTTTTTTCGTGTGATTGAGAGTCGTCAATTTGTGGTACAGTCAGGAAGACCGTGCCGGCCCCAAAATCAACTTCAGTTGAGAATACCGTCAACCTTGGCTTAGATCTCATTTCTAGCTGCGAAGCCGGCGATGTGTTCAGCCGCCCGGAAGGCCAGAGCCTGGATCGTCATGGTCGGCTGGCCTCGTCCGGACGTGACAAGAGAGCCGCCATCTGCGATGAACAGATTGGATACGTCGTGGGTGCGATGAAATTTATCGGTAACCGATTTGTCTGGATCGATTCCCATTCGGCAGGTGCCCAATAAGTGAGCGCCGACTACCGTTGGTTCGATCGGAAACGTCCAGACACGCTTCGCGCCGGCGGCCTCCAAAAGGTCAACGGAGACACCCTGAAGAAACTTCAGGTTTGCCAGATCGTCGGGGTGATCATTGTATGTAACCCGGATGGCTGGACGGCCCCATTTGTCAGTATGCGTCGGGTCCAGACTGATATTATTGGATTCCAGCGGAAGCGACGTTCCGTGGGCAGCAACCGACATCGTGTGCGTGTAATACTCTTCGAGAATACGCTTGTGAGCCGAACCCCATCTGGGAGTATCTGCCGGGAGGCCCTGAAGAGCAAACCATAGCGGAGATCCCGGCTGAAACCGGGCGTCCAATCCACCTCCTCCATAAAAACCACGGCTGAGATCTGCGTCGTAGTAGTCGTGAATGATCCTTGTGACCTGCACGCCCTTGAACTCGTTGAGTGGATGCTCAAACAGACCCATCGTTGGAATCTGTGTATTGAACATCAAGTACTTGCCGACTTTACCACTCGAATTTGCGAGTCCGTTTGGATGACGACTGGATTCAGAGTGAAGAAGGAGCCTGGCAGTTTCTGCTCCGTTTGCGCACATAACGAAAGCTCTTGCTCTCTGGGCGTGCTCCACACCATTTTTGTCGAGATACATGACCTCTTTGATCCGACCATTTTCTCCCGAATCCAACCGAACAACGGTCGATTCAGCTCGGATTTCGCATCTCCCCGTGGCCTCCGCCTGTGGAATCATGGTCGCCAGAGTCGATGATTTGGCCGAAACTTCGCATCCAAAAGCCAAACAAAAACCGCAATTCACGCATCCCGGGCGATTTTGATAGGCCTCTGACAAAATGGCCATCGGTGCCGGCTGGGAATGGAGGCCGAGTGAGCGCGCTCCCTTGTCCATCAACACTCCAGAAGACTTGGCAGGTAGTGGAGGAACCGGAAAGGGTCTGGATCGGGGAGGATCAAAGGGCCCCGGCACTCCTGATACACCAATTTCCCAATCTACCTTTGTGTAGTAAGGTTCGAGCTCCTCGTACGAGATCGGCCAGTCGTCGAACCCGGTATTCGGAATCTCTCCGAGCAGACTTCGCTCTTTAAAATCACTCGGATGAAAACGCCAATAGTTGGCGGTAAAGTGAACGCTGCTCCCGCCGACCATTCGGGCGTAAATGAGAACGGGAAGTCCCGTGTCTAGTCTGACGGCCACTTCTGATTCAGCATTGCGATAGGTCTGTGGAAAATCGTCTCCAATACCACCCATCCACTCCAGATTAAAAAACGTCTCCAACTCATCGTGCTTAAAATCGGAGGCGTGTAGATAAGGGCCTTGTTCAAGAACAACGACATCGTATCCCGCCTGGGAAAGCTCACGTGCCATTACACCACCGGCCGCGCCCGAGCCAACAACCACGAAGTCGACTTCTTCCCTTGTTTTAAAGGTTTTTCCCATCGATCTATGCCTCTTCAGTGTTTTGTGCAGCATCGTAGTAGCCAAACGGATATTGCCAGGCATGTCGATCGTCGAATCCAATCATTTTCCAACCGATTTTGTCTCGGTTTCCTCCGTGATTCGGGTGCGAAAGCATTCCGGCCATAGTCAGGAAGTAAAACTGCTTGAAAAACTCGGTGTTTTCAACCGTACCCATGATCGATTCCTTCTCGGATTCTGTGAGCTGCTCGAAGACAGCTCCGGCTCGAATAGCTTGTATGCTACTCTCGACGTCCGAAAGCCCACTCCGAATCAGTGCCTTAAAGGGACTGGCAAACGAGTCGAGTGAGCGATCGACGAAATAGACGACTCCGGCTTCGTGAGCTCCGGCAGTTTCATCGGTCGGTATGATCATCGAAGCGAGGGCATCGGTCAATGAGGCTTCAGCATCTGATAGTACCAGGAAAATATCTCCCTGGGACTCGGCTTTACAGGCCAGATTAGCAGTCGAGAGGATCACGGGAAGACTGACAGCCAGCCAACCGATTCCGATCCCTGCCGACGATTGATGGATGAAGTCGCGTCGCGTAAAGGCCCTGACTGCCGATTTAATTTCAGGTTTCATGTGTTCTGGGGGAATGGATCTGCAGGACCGGATCTTCCGATCGCACATCCGAAGAATAGCGAATCTTGATGAATACGTCGAACATTCAATAACAGTGTGTGTATGGGGCGGCAACCTCCGGTCGTCATCATGAACAATCGTCATCGTTTCCGAAGCTCCGCGATTCTGCTGACACCTGTTGCGATTCTAGCGGCGTTGATTTCGCTCTCCAGCTGCAATCCGGAGCTGGACGACCGAACCGAGCCGGAATTGACGTTTCTAAATTGGTCGCCGGACGCCGATTATGTGGGGCGAGATGCCTGTCAACGTTGCCATCCTGACAAGTACAATTCTTTTGTCAAGTCTCAAATGGGGCGTTCCTGGAAACCCGCGCTACGGTCTCTTTCCAATGCCAATTTCGCCGACCCGGGACCGATATACGATCCCAATCGAGATTTATATTACCAGCCCTTTGCCTCAGGCGAAGACCTTTTCGTTCGCGAATACCGGATTGCCGATGGAGACACGGTTCACAACCGCGTAGAGCAGATCGATTACATCGTTGGGTCGGGACAGCACACGAATTCCCATATCATGGATATCAACGGTTATCTGTATCAGATACCGGTCACATGGTATGTGCAGGATGGCAAGTGGGATCTGGCTCCCGGCTTTTCAAGTCGAAACAGTCGATTTGGTCGTCCGATTCCTGAAGCCTGCATGACCTGTCACAACGGGAGGAGCCCGCATGTGCCTGGATCCGAAAATAGATTCGAATCCGTAGCAGCGGGTATTGGTTGCGAACGGTGCCACGGTCCCGGATCTCTTCATATCCAGGCGATCGAGGAAGGCAAGCTGGTCGACGTTTCACTAGAGATTGACCGCACGATCGTTAATCCGGGTAAGCTCACTCCAGAACTAAGGTGGGACCTCTGTTCACGCTGCCATTTGCAGGGAGTCGACGTGTTTCGTGAGGGGGTTCTTCCGGATGATTTTCGACCCGGTAGGTCTTTGGCAGCCTATCAAAACGTGTACTGGCCGCGCCAACCCGATAGCGTCCAGGTCTTCAATATGGCATCGCACCCGGATCGGCTTTCGATGAGCGAGTGCTATCTCGGGAGTTGGATGAAAGGAGCGGCGTTCGCCCCCCTGAACTGCACATCGTGTCATGACCCTCATGTTTCGATCGAAGAGAAAACCGTAGCGGACTATTCGGTTGTTTGCCAATCCTGTCATATCGCGGACGAGACTTCCGTCTGCACAGAGCCCTCGGTCGTCGCGGGGACCACGGCGTTGGCTTGTGTTACCTGTCACATGCCCTTGTCGAGTACGGATGATATTCCTCATGTTAGCGTCACGGATCATTTCATTCGGATCCCAGACAACCCAATAGGTGTCCTTACGGAGCAAGAGGCCGCCGATCGGATACGAATCATACGGATGGCTTCGTTGATCGATGACAAACCATCCGCCACCGACGTGGCGTTGGGATTGATGAGCTATTACGAAAAGATTACGGATCGACCGGAAATGCTGGAACGCGCCGCAAGGGAACTTCAGCGCGCAAGAAACTCAGAGGACGGGGATAAAATCTCTGCCGCACACATCTGGCTGTGGTATCTCCAGTCAGATTTCTCGTCGATTCGGAGATTGATAGATGAGAAAGGGAGTGTACAGGAAAAGAGTGCGTGGACACAGTTTCGGATCGGAGAGGCATATCGAGCATCGGGGGAATTTGACCGAGCCGTTTTGTACCTGGAAAAAGCGATCCAGCTCGCTCCGGAGCATCTTCGATTCCTGGACCGATTGGCGGCTACGTACACAAACATGGCTCGATATGAAGAAGCGGTGAGCATGTTCGACGAGATTCTTCAGGCAAACCCGAAATTCGACGCCTCGATCAACAACCGCGGATATGCGTATTTGCTGATGGAAGAATTCGATAATGCCGAAGTTGATTTTCAGAACGCGATTTCCCTGAATCCGGACGCAGAAGTCGCTCTGGCGAATCTAGCCTCTTTGTACGTGAATACGGATCGTTCCGCCCTGGCTCGGCCTCTTGTCAGTCGGCTTCTGATTCTTGCTCCGAGTAACCCGGACTACAGTCGATTGTGGAGCTCAATTGGGTTGTAATGTCCGCGGCGTTTGTCTTTCGATTGATATTCTGAACCTCACTTAGTACCAAGCCTCTTTATGACTATTTCGTTTTCTCAAAGGCTGGTACTTTCAGTGTCTGTATTCCTCCTGGCAGCCTGCGGTAAAGCCGGGAATGAAGACTCTTCCGGGAGGCGGATGCTTACGACGAACGACGGGACCATAGAAGCTCAAATCGGCCCGATCACATCGATGGCGCTCGGAGAAATCGATCCAGATCTGGTCGCTGAAGGGAAAAAATTATTCAGACTCAGGTGTACAGCGTGCCATCAACTCGATGATACGTCGGTGGGTCCACCTCTAAGGGATATTCTAGTCACGCGTACACCTGTATATGTATTGAATATGATTCTGAATCCAACGGGGATGCTGGAAAATCATCCAGTTGCGAAAGCCATGCTGGAAGAGTTCGCCGTTCCAATGGCTGATCTGGGCATTTCCGAGAGCGAGGCACGAGCGATCCTCGAATACCTTCGATAGATCTCAGACGGGGTGGCGGTTTACGGGATTCGGGTGATTCAATCGAAGACTCTCTCGTACTGTCGAAGATGCATTTTGCTCGCGTGTTCCACCTTCAAGCATTTTGGAGAATACATTTCTGGCAACCATCCACGAGTCATGGAGCGGAAAAGGACGATGCATGCCACGACCGGAAAGGCCAAGCACACCTTCGGTGAATAATTCGGGCCCCGATACGAAAGGAGCGGTCCGTTGCTCGTCAACGGTTGGAAGATTGATGTCAAGAAGTGGAATGAAATACTTAGGGCTCTACTGACCGAACGAACCGATACATAGGTCTGGGTGAATCGGTAGAGAGATAGATCATAGCGCGAACACCGTATCGTACGTTTTGGAAAGTATCCTGCCAGCTTTTCTACGAATGTAATCCGAAATATTGATATAGGACTCGGTTGTCCCAAAACGGATTCGCGGGACGAATGCGAGAAAGATGTGTATCCGGGAAATACAAAGTCCATACGGTACTAATCACGTACTGGGGATCGTTGTAGGCGCAACCCGCAACGAATGTAGCGGGTTTACGTAAAGGCCTTGGTCGCTGAACTCCAGTGTGATATGATGTGTGGCAACTGAGCATCCATGAAAGGGAGCGCGACCAGAACCGTCTCGGCAAAGGACCGAGGCGGTTTTTTTAAAGTCAAGAAAGCTGCTCTTGGATCATCGACGGAAGAATGAATCGAATCGTCGGACGCGGGCCGGTGAGGCTCCATAACAAAGGAAAGCCCGTGACACACACGGCGCCACGGGCTTGGATCCACATTCAATTGCGGAATTATGTGGACATCTTTAGTACGCTCTGTTCGTTGAGAATGGCGAGGATCGTATGCCGGACCTGATCACTTTTTTCAAACCGGACTGATCTTTCGAGAAATTTGATGGCCCACTCGGAGTCGATCTGTGCCAGAGCAACGACGGCCATGCGCCGAACGCGCTCCGAGTCGCCATCCCGATAAAGCCGCATTACGTCAAAAACGGCACTCTCACTCAGGTCGAAATTCTCGCCGTAGGCGATGATCAACCTCAACGCAGAATTTTTAAAACCGCGGTGCGTCGACGCAAGTGCAACCTCAATCCGGGCTCCGAATTCTCTCCAATCCACGCTCGAAAGCGCAGGTTGTATGAAAGGAAAATCTTCGATTTCACGGAGATCTGCTACGATTTTCGATATACTTTCGTAGCTGTTTGTTTCCTCAAACAATTCGTTTGAGAAGTCTCCTATCGCGTCGTTTCCGATGTTTTGTTGAGCAGCAGCTGAAAACACTAATGAAGATGTAAAAAACAGGCTTAGTGCGACTCTGCGGCTGATGAATGACGTGTACATATCTTGACCCTCCCAAGAAAGATTTTACACGGTTGGAACGATCGTCAATTCAAATGAATATCAGTAGGCATCGTTCGTATTTGATGGTTGAGCTGCCGATGAAAATCGTTCTACGATTCGGAATTGGTTCCCCTAGCGCAAGAACATGGTCAGCTCAAGCTTCCGACAAGCATTGATGATAGGTCTTCCAAATGCTTTAGGATTTCGGCCTTTGACAAAGTGCTTAATCTAGACTTTGCTGAGTGACGGAATCCATGTAGCCCGCTACGGAAGTGGGTGTAGAAGGATGCGTTGCAGGAAGAAAAGATGACCGATCAATTGGCGAATCGTATCACGTGATACCTGAATTGTAGTAAAGTCGTTATGAGTGGAAATGTTGGAGCACCATCAAGGAGCAATCGATCTCGAATAAGCATTGGCTGGGTATGCTTAATCTTCACAGCGATGGGAGTTCTTTCCCCAAGTTCTGTCCTTGCGCAAGGCTTTGTGGAGCAGATGGACGCGCTGAAGGGGTTAGAAGGGGTCTATATCATGGGTGGGGATTTGGACGATGAGCTAACGTTCACCGGTTTACAGAAAGAAGACGTGCTGTCAGCCGTAATGATGGGCCTCAGAATGGCCGGAATGCCCGTCCTCGACGAATCAGAATGGCTCCTTCTCGAAGATTCCCCCGTTTTGCATATCAGTATTGTCTCGTCGGTCGATCATGAAGCCTCCTCGTTATACATGATCAGATTGGAGGTTTTCTTTCTGATGAATAAGTTGTCGGATCCTGATTTTACTTCTTACGCGGTCGCGTGGGGGGAAGGGAAGGTCGGAGTCATCGATTCTGCGGCTGCCGACTTAATACTTCGAGATCTGGATGCTCTCGTGAAACGACTCGCGTCCGACTTCCACGCCGCTAACAGCTAGACTCTCGCGAAAGGTGCAATAATCAGCAGATCAGTACGTTTGTAGTGCATCAGAAACGCAATGGTCTCGAAGTCAGGGAATTCCAGGGCTCGAACGTACTTAGATCGAATGTTCACGCCATGGTGAGCCTTCTTTCCTATCTTATGTCTCTTTTACGGTATCCTTTGAAGCTTTCCCCCGGTACGACGTACGATGACGTCGTGATCAGGGCTGCTCCATCTCCCACCCCGCGAATATGCTTAATTCGATCATGAAATTAAGGAGCGTCTTACTTGTCTCGCTTCTTTTCGCGTTGGTTACGCCAGACGGTTTGGTCGCGCAAAGCAGCACGTTCTTCAATCAGCGCGACGATCAGTACACGCTACTGGGCTTGAAGCGCGCCAAGGAAGTGTATGAAGTTGCGAAATTAGATTATGAGCGTCAAAAGGGTTTGTATGACCAGCAGCTGATCTCTAAAGCTGAATATGATCGGGCTCGGGCTGCATACACCGACGCTGAAGTTAATTATCAGCAGTCGCTACTGGCGGTCATTTTCGAGCAACAGTACGTAACGGTTCTGGCTGCAACCAAATATCAAGGTACGGGGTCGAGAAAGCAGGTCCGAATCGAGATAGGTAACGCGGCTGCGGGTGGAGCAGAGTTTTCGCAGCTGGTATCCTTTGAGGATGAGATTTTCAGGAGTCTTCAGCCTGACATCGTACATGATGTCTATGTGTCGCTGCTGAACGACGAAGGGGCCATTATTGGACTTCCGTACGAAGCCAAGGTCGAGGAGCTTCATTTCGGGAAACCCCAGATACTGGAATTCGATCTCCTCCAAGATCTGGATGCGGTTTCAGTCAATATTATATATGGGCGCGGTTCCGAGAGACGTCTGAAAGTCTTTCTACAAAAAGATGCCACCGTTAATAAGGCCGCGATACAGTCAGAACAATTTTCCCAGGAGGTCGAACTGGGCG
>SMVA01458607.1_pt1 | contig 15563 bp, 13 predicted proteins | sample 2456451 | NCBI WGS metagenome assembly SMVA01 (sample SAMN11095933, study PRJNA526329) | marine sediment metagenome | biome: Marine sediment; feature: Surficial sediment; material: Deep marine sediment; isolation source: Hadal surficial sediment | place: Pacific Ocean | collected 2014-05 | depth...
CTCTCCAAAGGTCGATCTCACGTTAGCCATAAGAGGTGACTACGACAACATCTACGAGAAATTCCAAGTTTCACCAAGAGCTGCCGTTGTATTCAAACCATCTACCACACAATCTTTTCGAATTACCTACAACAGAGCATTTTCAGCGCCGTCGGTAAATTCTCTTTTCCTTGACATACCTGCAAGGACAACGAGTTTCCCCGGAGGTCTCAAATTCATTTTACAAGGTCGCGGCGCAAGAGACGGATTTTCTTTCGACACTTTCCGTAGTTCGAACACAGCGCGGTTCTTCTTACCCGTGCCTGGTGCATTTGGTCAAGATATACCCATTGCGACGATGCCACTACAGGCACTTTATGGAGCAGGGGTAGCTGGATTTGGTGCGACACTTCGTTCAAATGATCCACTTCCGCCTCCTTTCACCAATCTTCCGGCAGCTCAACGAGAGGCGCTAGCTGATCTGTTGGATGGTTTTACTCCATTCATTCAAGGCTCGACCACAGGTGTTTTGGGAATTCCTGACGGCAGCGATACGGGTTATACTGTAGTTGGCGGTCCGGTCGATATTTCACCTTTAAAACAAACGACTACTCAAACTATTGAAGTAGGATTTAAAGGGTTATTTGGTGATAATTTCCTCTTTACGATTGACGGATATTATACCAAGAAGAAAGATTTTGTCGGACCGCTTCTTGTCACCAGTCCGCTCGTCTATGTCCCCGACCTAGCCGCAGATCTTGCACCAGCACTTACACCAGTAATTCAGGGTGCAGCTCTGGATCCGCAGGTTGCCGGCTTTCTTGCCAGTCTGGGCTTAGACGCGGCGACCGCCGCTCAGCTCATATCTGGCCTGCTCTCTGTTGGATTTAATGCCCCTGGTAATCCAACCCCTGTGGCTGCCGTACAACCTGATTCCAATAATCCTGCACTTGAATCGAATGACGGGACAGCAGTGGGAGGATTTCTGTCCTATCGGAACTTTGGTAATGTTGACTTTTTCGGTGTTGATGCAGCGTTCGAATACCAGGCTTCGAAACAGTTCACAATCTTCGGTAATTTCTCATTTGTAAGCGACGATTTCTTCGATAACGAAGAACTCGACGAGGATGATGAGAGTACAGTTTTGGCACTTAATGCCCCCAAGATTAAGTTCAAAGCTGGCTTGAGATACGCCACGTCGTGGGGCTTCTCTTTCTCCGCTTCGGGAAGGTATATCGATGCGTTTGAAATTCGCTCAGGGCCTTATGTCGGTGAACTTGAGAGCTATTTCCAACTCGATGCTGGCATTGGATATGACTTAGACAAGTACGCGCGCGGAATGAAACTCGATGTCGGCGTCTCTAATTTACTCGACGATGATCATCGTGAATTCATTGGTGCGCCTAAGCTTGGACGCATGGTCATTGCTCGAGCCACATACAGCGTACGATAGGGCTCTCCATCGTAAATTCTGTTTATCGAAGCGTGCCCGCCTTCTCTTTTTGACCAATATTCAACTCATCTGTCTTTGACTTGAGTATGAAGAGTGGCTAGCTTCCGTGCCGCCGGGGCAAGTCCGATCAGGACCGTGCAAAATGGCGAACTGGAGTCGCGCGAAACTGGCGATCGAGTCCCGGCTAAATCAAATCGTTGCACAAATATGCTCGTAGAATACGGCCCTTTTTTTATTCAGCTTGGCCTCGCAGTGGTCCTGGCTTTTGCCTTCTTGAAGGGGGCTGCGTTGCTGGGGCCCAGCAGGCCGAATCGAATCAAGCAAATGCCGTATGAAAGCGGGATGGATCCCATTGGAACGGCGCGCACCAGGTACTCCGTCAAATTCTATCTAGTGGCGATGATCTTTATCGTATTCGACGTAGAAATTGTCTTTTTGTATCCCTGGGCTGCCAGTTTCGGTACGTTTCTGGAGGCCGGCGTGGGTCTTCAAGTGCTGGGAGTCGTGACGATTTTCGTGATCATTCTTGCCATTGGCCTGTTATACGATATTCGGAAAGGAGGTCTCGAATTCGATTGAGAATCGCTAGAGCCGATCGGTCGCAGCCTCTCCCGGAACCCGAATTATCTAGCTTGTGAATTATGGAATCTGACGCTTTTAATCAAGGGTATCTGACGACGCGGATTGACACCGTCGTTAACTGGGCTCGATCGAACTCTTTGATGCCCATGCCGATGGGTCTCTCTTGTTGTGCGATCGAAATGATGGCTTTCGCAGCACCCAAATACGATGTGGCGCGATTTGGTAGCGAGGCGATGCGGTTTTCACCCCGTCAGGCCGACCTCATGATCGTCGCTGGCTGGGTCAGTTATAAAATGGCTCATGCGATTCGAAGAGTCTGGGATCAGATGGCGGATCCTAAATGGGTGATTGCGATGGGGGCGTGTGCGTCGACTGGCGGCATGCACCGCTGTTACGGTGTTGTTCAGGGATGCGATAATTTCCTCCCCGTGGACGTGTATATCCCCGGCTGCCCCCCCCGTCCAGAAGCCGTGATTCACGCTCTCATGGATATTCAGGAAAAGATTCGGAATGAATATTCGATCGCCCGCGATGGCGTTGTCGGAGAAAAACGCCGTCCTATCGAGCCCGTGCGACCAAAAATTATTACGCCGGATGGCGACGCCGCTGTCACTCCAAATCGTCTCTACGGTCAGGAATAGTTCAACCAATACGACAATTCATGCCGTCCGAGCAGCAACCCACCCATCCTAAAACGCTTCCGTTCCTGTTTACACCGGTCGACTCGCTGGACGAGTCTACGGAACAGACGAATCCGCACGTACAATCGACCACGCACGTTCCAGACGTGGTGTCGGAACTGAGGGAACACTTCGGTGAAGCCATTCGCGCCGAATCGGTCTATGCCGGCGAGTACACGGTTCTCATCACCCGGGACAGCCTTGTCGAGATCTGTACATTCTTGAAGACAGAATTGGGGTTTACATACCTCTCCGACCTGGGCGGTATCGACCGGTTTTCTGAAGAAGAGCGCTACGAGATCTTCTACAACTTGGTCGCGATCGAAAAGGAGCAACGTCTCCGGCTTAAAATTCGAATCGACGAATCTGATCTTGAGGCTCCGACTCTCACCAACGTCTACCGAGCAGCAGACTGGAACGAACGCGAATGTTTCGACATGTTTGGAATCCGGTTCGTGGGTCATCCCGACTTGCGTCGGATGTATATGCCGGAGGATTTCGAATATTTTCCCCTTCGCAAGGAATTTCCACTTCTGGGCATTCCTGGATCCCTACCCCTGCCGCCGCAGTCGCCAGAGGGGGGGTTAACGATGGATCCATTCCCGGCCGCTCATGGGTCGAAACCGGTAAAGAGCTACGATGAAGAGCCCAGTGAGGGCCTTCCAGAGATGCACTCAGAGAGACCGGATACCGAAGACGGATGAGCATCATCTCACATATCGATTTCGGCGAGACGCTTTCGTTTTGGCCCCGGCACAACGAAGCCATCTATCGGAGGCTCGAAAGCAAGCATGCCTGGCTGGAAGAGATCCATCATCCGGACGACGCTGAATCAGTTGACGCCCTGGACAATGAGATGATACTCAACATCGGGCCGCAGCACCCTGCCACGCATGGGGTGTTGAGATGCGTTGTCAAACTGGACGGCGAGACGATCGAAAAATGCGTTCTCGATATCGGCTATCTGCATCGCGGACTCGAGAAAATAGCAGAATCCAAGACATACCAGGAATTCATGCCGTATACCGACCGCATGGATTACCTGGCGCCGTACAGTAACAACGTAGCCTGGTGTCTTGCGGTTGAAAAGCTGGCTTCGATAGAAGTCCCGGAGCGGGCTCAGTGGATCCGAATGATTATGAGCGAGCTGTCGCGGATCTCGTCACACCTTCTGTGGATGGGGGTCGCACTTATGGACGCAGGTGCGGTCAGCGTATTTCTGTGGACCTTCCAATTCCGTGAAGACCTTTACAAAATATTTGATGAAGTAACGGGCGCCCGGCTGACGGTTTCGCATAGTCGAATCGGTGGCCTCGTCACCGACCTGGGTGATGTTGGCATTAAGCAGATCGAAGATTTTGTCGAGCAGTTTCCTCTCGCGATCGTAGAATGGGAGAAATTGCTCAACCGAAATCGAATATGGATCGACCGTGTTGAAGGAGTTGGCGTACTTTCGTCAGAAGAAGTCATTGAGTTCGGAATGACCGGCGCTAACCTGCGCGGTTCGGGCGTTGGTCATGACATTCGTCGATTCGAACCGTACCTGAAGTATGACGAAGTGGACTTCATCATCCCAATTCGAACAGAAGGAGACGCTCTTGCTCGGTATTTCGTGCGGATGGAAGAGATGAAGGAGGCTGTCAAAATAATCCGACAGTGTCTGGATCGACTTCCCGAAGGAGAAATTCGTTCCGACGACGCCAAACGGTCGTACCCCGGTAAAGACGAAGTGTATTACTCGATGGAAGGACTGATCCACGATTTTATGTACACCGATACGGGGGTTTGTCCACCGAAAGGGGCTGAGGCATACCACGCAATTGAGGCTCCCAAGGGAGAGCTCGGCTTCTATCTGCAGTCTGACGGAACCGGGCAGCCGTGCCGCGCTCGAATTAATTCACCCAGTTTTTCGAACCTCCAGGGCCTTGAGAGCATGCTCGAAGGAGGGATGATGGGCGACATGGTCGTCATGATCGCTACCGTCGACCCCGTCCTTGGCGAGGCAGATAAATAGTCATCGAGTTTCCCATGGAATTTTCCGAATGACCGACTTCACCAGAGATCCTGATATGGACAAGGAACAACTGATACCCGATCAGAATCCAGATCCCGTTTTTTCGAACGACGAGCTGGTGTTCACAGCAGACGAGAAGCGACGGATCGAGCGGTGGAAAAGTCAGTACCCAACTGTGGACGGGGCGATTATGCGAGCGCTGTGGCTTGCTCAGGAGAAATTCCAGTATCTCCCTCCCGAAGTCATCCGACTGACAGCTGGAGAGGTTGGTATTCCCTACGCACAGGCGTACGGGGTCGCCACATTCTACACCCAGTATTTCAAGAAGAAGAAAGGGGTACATGTGTTGGATGTGTGCACCTGCTTTTCTTGTCAACTATGTGGCGGGTATGATATTCTTCACTACCTGGAGTCCAAATTGGGAATTCAGGTCGGTGAGACGACCGATGATGGCTTATTTACCCTTCAAGAAGCTGAGTGTCTGGGCGCATGCGGGTCCGCACCCATGCTCCAGGTGACCAACGGTCGATATGTACTGGACCTGACCACCGAGAAAGTGGACGCACTTCTCGATGCTCTTCGCGAGGGAAGAACACCGGAATTCACGTCTGCAACACTCCCTCAGGACGAAGACGATCTGGGTGGCAATCGGCGGTCTGACGTTAACGAATTTCAATCCTCAGGCCCCCGGCCGGTCTCCGAAACGGTCAGGTAACGCACTCACGAAAAAGAAAAATGGAAGTACATCCACAAGGGCAATCCAAAGCTGGTGATTGGCAAAGTTACCAGCGCGTTCTGCTTCCTCCCGTTAGAGACCTCCACCAGTTGGAAGTGTATGAAGGCGAGGGCGGGTACCAGATTTTCAGAGACGTCTTGTCGACGGAGAAGTGGTCGCCGCAAGCGATAACCGAGGAAATCCAAAGAAGCGTGTTACGCGGACGAGGTGGTGCAGGCTTCCCCTGCGGGTTGAAATGGACGTTTATGCCGCCGGTTGACGAAAATGTGCCGAGGTTTCTCTGCTGCAACGCCGATGAGTCAGAGCCGGGAACGTTCAAGGATCGGCAACTCATGGAATACAATCCGCACCTCGTTTTCGAGGGAATACTGCTTTCGTGCTACGCGATGTCAATCAAAACGGCGTACATGTACGTTCGCGGTGAATTTGCGGACTGGATCACGTTAATGGAGGCGGAGCTGGAAAAGGCGTATGCCAAAGGATACGTTGGTCAGAATATTCTGGGCACCGACTTCTCTACCGACATCGTGATCCACAAAGGTGCAGGTGCCTACATTTGCGGGGAAGAATCGAGTCTGATGACTTCGCTCGAGGGCGAGCGAGCCTACCCCCGGGTGAAACCCCCGTTCCCTGCCCAAAAAGGTATTTGGGGGTATCCGACCACCATTAATAATGTAGAAACGTTGGCCTGCGTCCCGCTGATCATTCGCCGGGGAGGCGAGTGGTTCTCACGGATCGGAGCTGAGAAACATCCCGGTCCCGTGCTCTATGGGATCTCTGGACATGTTAATCGCCCTGGGGTTTACGAGTATCCGACCGGAATGCTGATCACGGATCTCATCGAAAAAGTAGCCGGTGGTATGAGGAACGGTAAAAAGCTAAAAGCGGTCGTCCCGGGCGGTAGTTCTACACCAGTACTTACAGCAGCCATGATCGACGGCGTCACTATGGACGCTGAAACACTCCGCGATGCCGGTTCGATGATGGGAACCAGTGGCATGCTCATCATGGACGAAGACACGGACATGGTTGCGTGGCTACGTCGAGTGACTCATTTTTATCATCACGAAAGTTGCGGTCAGTGCACACCCTGCAGAGAAGGAACGGGCTGGCTCGAAAACATTGTAGCACGCATTGAGGAGGGGGAAGGCAGACTCCGAGATCTGGATCTGCTTGTGGACCTCTGTTATCAAATGGAGGGCAGAACCATCTGCGCCCTCGCAGATGCGGCTGCATGGCCGGTACGATATACCATTGAGCGTTTTAGGGACGAGTTCGAGGCGAGATGTAGACCTTCGTTGGTCGCAGGTGCTGAAGTTTTGGAAACGGTCGCATAAACAGGGAATCGATCTTTATTCATGTCCAAGATCACGATAGACAACGAAGTATTTGAATTCGAGGGCGATCATCCGGCGATCCTCCAGTTCTGTATGGACCGCGAAATCGAGTTGCCACATTTCTGCTATCATCCGGCGATGTCAGCCCCGGCGAACTGTCGACAGTGCCTGGTCGAGATTGGCAACCCGGAGCGAGACCGTGAGACCGCCCAAAATTGATGACGAGCTGTTCGCTGGATATTTCCGATGGACTTGTCGTCAGAACTCATCGTACGAGCGAGATCGTGCGTCGTGCACAGAAGGACAATCTCGAGTTTCTTCTCATCAACCATCCGCTCGACTGTCCAATATGTGACCAGGCCGGGCATTGCCCCCTCCAGAATCAGGCCTACAAATACGGTCCTGAAGGATCTCGATTTGAATTCCGAAAAGTGTCGAAACCGAAGCACATTCGGCTCGGTCCCCGGGTCGTCTTGGATGGAGAGCGATGCATCAATTGTACAAGATGTACGCGGTTTACCACCGAAATTTCTAAAAGCCACCAGCTAACGATTATCGACCGAGGCGTCGAGAATTATCCGATGACCCCTCCGGGGATCGAATTCGACGATCCGTATTCGATGAACGTGATTGACATTTGTCCCGTCGGTGCCCTTACGTCCGAGGATTTCAGGTTCAAGGCTCGCGTTTGGGAAATGAGTAGCACTCCTTCAATTACCACCACGAATGCGAAGGGGTCGAACTGTTACTACTGGGTGAAGGACAATCAAGTCCTGAAAGTCACTCCCCGTACGAACATGCATGTGAACGAGTACTGGTTGGCAGATGATGATCGCCTCGACTACGATCGATTCAATTCTGATCGACCATCGGGGCCCACCATTGAGGGAGAAAGAGCCTCGTGGGACGCATCTTACAAGCGGGCGGCACAGATTCTCAAGGGCGTAGATGGAAGCCGAATTGTATTTCTCGCTTCTGCCCATGCAAGCGTTGAGGACAATTATCTTCTGGCCGCGTTGGCTGACGGTCTGGGTGCATCGACTCCGGTATATATCGAACACGTGGAAGCGGGTCGCGGCGATAATTGGTTGCGGACGGATGACAAATCTCCCAATTCGAATGGGTGCGTCCGACTCGGGTTCACGGTGGCTGATTCTGTGCTGTTGGGTGCTCGACTCCGCGGAGGTGAAATCGACGTTCTATATGTGCTTGAGGACGATCCTGTTGAGGCCGGACTCTGTACGAGTGACGATTTGCATGGTGTATCGGTCATCCTTCATCATTTTAATGAATCAAATCAGACGCTGGCCCTGGCAAAGGTCACGCTGCCGGCGGCGACGGTTGTCGAAACCGTCGGAACTTTCGTAAACATCGATGGACATGCGCAGCGGGTTCGTCCGGCCAAAGCGATACGCGGTGTCAATCGGACGCTGGCCATGGAAATCGGACGAAGTCGAGCCGACCAGCACGGAACGCCCTTCGACCGCTGGTATAACGAAGACCATTTGGTAGACTGTCAACCTGGTTGGGTTTCTGTGCCGGGTGTGGCGGCCGAGCTCGGGCTGGATACCCCTGCGACGAATCCAAAAGAAATCATGCAGGAACTTGCCTCGTCGAATGCGGCGTTTGCAGGCGCCACCTTCTCGGCGATGGGTGAGTATGGAATACGATTATCTGAAATCGGAGAAATGGTATAATGGCAGTTCCCTGGTACTGGTCGGCCCTACTGGCATTTGTCGTCGTTAACTTTCTGTTGGTTTCCGCCTCCGTTCTGGTGTATGCCGAGCGAAAAGTTTCGGCGGCCATGCAGAATCGACCCGGACCCAATCGGGTCGGACCGTTTGGCTTCCTGCAACCGTTCGCCGATGTCGCCAAGCTTTTACTGAAAGAGAACATCGTTCCTTATCTGGCGAATCCGTTTGTACACTCGCTGGCCCCGTTTCTCATGGTCGTCGTCGCGATGACTGCAGGGGCATTGATTCCATTCGCGAAGGGAGTTGTCGTGGCAGACCTGGGGATAGGCGTTCTGGCCGTATTGGCCCTCACATCGATCAGTGTATACGGGATTACTCTTGCCGGTTGGAGTTCGAACAATAAATACTCCCTCCTGGGTGGACTCAGAGCCGCCGCGCAGATGATTTCTTACGAGCTGAGTATGGGCCTGGCCGTTGTCTCCGTCATCTTGATATCCGGGACACTTAATCTGACGGAAATCGTCGAATCGCAATCCGGTGGGATGTCCTTCTTCGGATGGAATATTTTTCGCAATCCGATCGGCGCCATCCTTTTTATCATTACCGCATTCGCAGAAACCAATCGAACTCCGTTTGACCTGCCCGAAGCTGAACAGGAACTGGTGGGGGGATACCACACGGAGTACAGCGGAATGAAATTCGGGATGTTCTTCCTGGCCGAATACGTCAATTTTTTCGTCGCTTCCTTCTTCATTGTCACCCTCTTCTTCGGGGGTTACTTGATTCCGTTTCAATCCGTCCTTCTGGCGGCCGTACCCGCACTTGACGGAAGCGTCTGGCTTGCCCTTCTTCAGGTGATGACGCTCGTTCTGAAGGCGGCCTTCTTCGCGTATCTTTTTATCTGGGTGCGATGGACGCTGCCCCGGTTCAAGTACAATCAGCTCATGACACTCGGGTGGAAATATTTGCTTCCAATTGCACTCGTCAATGTCCTCGTTATTGCGTTGATCATTACGCTTGTGAGTTTGTTTTAAACCAGCGTGTACTAAACCTGCCCTTTCTGAACCTACATCATGCCAATTCTAGCTCCATCCATTCTGTCCGCGAACTTTGCCCGGTTGGAATCTCACGCCGAAGAAGCCATCGACGCGGGCGCGGAGTGGTTACATATCGATGTAATGGACGGGCATTTCGTTCCCAACATTACGATCGGCCCCCTTGTTGTGCGCGCGCTGCGCCCACTCGCTGATCGGACCAGAACGGTACTCGACGTCCACTTGATGATTCAAAATCCGGAAAAATATGTCGAACGGTTTGCAGACTCAGGCGCTGACATCATCACGGTTCACGTGGAAACCTGCCTTGACCTTTCAGCAACCATCGAGCAGATACGATCGGCGGGCGCCAAACCCGGCGTCACGCTCAATCCGGATACACCATTGGATACGATCGAACAGGTATTGGATCAGATTGATCTTGCTCTGATCATGTCCGTGAATCCTGGATTTGGAGGCCAGGGATACATTCCGACGAGTACACAAAAGATCCGAGAGTTGCGCGCCTTACTCGACGGAATAGAGTCCCGTGCTCACCTGGAAGTTGACGGTGGGATCAAGCCCATGAACGTCCTGGAGGTAGTAGAAGCGGGTGCTGACGTAATTGTTGCGGGGAGCGCCGTTTTTGGTGGTCACAAAGACGTGTCAACCAATGTAGAGGCACTTAAAAGTGCCTGGTCAGTGACTGTCTAAATGTGGAACCCGTTGTTCGGAAGACGTTGAAAACCCTTGGCTTGAGTCGATACTACTCGGATGCGGTTTGTTCTAATCATATTATTACTCTTCTCGCAGCTTTTTGGCGCCTCTCGAACCTTCGACGAAAGGTCTGAGATCGCTCCAAACGTCGAATGCTACGGTGATACTTTCTGCATCGAAAGTGTTCAAGAAGGCAACCAGATTGAACTGGTCATCTCCAAGCTGATCCCCTGGGATTTTACGCTGTTGATTAATTTGCGACTGGAAAACATGGTCGCTGATCGAAAACTCCCGTTGATTCGTTCATTTACGGCACGTGGCAAGGAGTCGGTGCTAAATCTGCGAATCGCCAAACCGAATCGGAAATGGGGTTACCATTTCGACCTAAAATGGGTTGTTGGATTATTAAACGCCACCCACGACGATCAGTATGTCTACAGTCTGCCCTTCGGTCGCCACGAGTCTTTCATGGTGAGTCAGACGTACAATGGCCTGGCCTCCCACGAGGGGAAAAATGCCATTGACTGGGATATGCCGAGAGGCACGGGAGTACGAGCGGCGAGAGACGGAATCGTTGTTGAAATAGAGGAATCAAGGTTCCAGGGAGGTCTTGATCCGGCGCTGAAGTCGAAAGCCAACTATGTACGGATCAAGCATTCAGACGGTACGATTGGGAATTACGTTCACCTCATGCCCAATGGTGTGCGCGTCTATGAAGGCGATCGCGTTCGACGCGGAGACCTGATAGCCTATTCAGGAGATACCGGATATTCTTCGGGTCCACACCTTCACTTCGAGGTATTCACGATTACGGGTGCATTGCAGCATAGAACCATTCCCGTGAGGTTTCGGGCCAATGGGCGAAACGGAGAAAGGCTCGAAGAGGGCCAGGTATACGGGCACTAGGTCATCCACGCGACCGACGACCCAGTTCCATCATCAACGTTACGGTTCTGCCTCTACGGACGACTTCGACCTCCACGGTGTCTCCCGGACGAAAATCGTAGAGACGAGCGGCAAATTCAGGCTGGGAATCCACCTGTTCGGATTCAACAGATACAATAATATCCCACGGCCTGAATCCAGCTGTCTCTGCCGGAGAATTCGGGTCGACGGATTCGACTAGGACCCCATCTGACTGCGACAAATTCAGTCTCCGAGCGATTCGTGTGGTCATACTTTGCCCGCGAAGCCCGATGAAATACGAACGATCAACGGATCCATTCTCCCTTAGTTCGGTCAGAATTCTAACGGCCTTTTCGGCTGGAACTGCGAATCCAATGCCGACAGATCCTCCTGATTGTGTAATAATGGCTGTATTGATACCGATTACTTCTCCCAGTGCATTGAGCAACGGCCCTCCTGAGTTTCCTCGATTAATCGCTGCATCGGTCTGGATCATATCCCGGTACGCTCTTCCTTCCTGGGGTTGAAGATCGCGTCCTGTGGCGCTGACCACACCCACAGTCACGGTCGGGTCGGACGCTTCAAACAGTCCGAAAGGATTGCCGAGAGCGATGGACCATTCCCCTACGATCGGATTTCCCGAGTTGGAGAAAGTCAGGAAAGGCAGTGGATCCTCTGTATTGATTTTCAAGAGAGACAAATCGGATGTGGGGTCCGATCCGATAAGATCGGCTTGATAGGTACGACCGTCAGGAAGTGCTACGGTGATGGCCGTCGCCTGTCCGGCCACATGATCGTTCGTTACAATGTATCCGTCTGGCGAAATGACAAACCCTGAGCCCATATTCTGAACCTGACGTTCCCGTACGCGAGAGCGCTGCCTTCCGTAAAAGAAACGATAGAAGGGATCCGAGAACGGGTCAACCGTCTGAATAGTCTTGATTACGTTAATGCTGACAACCGCCGGAGATGCAAACTCGACCGCCCGTGTAATCGCGTTCATTCGGCCTGTGGCAATGCCATCCTGAACGTGTTCCGTGGTCTCGGGGCTGCGGAACAGTTGCTGCTGAGACTGAACATCCTGTTTGCAACCCAACAATAGAAGCGTGCCTGCCAGGATCGGGATTATTTTAATGCCTTTCATGAATGCCATGCAAAATTGAATAATGAACGATTTCATACGGGAGCCAACTCGAGCGGTTTCTTTATCTGAATTTTAGACTACTCAAAGCCCAAAACCGACATAAGAAGTCGAATGGCGACCAAAACGGCCACAATCGCAAAACTTCTCCTTAGCAGCGCTTGGTTAAAACGATGGGCTGTCTGCACTCCTAATCGAGCGGTGAATGCTGCTGGAACAGAGAGAAGAAGTGCTCGACCCACGTCGATATAGCCTGCCGACAACGGAGCCAGATCCAGCTCCCATCCCGCGTACGCATAACTGATTACGCCGGCCGCTGAGACGAGAACAATCGTGGCACTTGACGTACCCACACTGCGAATCATGGACATCTTGAATAGCCGGTGGTATACCGGAACCAATACGATGCCCCCACCGACACCTGCGGCTGTGGAAACCACACCGGCGGCGGCACCCGTAGCGACGATGCCGAGGGGGCCCATCGGAATAGAGTCATCGGTGGACTCGTTCCCCTTGCTAGAAGCTTTTGATTTGGCTTTACCTGATTTTGCAGCTGCTCGCCGAAACATCTGTAGGGCCACAATTATCAGAAGCGATGCAAACACGAGCTCGAATACAGACGCATTGTACCAGGATGTCGTTGTGACAAAGAACGTTATCAGGACGACGGCGATTGCACTGGCTGACCCCACACTGAACGCTATTCTCGAGTCCACCGCCGATTTCTGGAACTGGGAATGGGCAGCGGACAGGGCAACAACCAGAGTGCAAAAGAGGCTCGAGCCAATGGTAAGAGGTGCAATCACTTCCGGCGGAATACCGATACCCTGGAAGTAGAAGAAAAGAACCGGTGCAAAAATTAGCCCTCCCCCCACTCCGACCAAACCGCCTACAAAACCACCGGCGGCACCCGCGAAAACCAGTAATAGAATTTCAGTCAGCATGAAATTGAACCATGGGTTCTTTCACGATCCGAGAATAGATTTTATCGAGTCGGGCGACCGGGCGAGCTCCCGTGCTCGAGCCACGACCGGATCTCTGTCCAGCGCCCTTCGAATTTGTTGGGCTTCGGTTAGATACCGGGCGAATATCCCTTTGCGGAGCTGCGTGATAATGCGGTCTCGATATCGATTCAGGTCCTGCCGTTTTCCCTCGATGGTCAATCCGCGAACAGTCTCGAGCTGCTCGATGGCGTTTTGATATCCCGATCCGGTAAGTCGTGACTTCAAGGAGTCCAGGAGAACCTCGGCCCGTGACTCGTAGCGAAAGCCCGTTTCACCCAACCACGTCTGAAACTCAGAAAATATTTCGTCGTCATCCAAGAACAACGAATCGGATGGTATGTCACCGCGCGAAGTGGCGTAATCCCCCGCAAATTGGAAGAAGGCACCGGATCGCTTGATGGCACCCTCCAATTCACCTTCTTTTTCCAACGAAACCCGAATATCCGGCTCGATGCCCACTCCTGAGCGAACCTCCCGTCCCGATGCCGTCCGATACGTGTCAATTTCAGGCGTTGAGATCTGTACCACATCTGACGAGATTTTTTTGGACTGGATATCGCGACCACTTGGCGTATAGTAATGTCCGATCGTCAACTTCATGGACGTGTTATGAGGCAGCTGCCTCATCACTTGGACAAGCCCTTTTCCAAATGTCGTCTCTCCTAGGATGACACCCCTATCCAAATCCTGCAGGGCTGCGGCGACGATCTCGCTTGCGGAAGCACTGATTCCGTTCACGAGAACGACGACTGGAATGTTCTCAAAAAACGGATCTTCCTGAGTCGCATAATTTTGTGTGATGCCATCGATTCGGCCGCGCGTCGAAACCACGAGGGTTCCCTTCGGAACGAAGAGGGCAACCGTCTCGATTGCTTCGTTGAGAATCCCGCCGGGGTTGTCCCTGAGATCCAGAATAATTGCCTTCAGTCCATCGCTTCGCTCCATCGCTCGAAGCGCTCGTCGAATTTCACGAGCCGAACGAGAGCCGAAAACGGAGAGTCGCACATAGCCAATGCCGGCTTTGGGGTCATCGTCCAGGTATCCTGAATACAAAATGTTTTCTGTCCGGGAAATCGTTCTCTGCAACGTGAATTTCAGAATCCGTGGTTCGCCCTGCCTTTCCACGGTAATCGTAACGGTCGAACCCGAGTCGCCTCGCAGTAGACCGACCACGTCCTGAACCGTCATCTCGGCGGTATCTACACCGGACACCGATCGAATGACATCACCCGTTTTCACTCCCTGTATATAGGCACTGGTTTCAGCTTCTGGCGAGAGTACCGTTATTTGCCCGTTTCTCATCCCGATATTAATCCCTACGTCGCCGAGCGGCCCGCGCCGCAGAAGATCCATGTCTACATTTACTGCCTGATCATAATAGATACTGTATGGATCCAGCCTCGACATCATGGCGTCCACTCCGGCCGTCATGAAGGGTCCCGGACGAACGTCGTCAACGTAATTGATCACGATTTCCTGATAAAGAGCCCCGAATATTTCGAAATTCTTTTTCAGCTCGAAAAGATCATCGTCCGCCCGCTGACTGGCCATCCAGCCACCCGTAGCGGCTGAGATGAGAAGCGCGGCTCCGATGATGATAATGTGAACTCGTTTCATAGTACTGGACAAGTATTTAAATCCAGTCTATGACGCGATGGGGGGGCCGAAGGGTCCGGAGCTCTAACGCAGAGCTTCTTCCATCTCTCGATCCTGTTTTTTCTTAACCACAACCGCTATCCAGATTGATCCTTCGTACAGCAGCAGAAGGGGTGTGGCGACAAGGACCTGCGAGATCGGATCCGGAGGGGTGAAGATGGCTCCCAGGACCAGGCATCCGATCACCGCATATTTACGCGATTTCCGCAGCCCGTTCGGTGTCGCAAGACCCATTTTAGCCAGGAAATAAATAACGACCGGGAGTTGAAATAGAATTCCAACACCGAACGTCCAGAACGTAATCATGCTGAAATACCTGGAAATGTCGAACTCATTGGAGATTTCCGGAGATATCTGGTAGCCAGCAAAAAACTGGAGAGCGAGTGGCGTAATAATGAGGTAGCCGAACGCGATTCCAAGCATGAAAAACAGTGTTGCGAACACCGCCGAAAACCGGAGACCTGATTTCTCTTTTGGGTAGAGTCCCGGTTCAATGAACTTCCACATGTAGTAGATAATCAGGGGCGACCCTATGATGAGTCCGACTGCGACGACCGTTCCGATGTCGGCAAAAAACTGCCCAGTAACCGTTCGATTTTGAAGTACGAACTCCGTGGTACTGATACCAAG
>SMVA01446517.1_pt1 | contig 15562 bp, 17 predicted proteins | sample 2456451 | NCBI WGS metagenome assembly SMVA01 (sample SAMN11095933, study PRJNA526329) | marine sediment metagenome | biome: Marine sediment; feature: Surficial sediment; material: Deep marine sediment; isolation source: Hadal surficial sediment | place: Pacific Ocean | collected 2014-05 | depth...
CCGAGAATTTGCTCGGGTGCCATGTATTTCGGCGAACCAATGACATAGCCGGTCTTGGTCAACTGTGTGTCGCCACTGCTGGCCGCAGCTGCAACTCCGAAGTCCACTATTTTAAGCAAGCCTTCGGTGTTGACGAGAATGTTGGCTGGCTTGAGGTCGCGATGAATGACGCCAGCCAGGTGTGCAATCGACATGCCTGTTGTCATGTCGCGAGCGAAACGCAACGCCTTCTTCAAGTCCATCGGTTTCTGATCCGGAATTTCCCCGGACAGCGTGTGGGATGGGAAATATTCCATTGAAATAGCGAAACATCCCTGCAATTTCAGGAAGTCATAAATTCGAATAATGTTGCGGTGCGTAATCTTCCGGGAATAGCGCAGCTCGTGCACAAATCGTTTCATCATCTCTTCGTCCGAAGAAACGTTTGGGTTGAGGAATTTGAGAATAAGTTCTTCGTCGACGACCTGATCCTGCATGAGCAGAACCGTTCCAAATGCACCTTTGCCGATTTTCTCAATGTACTTGTATCGACCCTCGATGACATCGCCGGGTCGGAGTTTCGTAATATCGAGCACCGGTAGCGCCGTAGGCGTCGCGGGAGCGACATCGATTCCAGGCGCACCCGTGGTCGTGGACGCTTGTTCCGCGGTTTGTCCAGCCTGTGCGGCCTGCGCGCTAAGAAGCTTCTCGAGGTCCTTGTTATCAAGCAACAGGGTCTTGGTGTGCGCGCCGATTTTTTCGGCGCGAACGTTTTCTTCAATGACCGATTCTGAAAAACGTTCGTTCAAGTGCTTCAGCGCTTTGTCCGCAACATTGATCAACATCGCGTCGTCGGATTGCTGGGCTTTGTGAAGAATGGCGCGCACTGTTTCGACGTGTTTATCGTCAGTAAGTTGTGACAAAGCCTTGATCGCTTCAACCTGAACGTCGCGCTCAGGACTCTTCAGCATGGGCAAGATTTGAGTGACGTGTTTATGGTTGCCGATCTTGCCAAGCGCGCGAACAACAACGACGTCTGTTTTGGGATTCTTGCCGAGCATGGATTCAAGTTTCGGTAATGCTTTGGAGCTACCAATCTCCGACAACGCATCTACCGCACGCTCGCGTACCCACCAGTCTGAGTCGTCGGTCGCTTTGATTAGATGGTCGACCGCTCGCTCGTCTTTTGTCGAGTTCAGGATCTCGATCGCGGTGCGGCGGACGTCTTCATCCTTTTCGTTGATCAGCTTGACGACGGAATCGATGACCCTTGGTCCGCCGATTTCAGCCAGCGCATCGCCGGCGCGGGACCGGACCCACCAGTCGTCGTCTTTGATGGCATCCAACAGGTCTTTGACTGAATTTTCGTTGCCGACTTCGTTCAGCACTTCAACAGCTGCCCGGCGCGCATATTCGGACTCATCTTTCAGAGCGGGAATGAGAAAGCGGACAGTCTCCGGATGATTTATCTTGATCAGTACATCGACGGCCTTGCCCTGCACGTCAAGGTCTGTGTCGGTCAATAATGCAGCGATCTTTTCAATGTTGACCTTGCTGCCGCGCGCGCCCAGCGCCGTTAGCGCCGCGCCGCGCACCATTTTGTTCGGGTCGTTGAGCTGCATTTCCAGGGCGTTCGTAATCTCGACTTTGTCGAACTTCGAGAGCAACTGAATCAGGTGAATCTTGATTATCGGATCCTTGCCCCCCATGCGGGCAATAAGATCTGGAATCATTTCGGGCTTAAGCGTGTCCTGGATTATTTTGAAAATGGCCGCTTTTTCTTTCGGCTCGCAATCATAAGCTCGGCGCAATAATTCATGAACACTCAAATCGTCTTTGTGTACGCGCAGAATTTCGATTAGTGCAGCCTTGGATACTTCCGGTTCTTCAAAAAACTCGAGCAGGCCGTTGGCGTTATATGTTGTGCTGCTTGATAAGGCCCAGGCCGTTCCTGACACGACGCGTTCATTGCCGTCCGCGAGGCCGTCAATGTACATGTTCAGGTTTTTGTCGTTGACGAGCGTACCCAGTATGTCGACGAGTACCATCGTGTGCGTCTTGTCAGACAGGGCGAGGGCATCGATTATTTTGGGTACGGTTTTGGAACCGGCTGATTTCAGCTTTTCGACCATTTTGGTGGCGGTCGGAGACGACGGATCCTGCTCGGCGATGAGCTTTCCGAGAATTTGATCCGAGCGAAACGATGTGAAAAAGCTCACAAGATCAGTCCGAATTTTCTGAAAGTTTTATGTACCGCCAATCGTTAATTCGCTATTGCCCAAGCAAAACGGATCGAGTGTTGGCCTCGTTACTACAACCCCAGATCGAATCCGCTAATCCCGACGCGGCATTATGCCACATCGGACCCTGCACATTGCCCGCCATTAGTGGCTTTCAGCCGCAACAAGGCTTCGCTACAATGTACCCACGATACCTCGGCCTACCGAGGTACGTTAATCGAATTTTACCTAATATGGGCGTGCGAAGTGTGACGGTGTCATCAGAATCAAATGCGAAGAAATTCCTCAAATCCATTGAGTTAGAGGGGATTGGTCATTCTCTGGGCGAGGTCGCGCGAATCCAGGACGTGACATTGGTGGACGGCAAGGTGAGCGCCAGAATTGAGCTTGGTTTTCCAGCGCTTAGTGTCCATGAGACATTCACTGAGCAAATCCGTACCGCGTTGTGCTCCGAAATGGGAGCGGATGACGCAGATATTCATATTGAGACGCGGATTTCGGCGCACGCCGTGCAGGGCAATCTCAAACCCGTGCCCGGCATCAGGAACATCATCGCCATTGCATCGGGCAAAGGTGGCGTCGGCAAGTCCACGGTGGCGACAAACGTGGCACTCGCGCTGGCGGGTGAGGGCGCATCTGTCGGTGTGCTCGATGCCGATATTTACGGTCCAAGCCAGCCGCACATGCTCGGCCTGGTCGGCAAGCGGCCCATCAGTGAGGATGGCAAGTCGATGTTACCGTTGACCGGGCATGGGTTGCAGGTCATGTCGATCGGTTTTCTCATCGACCCGGACCAGCCAATGGTATGGCGCGGTCCGATGGTTACCTCGGCGCTGAATCAGCTCGTATACCAGACGCGATGGGACGATCTCGACTACTTGATCATCGACATGCCACCGGGTACCGGCGATATCCAGCTCACTTTGTCGCAAAAGGTACCTGTGTCAGGAGTGGTAATCGTCACCACGCCGCAAAATATTGCGACGCTCGATGCCCGCAAAGGTCTGGTGATGTTCCGCAAGGTGTCGATACCGGTGCTCGGCGTCGTCGAAAACATGAGCACTCATGTCTGCTCGTCGTGCGGTCACGAAGAAGCAATATTTGGTGCCGGAGGAGCAGCGAAGATCGTCGCAGATTTTGACGTCGCGCTGCTTGGCCGGCTGCCACTCGATGCGCGTATTCGGGAGCAGACGGACGCGGGAACACCAACGGTCGTGGCAGACCCGGAGTCGGCGGCCGCCGAGGCGTTTCGAGATGCGGCGCGACGTATCGCGGCGGCGCAGGCGGCGCAACGTACCGACTACAGCTCGAAATTCGGCAACATCGTCGTCGAGGAAACGACGTGAGCATCAAGTCGGATCGCTGGATACGCCGCATGGTGGAAGAGCAGCGCATGATCGAGCCTTTCGAACCAGGCCAGGTTCGCGAGAACGACAACGGACCGATCGTGTCCTACGGCACGTCGAGCTATGGCTATGACGTGCGCTGTGCCGATGAATTTAAAATCTTCACGAATATCAACTCAGCCGTAGTTGACCCCAAGAATTTCGATGCGACAAGTTTCGTCGATCTCAAAAGCGATGTCTGCATTATTCCACCCAACTCTTTTGTACTGGCGCGGACCATTGAATATTTCCGCATACCACGTACGGTGCTGACGATCTGTCTCGGAAAATCGACTTATGCGCGCTGCGGCATCATCGTCAACGTGACGCCGCTTGAGCCGGAGTGGGAAGGGCATGTGACGCTGGAATTTTCGAACACGACGCCATTGCCCGCGAAGATCTATGCGAACGAGGGCGTCGCGCAGATGTTGTTTCTCGAATCGGATGAGCCCTGCGAGACGTCATACCGGGATCGTGGCGGCAAGTACCAGGGTCAAACGGGTGTAACATTGCCCAAGGCTTAAAAGGACTTGATCATGGGTTCCGCGCACAACTCTCCGTCAATCCAGGTCTGACCGTCACGGCACTCGGCACGGCCTGAGCCTACCCAACTCGCAGCCAGTGGATAGATCTGGTGCTCGATCGACTGGACGCGCGCTGCGAGCTCGTCAGCTGACTCGTTGGCATTAACGGCAAGCCTGCCTTGCAGGATTCGCGGCCCGGCATCCAGTTTTTCTGTCACGAAGTGCACGGTGCTGCCGTGCCATGCATCACCCGCATCCAGCACGCGCTGATGGGTATTGAGCCCAGGATGCAGCGGCAATAGCGCGGGATGTATGTTTAGAATCTTGCCGGCGTAGCGGGCTACAAAGCCACGGCTTAAAATACGCATGAATCCGGCCAGTAGCAGCAAATCCGGTTGCCACCTGGCCAGCTCGGCAGCAACGGCGTTATCGAATGATTCGCGGTCCGCGAACTTGCCGTGCTCGATGCACGCAGTAGGGATGCCGGCTTTTTGGGCTCGTATCAGGCCGTAGGCGTCCGGCTTGTTGCTGAACACGACCGTTATTTCCAGACCCGGCCGTCTGTCGTTCGCCTGATCGATGAAAGCCTGCAGGTTGGTGCCCGCGCCGGAAATCAGGATTGCGGTTTTACAGCGCGCCGGCATCAGACGTATTGCACTGATCCTTGGGATTTGGCATGCGCGGGGGTAATACGGCCGATGTGCCAGGCGTTTTCGCCGTGATCGCGCAATACCTGCACGGCGTCATCGAGCGCATTTGCCGCAACCACCGCGACCATGCCCACGCCACAATTGAAGGTGCGGCGCATTTCATCGGCCTCGATGTTGCCGTGTTTGGCGAGCCAGTCGAAGACCGGTTCTTGCTGCCAACTCGACAAATCGATTTCGGCATCGAGGGCACCGGGCAACATGCGCGGAATATTTTCCGTGATGCCGCCACCGGTTATGTGCGCAAGACCCTTAACCTCCACCGTTTGTAAGAGTGCGAGTACTGGTTTGACGTAAATGCGCGTCGGAGTTAGCAGGCGTTCGATTGCGGGCATGCCGTCTATCTCGGCACCGCCTGCGCGATCCAGAACTTTACGAATAAGCGAGTAACCATTGGAATGTGTTCCGCTGGAGGCGATACCGATGATGGCATCGCCTGTGTTGATAGTACTGCCATCGATTATATTGGCGCGTTCGACGACGCCGACGGTAAATCCGGCGAGATCATAGTCACCAGCCGCGTACATGTCCGGCATTTCTGCGGTTTCGCCGCCGATCAACGCCGCGCCAGCCTGCAGGCAGCCCTCGGCGATGCCGGCGATCACGTCGGTTGCCACCTTGGTGTCGAGTTTTCCACAAGCAAAATAGTCGAGGAAAAACAACGGCTCCGCGCCTTGTACCAGCACGTCGTTGACACACATAGCGACCAGGTCGATGCCAATCGTGCTGTGCTGGTTCAGCTGTTGCGCGAGCATGAGTTTGGTGCCGACACCGTCAGTGCCCGATACCAGCACTGGCTCGCGATAACGATCCGACGGCAGCGCGAACAGGCCGCCGAAACCGCCCAGTCCCGCCAGCACTTCGGGGCGTTGAGTACGCTTGACGATCGGCGTAATGCGCCCGACCAATTCGTTGCCGGCATCAATGTCGACGCCAGCGTCTTTGTAAGTTAGTGGTTTAATGGCCATCGTTGATTGGCATACTCCGTGAGGGCGATATAATAGTGCCTGGGACCGAATGGGGAAACCATCCTTGATCATTAATCGAATAATTCTTGGTGCTGGACCGTGTGGGCGGTGGGCGGTATGTGTGCTGGCGACGCTGTTCTTGTCGATTGCAGCGATGCCGCAGGCAAGCGGCATTGAAGTCGCAACTTTGTTTACGGCTGAAATACCTTTGGACCCGGATGCTGATGATCCGCGCAACAACGCATATGCAGCCGCGCTGGTTGAGGTCCTGTTGCGCGTCTCCGGTCCCGAACTCAGCCGTAATCCGGAGCTTATCGAAGAACTGTTTCCAAATCCGGCAGCGTATGTCACGCAATTTCGTCCGGGAGCAGCAGAGTCGTTGTGGGTGTCGTTCGACGGCCAGGCGATCGAGGCGACGTTGCGCAATGCCGGGCAAACTATATGGGGAAGCGACCGGCCATTGACGCTTGTATGGCTGGCGGTCGACTGGGGGCGCGGCGAGCGCGAAATTATCGCTGCCGACGATCCGAATCGTACCCAGCAACAGGCGCGCTCCATTGACCGTAACCGCATGCTGCGCGAGCGCGTGTTGGAGATCGCTGCACAGCGTGGCCTGCCGCTGGCATTTCCGTTGCTGGACACGACAGATTTGCGCAACGTATCGTTCAGCGACGTATGGGGAGGCTTTGATGACGCAGTGCTGGACGCGTCGCAACGCTACGATGCAGATTCAGTATTGATGGGTCGACTGCGACCCGCGTCCAGCCAGCGCAATCGCTGGACGTATTTCTTCGGCAACGACCGGCGCGGCTGGAGCGGCGAGCCCGAAGCAATCATTAACCAGATCGCGGACCTGCTGGCGGCGGAATTCTCGGTGGGGGGCAATGCGCCGATTGAGCTGGTGGTGCTGCGCGTCGCCGGGATCGAGTCCATCGATGCTTACGGCGCCGTGCATCAACTGCTCTCCGGCGTAAGCCTCATCGAGAGCTACAAGATCGCAAAAGTCTCCGGCGACACGGTCAATTATTCCGTCGAGGTACGCGGTGGAGCTGAAAGATTGCGCCGCGCATTGCGATTCAAAGGCCTTATTGAGCAGGAAGCAACGGATGAGTTCACAGATCCCCACGCGGCCTCGACGCTTGAGTTTTTCTTCAACCCCTGAGTGATGTCCCGAATGTCATTGAGCTGGTTACCGAATGCAATTTCGTTGCTGCGAATCGCACTCGTTGTGCCGATATTGTCGGCCATACTCGACGACAGATTTGGCTGGGCGCTGGCGCTAATCTCGCTGGCCGGATTCTCCGACGGCATCGACGGCTACCTGGCCAAACGCTTCAACTGGCACTCGCGGCTGGGCGCGCTGCTAGACCCGATTGCCGACAAGCTTCTTGTCGCTGGAACGTTTATCACCCTGGCTGTCACGCAGCATATCCCGATCTGGCTGGCTGTCGTTGTCATACTTCGCGATGTCATCATCGTTTGTGGGGCGATCGCTTACAATTTCATCGTCGGGCCGGTGCAAGGCGAGCCCACGCGAATCAGCAAACTCAATACGGCCCTGGAATTGTTATTCCTGCTTTTCGTTCTCAGTCGCGCAGGATTTGGCTGGCCGGAGGAGATCACGATTACCATACTCGGGGCGTCAATCCTGGTGACCGTTGTGATCAGCGGTGTCGACTACGTCTGGACTTGGTCGCGTCGCGCCCTCAGGGAGGGCAAGCGTGCAGCCTGACCTGCGACTCAACTGGCTAATTGCCGTCACTCTGACCGGATGGCTGTTTTACCTGCTGGCGCCGGTTCTCACGCCGTTTATTGCCGCCGCGTTACTCGCCTATATGGGCGATCCGCTTGCCGATCGGCTGCAGAGGCTCAAGATGCCACGCACCCTGGCGGTGTTTACCGTATTCCTGATCACGTTCCTCGTCCTGGCGCTGTTGATTTTGCTGTTAGGGCCGCTGGTCAGGGCGCAGGTTGGGGCCTTGTTCCAGGCGCTGCCCGACATCGCTCATCAGGTTGAGCAAGTCTGGTTGCCGACAATACTCGAGTGGATGAATGTAGAGTCTGCGGAAAACGTCGGTATCGGCGCGTTTCTCGCTCGTTACAGCGACACGGTGGGTAGCTGGAGCGGTACGCTCCTGCTGTCTGTTGGCAAGTCCGGTGGGGCATTGGCCACAGCGGTTATAAGTCTGTTCTTGATTCCGATACTGACGTTTTACATGTTGCGCGACTGGGACTCGATAATGCTGCACCTGAGCGCGCTGATCCCTGTCAGCCAGCGTTCGACCATTCTTCGGCTTGCTCGTGACACGGATAGCGTCCTGAGCGCATTCCTGCGTGGCCAGTTACTCGTGATGTTTGCGCTGGCAATCATCTATTCGGCAGGACTGAGCCTGGTCGGGCTGAAATTTGCCATCGCGATCGGAGTGGTGTCGGGTCTGGTGAGTTTTGTTCCTTACCTTGGCTTCGTATTCGGCATCACGCTGGCGGGGCTCACCGTCGCGCTTGAGCCGAACCCCTTCTGGCTAATTGTCGGCGTGGTCACGACTTTCACCGTCGCGCAACTAATCGAAGGATCCTTCCTGACCCCCAAGCTGGTCGGTGATCGCATCGGTCTGCACCCGGTTCTTGTCATATTCGCCGTCGTGGCCGGCGGGCAGTTGTTCGGCTTCTTCGGCATCTTGCTGGCACTTCCTGCGGCTGCTGTACTGTCAGTATTGATTCGCTTTGCCTATCACCGCTACCTCAAAGAGCACCCCGAACTGGACGCGGAGCCTGAATGAGTCAGTTGGCCTTGCCCCTGCAGCTCGCGGATCATGCTGTATTCACGAGTTTCCTGCCTGACGGCAATGAAGCTCTGGTCGCCACGCTACAAGAGTTAGCCGCCGGTGGCAGCGGCCATGGTTGCTGGTTGTGGGGCGCAAGTTCCGCCGGAAAGACACATTTGCTGCAGGCAGTTTGCGAGATTGCGGGGGATCGATCGGCTTACATTCCGCTGTCGCTTTTCGAATCTGCGGGTGCCGGTATTCTTGACGGCCTGGCGAGCAGGGAGCTCGTCTGCATAGACGACATTGATCATGTCGCCGGCAACGACGCTTGGGAAGCAGCCTTGTTTGACCTGAGCAACCAGGTATTCGATACGGGTGGCCAGCTGGTGGTATCGGCGCGGTCATCGCCCAGAGAATGCGCGTTCGAGCTGGCCGACCTCGCGAGTCGGCTATTCCGCCTGCCGGTTTTTCAGATTCGACCACTGGACGAAAATGAACTCATTGCTGCTTTGCAGTTGCGCTCGCAACACCGCGGTCTTGAGTTGCCCGACGTCACTGCGCGCTACCTCTTGAAGCGCACTCGTCGCGACATGGCCAGTCTGTATGCGTTGCTGGATCGACTGGATGTTGCGGCATTGCGCGCGAAGCGCCGACTGACAGTTCCGTTTGTTCGCGATGTCCTGGGAGGAGTGATCGAGTAGGTGTGATCAAGTGGGTGTGATCGACTAGTTCCCGACTGTGCCGTCTGTCAGGCGTCGCGCCACATCTGCAACTCTTTTCCCCAAAGCGCTCGCAAGGCGCTTTTCCTCGGCGGAGAGTTCATCCACATCGCGATTCCACGTGACATGCGTCGCGCCATACGGGGAACCCCCCGTTGTCGTCGAGGCCAGGTCCTCCTCGGAGTAGGGCAAGCCGACCAGCAACATGCCGTGGTGCAGCAATGGGATTGCCATGGTTAGCAAGGTCGATTCGTTGCCACCGTGCAACGATGACGTCGACGTGAATACGCCCGCGGGTTTGCCACTGAGCGTTCCCTTTATCCAGTCGCTGCCCGTACCGTCAAGGAAATACTTTAACGCGGCGCCCATATTGCCGAAGCGCGTGGGGCTTCCCATGACGATGCCGGCACAATCTTTCAGGTCTTGCAACGACGCGTATGGAGGACCGGAATCAGGAACCGAACCCTCTGTCGCCTCCGAAACTGCCGAGACGGCAGGCACTGTGCGCAGGCGCGAGGACATGCCCGACACAGAGTCCACTCCCTGGCATACTTCGCGTGCGAGCGCCTCGGTGGCACCGTAGCGCGAAAAATACAGCACCAGAATGTCGCTCATCGGCCGAGTAATTCCTCTACGTTTTCAGGCGGGCGTCCAACAATCGCCTTACCGGCTTCTGCATCGACAACGATTGGCCGCTCGAGGACAATCGGGTGCGCTGCTATCCAGCCGGCAAGCGCCGCGTCGTCATCAAGATCGGGAAGGTCGGTCGCATCCTTGAACACGGCCTCACGCTTTCGCAACAGAGTCGCGACGGCAACGCCAAGCATTGCCGCGATGTCCAGAATGGCCGCTGCGTCTGGCATATCGTCAAGATAATGCACGATCGCTGGGCTGATCCCCGCGTTATTAATGATCTGCAGCGTTTTCCTCGACTTGGAGCAACGCGCATTGTGATAAATAATCAAAGCCATAATGCCCTCGCGAGCTGCGAATATTTGCGGATATTTGACTCTAGCAGGCTGCGGCGAAGCCGTCAGGCCCGGAATCTGACTTGACGAGAAGCAACGTCAATTGGTATTTTTGTCTGGCTTCCTACACATATTATAAGAATAAACGTGGAAAACGTCCGAACAGTCTTGTTACTGGTGCTCTGCCTCTTCGCAGCGTGCGAAACTGCGCCCCCTGTGCAGGAGATGAGTGATGCGCGGCAGGCCATTGCGGTGGCCAGGGAGGCGGGTGCTGCAGAGTTGGCCGCATTTCATCTTAACGCCGCCGAAAAATACCTGGCCAGTGCGGAAAAGATGCTCAATGAACACGCCTACAATCAGGCGCGGCACGACGCCAAGCAGGCCAAAATGAAAGCTCTGGATGCGTTGCGTGCCAGCGAAGACATTCAGGACGCCGTCAATAACTGAGTCCGACACCCTTCATGCGCGGCTGTTTACGGTAAAAGGCCGTGTGCAGGGCGTGTGGTTTCGCGATAGCACGCGCCGCCAGGCGGAAATGCTAGGCGTAAGTGGATACGCCATGAATCTCGGTAACGGTAATGTCGAAGTCCTGGGATGCGGCAGCCAGGATGCTCTGGATCGCCTGCAGGAATGGTTGCGCAAAGGGCCGCCGCTGGCAGCGGTGACAGAAGTGGCTGCCGAAACGGTCGCCTACGAAGAAAACGGCGGGTTTACGATCAAATAGAGTCGCGTCTCAGGCCTGAAACCACTTCTTGCTGAGCTTGTCGATGACCTTATTCGGATATTTGCGAGCGCCAAGGCTGCCGTTGTAGCGTCCCAAAGCGCGGCGTAGATCGCCTTTTTCCTTGTCCAGGTAGAAACGCAATATGGTGCAGCCATATCGAAGATTTGTGTCGACATGCAACAGGTTGTCGTCCGGTCGACCGATCTCGTCCAGCCAGAAGGGCATGATCTGCATAAGTCCGATAGCGCCAGCGACCGAGATTGCGTAATGATCGAAATTACTTTCCGTCTCTATGATCGCCAGGATGAGTTCCGGAGGCAGCTCGACGCGACTTGCCTCGAGGTGCACCAATTTGAGAATTTCAATGCGTTCCCCGGGGTCGCTGACTTGTCGTTCAAGGCGGCGCGACATGTCGGTGAGCCATACCTCAGCCTCAAATCGATCGGTGAAGCTGGCCGTATCGTTGGCCGCGGCACGCAGCGCCTCACGTAGTTCCGGGTCGGCCCGCGGCTCAGCAGCCAGCGTTGTGGCCGCGACGCTTGCGACCAGCATGACGACCATACAGAGAGTGTGCTGGGGATTCATGAGCATACATATTGTAAAGGAATCACGAGCTTACATTGTGTTCTTTCAGTAATTTGAGAACTTGCTCACGTTTCACGTTGCGCGCTTCCGAATCTCGACGGTGGCGATATTCCAATTTGCCAGCCGCCAGGCTGCGGTCGCTGACAACGAGGCGGTGTGGTATTCCGATGAGTTCGGCATCCGCAAACTTCACGCCCGGTCGGGCGTCGCGGTCATCGAGCAAGACGGCCAGCCCGGCCTCACGCAATTCGGCGTAAAGTGCCTCGGTCGCTTCGCGGACGTCGGCGGAGCGGTGCATGTTGATTGGCACCAGCACGACATCGAACGGCGCCAGTGGTGCGGGCCAGATAATGCCGCGGTCGTCGTGGTTTTGTTCAATTGCCGCCGCAACGATGCGCGTAACTCCGATACCGTAGCATCCCATCGACAGCGCTTGATTCTTGCCGTTGGCGTCCTGAACAGTTGCTCCCATAGTGGTGCTGTATTTGTCACCCAACTGAAAAATGTGGCCGACTTCGATGCCACGGGCAATGCTGAGTTTGCCCTTGCCGCCAGGCGTCGGATCGCCGGCAACGACGTTGCGAATATCGACGGTCTCGACGATGTCAATATCACGTCCGAAATTTGCGCCTTTGTAATGCACGTCGAGCTCGTTACCACCACAGATGAAATCGTGCATAACGGCCGTCGCATGGTCAAAAAACATCGGCATTCCCAAGCCGATAGGGCCGGCGAATCCGGGGCCACAGCCCGTCACTTTCTGAATGGTTTCCGCACTGGCCATCGTCAATGGAGACGCGACACCGTCAAGCTTTTGGGCTTTGACGGCGTTGAGTTCATGATCACCGCGCAGTACCAAGGCGACCGGACCGTCGATGCCGTCAACGATTAGCGTCTTCAGTGTCTGCTCCGCGCCGACATGCAGCGACTCGCACAACGCGCTAATGGTCTTCATGTCCGGCGTTGCGATCTTTTCGAGTTCCTGGGCAGGCGCCGGACGTTCGCCGCCTGGCGGCAGTGTGGCCGCCGATTCGATGTTGGCGGCATAATTATCGGCATCGCTGTAGGCGATGGCGTCTTCGCCCGATTCGGCCAGCACATGGAATTCTTGCGAGCAGTTGCCACCGATGTCCCCGGAATCCGCATCCACGACCCGAAATTCGAGACCGAGGCGTTCGAATATTGCTGTGTAGGCGACGTGCATGCGGTCGTAAGACGCCTGCAGTCCGGCCTGGTCGATATCGAAGGAATAAGCATCCTTCATGATGAATTCGCGCGACCGCATTACGCCGAATCGCGGCCGGATTTCATCGCGGAACTTGGTTTGAATCTGGTAGAAGTTGACCGGTAGCTGTTTATAGCTGCGCAATTCGCGGCGCGCGATGTCGGTGATCACCTCCTCATGAGTCGGCCCAAAGCAATAGTCGCGTTCATGCCGGTCACGCATGCGCAAAAGCAGCGCTCCGTACTCCTCCCAGCGCCCGGATTCCTGCCAAAGTTCCGCGGGTTGAACCGCGGGCATCAACAACTCGAGTGCGCCGGCGCGATCCATTTCCTCGCGGATCACGGCCTCGACCTTGCGCAAAACGCGCAGACCGAGCGGCATCCAGGTGAATAATCCTGAGGCCAGGCGGCGAATCAGGCCGGCCCTGAGCATCAGTTTGTGGCTGACGATCTCCGCATCCGCGGGGACTTCCTTGAGTGTCGTTAGCCCAAATTCCGAAAAACGCATTGCGAGTAAACCCAAAAGTCTGTGAGGCGCGCATTCTAACCGTATTGACTCCGGAGCCAAAGCAGGGGATCGTCCGACATCTTTTTTCGCACGGAAGCTACAATTGCACGGTCGACGCAATCCATTTGTTGCCCAGGAAGGCCTGCCATTTCTCGCCGCTGCCCTAATCGCATTTGTCTGGCTGATTAGCAATCATGATTATTGGTACGCGTCCGCACCCCTATTGGCATTTGTCTTTTTGTACCTGCTGTTCCGCGACCCACTCAGGGCAGTGCCCTCTGTAGCCCTGGGTGTCGTCTGCCCGGTAGATGGCGAGATTCTCCGCATCGACACCGTGGATGACGCGCATCCCCACTCCGCGGCGCACAGGATCGTCATTCGCGTCAACAGTTTCGGGACTTACACGGCTCGCAGCCCGGTGGAGGGCAAAATCAAGGATCTCGGGTCAAACGCATTGTGGGTGCAGACTGACGAGGGCGAAGACGTGGTGCTGCAATTTCGCGGCTACCGTTTCGGCCTTGCGCCGCGGTCGTTCGCGCGATTCGGCGAGAGACTTGGGCAGGGTCAGCGCTTTGCCTACCTGCGCCTGATTCGACTGGCGGAAGTCCGCTTGCCGATCAGGGGCAAGGTGATGGTTGAGCAAGGGCAGACCGTCATTGCAGGGATTGATGTTATCGCTACATTGCCGCACGCTTAAGCCGTATTTCAGCGTGATAAAGTAGCGCATGGACTATTCCGAGCATCAACGACGCGAATATCTTCAAGCGATGGGAATCGATGTCTGGTTGCCACGAGGTGCGGACACGAATGATGCGGCGGAGCTGATGGAAAGCGCGCAGCCGATGGACTGGAACGAGCTACGCGCCTGCGTATCAGGCTGCACTCGCTGCGAATTGTCGCGAAGTCGTACGCAGACCGTATTTGGTGTCGGCAATCCCGATGCCGACTGGATGATAATTGGTGAGGCACCCGGGGCAGAAGAGGACCGGCGCGGCGAGCCCTTTGTGGGTCCCGCCGGACGACTTCTTGACCAGATGCTGCTTGCAATCGGCCAGCGCCGCGAAATCGTCTTCATCACCAATATTCTCAAGTGTCGGCCACCGAACAATCGCGACCCGAAGCCGGCCGAGGCGGCGGCCTGCCGCGATTATCTGGAACGCCAGATAGAGTTGATACAGCCGAAAATTATTTTGGTTGTAGGCAAGATTGCTGCGCAAAACCTGCTCGAAAGTGACGCGACCATTGGGCACATGCGCGAACGCCAGTATGAATCTCCTTATGAACTCGGGGGCATTCCCCTCGTCGTGACCTACCATCCGGCGTATCTGCTCAGAAGTCCGTCGCAGAAGCGCAAATCCTGGAGCGATCTTCGTCTTGCGGCACGCCTGGCCGAGGAACGCAGCGCATGATCATGCCTGTCGCTGAGCCTCCGGTTTCGATTCGAGACATGAGTCACGATGATCTGGCTATGGTGTCGGATATTGAACGGCGCAGCTATGAGTTCCCCTGGAGCCACGGCGTATTTCGTGACTGCCTGCTTGCGGACTATAAATGTATCACCCTGGTACGCGATGGCCAAGTCGCTGGTTACGGTGTCCTGTCCGTTGCGGCAGGTGAGGCTCATATCCTGAATCTTTGTGTTGATCCCGGGTGCAGATCACTCGGTTACGGCGAGCGCCTGCTTGATGAGTTGTTGTATCGGGCACGTTCCGTACTGGTTCGCGAGATATTCCTGGAGGTGCGCCCGTCCAATGAAAATGCGCTTCGGCTATACCGCAAGAAAGGCTTTCATCAAATCGCCGCACGCCCGGCCTACTACCAGGCGGATGAAGGGCGAGAGGACGCCGCAGTTCTCGTCAAAAAGCTCGTTTTCGACGACGAGTAATGTTTTGTCCCACCGCGGGCGCTATTCGGCTAGACTGCGCCGCCTCTGAATTCAGACGATTCCAATGTCCGACATCAATCAACAAGTCAGCAAGCGCCGCACCTTCGCGATCATTTCGCATCCGGATGCGGGCAAGACGACGCTCACCGAAAAGCTCCTGCTTTACGGCGGTGCGATACAGCTTGCCGGAACCGTTAAGGGTCGCAAAGCGAGTCGCCACGCGACGTCCGACTGGATGGCGCTGGAGCAACAACGCGGTATCTCAATAACATCGTCGGTGATGCAGTTCCCGTATGACGGTCATGTCATCAATCTGCTGGACACGCCGGGCCACGAAGATTTTTCCGAAGATACATACCGCACGTTGACGGCGGTTGATTC
>SMVA01455491.1_pt1 | contig 15558 bp, 13 predicted proteins | sample 2456451 | NCBI WGS metagenome assembly SMVA01 (sample SAMN11095933, study PRJNA526329) | marine sediment metagenome | biome: Marine sediment; feature: Surficial sediment; material: Deep marine sediment; isolation source: Hadal surficial sediment | place: Pacific Ocean | collected 2014-05 | depth...
TGAAGTTGCGATGGAGATTTCAAAAAATGGACCTTTGGCTGTGCAGCAAGCTAAACGCGCTATTTATTCAGGGCTCGACAAAAGTGTGAGTGAAGGTCTGAAACTTGAGTTCGAATGCTATAAAAAAATTATTCCAACAAACGATAGAATTGAAGGTTTGGCTGCGTTTAAAGAAAAGCGCGAACCCAAATATGAGGGAAAGTAACCTCAGTGCTTGAGTGTTAGTGTATTAAAGTGTTAAAGCAATTACTTTAGCACTTTTAACACTTAAACACCGTAGCACTTTTTAAACAGAGGAGATATGGATTATACTGAAGAACAACAGATGATGCGCGACACCGTTCGTGAGTTTGCGAAAAATGAAATCGAACCGGTATCGGCTGAACTCGATGAAAAGGCTGAGTTTCCGGCGGAGAATTTTAAAAAGATGGCCGCTCTTGGCTTTCTCGGCATCCCGTTTCCGGAAGAGTACGACGGCGCTGGAATGGATACCGTGAGTTTGGCCCTCGCGATTGAAGAAGTGGCGAAAGTCTGTGGCGGAACCTGCCTGTCAATGGCAGCCCATATTTCACTTTGCGCAACTCCAATCTATTTGTTTGGTACAGAAGAGCAGAAAAAAAAATATCTCTCGCCGCTGGCGCAAGGGACCTCGCTTGGCAGCTTTTGCCTTACTGAACCCGGCTCCGGTTCTGATGCCGGCGCTGCTAAAACCAGTGCAGTGCTACAAGGTGAGTATTATATATTAAACGGTAGTAAAGCTTTCGTAACCAATGCCGGAGTCGCCGACACATTTATTGTGTTTGCGAAGACCGCTCCCGACGAAGGTACCAAAGGCATGTCGGCGTTTATCGTTGAAAAGGGCTTCGATGGCATCGTTGTTGGTAAGAAAGAAGATAAGCTCGGTGTTCGCGCTTCAGATACGCATCCGGTGTCATTTGAAAATTGCCGGGTGCCAAAAGAAAACTTGCTCGGCAAAGAAAGGGATGGCTTTAAACAGGCACTCATTACATTAGACGGCGGCAGAATTGGCATTGGTGCCATGGCGGTCGGACTAGCCCAGGGCGCCATGGAGAAAGCAGCTGCTTATGCAAAAGAACGAGAGGCGTTTGGAAAAACAATTTCAAAATTTCAGGCGATCGGTAATATGTTCGCGGATATGGCGACTGAGATTCACGCCGGACGACTCATGGTTCATCATGCCGCCAGATTGCGGGATAAGGGTAAGCCGTACACAAGAGAAGCCGCCATGGCGAAATTATTTGCTTCCGAAGCCGCGATGCGAGCAACTAAAAATGCCATTCAAATTTTTGGTGGTTATGGATTTTGCATGGATTACCCGGTTGAAAGATATTGGCGTGATGCCAAACTCACCGTGATAGGAGAAGGCACCTCCGAAGTTCTGCGCGTGATTATCTCAAGGGAGATTTTAAAAGAATTGGCATGAAATTCGGCGACTTTGAATTATTTGTTTTAAGTGACGGTAAGTTTAAACTTGATGGCGGCGCCATGTTTGGGGTCGTGCCGAAAGTTTTGTGGGAAAAAACCAATCCGCCCAATGCAATGAATAGAATTGAAATGGGACTTAACAGCCTGCTCATTAAGACCCATGACGATATTGTTTTGGTGGACACAGGTATCGGTGAAAATTATACCGAAAAATTTATTAAAATGTTTGAAATCGATAAGTCTGCCAATTTGTTAAAAAGTTTGAATTCGATAGCTCTGAAACCCGACGATGTTACCAAGGTTGTGCTGACCCATTTACATTTCGATCATTGCGGTGGTAATTGTTCAAAAGATGAAAGCGGTGAACTCAAGCCGACCTTTCTCAATGCGACTTATTATTTTCAACAGGATGAGTTTGAATACGCAAAAAAGCCGGACCCGAGAAGTCGAGGCAGCTATTTAGGTCAAAATTGGCAGGCCATTGAGGCGTCGGGTCAGTTGCAGTTGATTTCCGGGAATCAGGAAATTATCCCGGGAGTTGAGGTTTTCACAACGGGCGGGCACACACAAAATCACCAGATTGTAAAAGTCCATTCAGACGGGAAAACAGCTTGCTTTTTAGCCGATTTGGTGCCGACAGATTCCCACTTGAAAACGACCTATGTCATGGGATATGATCTTTATCCAAAGACGACGATGGAAATGAAGGAGAAGGTTCTGAAGCAAGCCCTGCAAGAAAATTGGCTGCTTATTTTTGAACACGCTCCGTCGGTTAAAGGAGGATATTTGACTGAAAATGAAGGCAAACTTCGAGTTGAAGAAATTGAAATTTAAGCTTCAGCAATAGGAGTTCTCATCCGTGTCAAAATTTAAAGAAGTCGTGATTGTAAGCGCCTGTCGCACACCAATCGGCGCGCTTCAGGGTGCTTTAAGTTCACTTTCTGCGCCGCAGTTGGGCAGCATCGTCATTAAAGAAGCTTTGAGTCGCGCCGGCATCATGGGAAAGGATGTCAGTGAAGTTATCATGGGCGAAGTCTTACCGGCCGGCGTTGGCCAGGCGCCGGCTCGACAAGCTTCAATGCGAGCCGGGATCCCGAACACGGTGCCCTGTTTGACCATCAACAAAGTGTGCGGCTCCAGCTTGAAGTCGGTCATGCTGGCTGCGCAGGCGATTATGGTTGGGGATGCAGAGATTGTGGTCGCTGGCGGCATGGAGAGTATGTCCAATGCCCCTTATCTTTTATCGAAAGCCAGAGCCGGCTACCGGCTTGGCCACGGCGAGCTCATCGACAGCATGATCAAAGATGGCCTGTGGGACGCGCATAATGATTTCCACATGGGCGATGCGGCCGAACTGTGCGCTAAGGAATGCAATGTTCCGCGACAAATGCAAGATGAGTTTTCTATGAATTCTTATAAAAAGGCGCTGGCTGCGCAAAAGAACGGCTATTTTAAGGATGAGATTGTTGCGGTTGAAATTCCGCAAAGAAAAGGTGACTCTGTTCTCGTTACCGAAGACGAAGAACCCGAACGGGCCAATTTTGAAAAGATGCCGACCCTCAGACCGGTTTTTCAAAAGGACGGCACGGTAACTGCCGCCAATGCGTCTTCAATCAATGATGGCGCAGCGGCTTGTGTGGTGATGTCAAAAGATCGTGCCGGGGGTTTAGCAATTGAGCCCTTGGGAACAATTGTCGGGCAGGCTTCCGCAGCAAAAGCTCCGGAGTGGTTTACCATGGCGCCGGCGGATGCTATCAACTTGGTTTTGGATAAAGCCAATTTGAAATTGCAGGATATCGACCTTTTTGAAGTAAACGAAGCATTTGCTGTCGTGAACCTTGCCGTGGGCAAAGAGCTTGGTATCGATTTGGACAAAATGAATGTTCATGGTGGCGCCGTGGCACTTGGCCATCCCATTGGCGCGAGTGGGACCAGAATTTTAACCACGCTTCTTTATGCGATGAAACGCTACAATAAGAAAAGGGGATTAGCGACCCTTTGTATTGGCGGCGGCGAGGCTTCAGCGGTGGTTGTGGAGAGATAGTTGTCCAAAAAACAGGTAGAATTTGAATACAGTGATATGACAATAATCAGCATAGGCACCGTGGGCGACCGTATAGCTGTTAAACAAAAGATTTAAAGCAAGAGGAACTAAATGGATTTTCTATTAACGGACGAACAAAAACTAATTCAACAAACTGCCCGTGAGTTTGCTCAAAATGAAGTCGCTAAGGACGCTGCGGAACGGGACCAGAAGGCAAAGTTTCCTGCGCAGCATGTAAAAAAGATGGCTGAGTTGGGTTTCATGGGAATGATGATAGCCCCCGAATATGGCGGCGCCGGATTAGATGCCGTCAGCTACGCAATTGTCATTGAAGAACTCTCAAGAGTTGATGCTTCTGTCGGGGTTATTTGTTCTGTCAATAATTCTTTGGTTTGCTTTGGGATAGAGAATTCCGGTAAAGAAGAAACAAAGAAAAAATATTTAGTTCCTTTGGCGAGTGGGGAAAAACTGGGCGCATTTTGCTTGTCTGAACCCGGCTCCGGATCGGACGCAGCCGGAATGAAGACCACTGCTATTTTAAGAGGTGAGCACTATGTTTTAAACGGCACCAAAAACTTTATTACCAATGGTGTGAATGCAGATTATTATGTTGTCATTGCACACACCGACCCGTCTCAGCGTCACAAAGGGATTAGCGCTTTTGTTGTCGAAAAAGGATTTCCCGGATTTCAAGTTGGCAAGAAAGAAAAGAAGCTTGGTATCCGAAGTTCAGACACGGCCTCTATAATGATGGAAGATTGTGCTGTTCCGAGAGAAAATCTTTTAGGTCAGGAAGGCGATGGATTTAAAATAGCAATGATGACACTTGACGGTGGCAGAATCGGTATCGCCTCTCAAGCGGTGGGCATCGCACAAGGATCTTTAGATGCGGCCATTAATTATGCGAAAGAACGGGTACAATTTGGAAAGCCAATATCAACCTTCCAGTCGATTCAGCATATGCTGGCGGATATGGAAACAAGCATTAACGCAGCGAGACTCTTAACTTACCAGGCAGCGTGGAAGAAGGATCAAAACCAAAAATATTCACATGACTCTGCAAAAGCTAAATTGTTTGCATCGGAGACCGCCGTTGCTGTGAGCTTAAAAGCCGTGCAGATTTTTGGCGGTTACGGTTACCTGAAGGATTATCCGGTAGAAAGATTTATGCGCGATTCAAAAATAACTGAAATTTATGAGGGAACATCTGAAATTCAAAGGCTGGTAATTGCAAGAGAGCTCCTTAAATAATTTATAGCGGCACTGCAACTTAAGATATTCAACGAACATACTTAACGGAGGGCCAATATGTCTGAATTCTTGGAAGACGGAAAACTATGGTTCAACGGGAAAATGGTGGAATGGCACGATGCTAAAATACATGTCATGTCTCACGTTCTTCATTATGGCTCATCGGTTTTTGAAGGATTTCGATGTTATAAGACGGTTAATGGTCCAGCCCTTTTTCGGCTAAAGGATCACATCCGGCGGTTATTTGATTCCGCGAAGATTTATAGAATTAGTGTACCTTTTTCGAAAGATATAATCGAACAGGCCTGCCTCGATGTCGTTAAAGTTAATAATTTACAAGAAGCTTATATGCGGCCGATCGTTTTCCGGGGATATGGAACCCTGGGGGTCGATCCCCGGGATACGCCGACTGAAGTGGCGGTGGCTGCTTTGGCCTGGGGAAAATATTTAGGAGATGAAGCGATCAATGTCGGGGTTGATGTTCGCGTTTCTTCATGGAATCGAGCGCGGCCCAATACCTTGCCGGCGATGTCAAAATGCGGCGCGAACTATATGAATTCACAGCTTATTAATTTGGAGGCAAAAGCGGATGGATATATTGAGGGCATTGGCCTTGACGCCAATGGTCACGTCAGCGAAGGGAGTGGAGAAAATATTTTTATAATCCGCGATAACCGAATTTACACACCGCCGCTCGCCTCATCAATTTTACCCGGAATAACGCGCGACTGCGTTATAAAACTGGCAGAAGATTTCGGCTATAAAGTTGAGGAAACCGTAATTCCGAGAGAGCTTCTTTATATCGCCGACGAGGTTTTCTTTACCGGCAGCGCTGCCGAAGTCAGTCCGATCAAATCTATCGATCGAATTCCAATTGGCGAAGGCCGCCGCGGACCGATTACTGAAAAAATACAAAAACAATTTTTTGGAATTTTAACCGGTGAGTTCGAAGATAAATACGGTTGGTTGACGCCGGTTAATTAATAACACCAAACAATGAGTAGCAATAGAAGAAAAGCAAGAGAATTGGTCTTGCGCGCACTATACAGCCAGGAGATGTCAGGTAATCCGGTAGATGTAATTATTGAGGACATGATTTTGAGCCGCAAGGAAGAAGAGAGCGTCACGGAATTTGCGGTTCATTTACTTAAAGCCTGTATTGAACATCAAACAGAGCTCGATAAATTTATCATTGCCAAAGCACAAAACTGGGATTTCGAAAGAATTGCCATTTTGGATAAAGTGGTTATGAAAATGGCCATTTGCGAGTTTCTTCATTTTGAAGATATTCCCCCAAAAGTCTCGATTGACGAGGCCATCGAAATTGCCAAAAAATACAGCACTGAGGGCAGCGGTCAATTTATCAACGGGATATTAGACAGCGTTTTACTTGAGTTGAGAAATCAGGATCTTTTGAAGAAATCCGGAAGAGGTTTGAGTGAGCAAGGAAGGATTGTTTCAAAGAAAAAAACTAATTGATTGGACTTAGAGTATGATTGGAAACTTAATATCAAAAGTTTTTGGTAGCAAACATGACCGAGACATCAAGAAAATTCAGCCGATTGTTGACCAAATTAATCAAGCTTACCAGCAGTTTGAAAATTTTTCTGATGATGAGCTGAGAAATAAAACAGAGGATTTTAAAAAACAGATAGAATCCGCGACCCAAAAAGTCGTTGAAGAGCTAAAAGAATTTTACGATGTGATTCATTCGGACACCATTTCCACCAATGGCAGAGATGAGTCCGGCGAAGATGAGCAACTCGAAGAGGATAACGATACGGACAATGTACATGACCAAATTAAAAAGCTGAAGGAAGAAGAAAAGGAAATTGTCGAAGAAATTTTCAAAGAAATTCTTCCTGAGGCTTTTGCTGCAGTGAAGCAAACTTGTAAACGGCTGGTTGGCAAAAAATGGAAAATATGCGACCTCGATATTCAGTGGGATATGATTCCTTACGACGTTCAGCTCATCGGTGCTATTGTTCTGCATGAAGGCAAGATTGCTGAGATGGCAACCGGGGAAGGAAAAACTTTAGCAGCGACGATGCCTCTCTATTTAAATGCCCTTGCCGGTAAAGGCGTCCATTTGATAACCGTAAATGACTACCTGGCAAGACGTGACTGTGAATGGATGGGCGAAATCTTTAGATTCCTTGGACTGACTGTCGATTATATCCAAAATGATATGAACCCTGAAAGGCGCAAACAAGCGTATTCCGCCGATATCACCTACGGAACGAACAACGAATTCGGTTTTGACTACCTGCGCGATAATATGGCCATTCGCTTCGAAGATAAAGTTCAACGCGGGCACAATTATACTATCGTTGATGAAGTAGATTCGGTTCTGGTGGATGAGGCTCGAACGCCACTCATTATTTCGGGTCCGGTGGAGCATTCGACCCATAAATACGATGAGATGAAGCCCCGAGTTGAACAGTTGGTCAGGGAGCAGACCAGGTTGGTGAACAGTATGGTTGCTGATGGCGAAAAAGAGTTAAATGACGGCGATGAATATGAAGCCGGAACAATGTTACTGCGAGCATCCAGAGGTGCACCCAAGAACAAAAAACTTGCCAAGCTCTATCAGGAAGTTGGTGTGAAGAAATTGATTCGCCGGGTCGAAAATGATTATATTCGTGACAAAAAATTGCATGAAATTGACGAAGAGTTGCTTTTCGCGATCGATGAGAAGGCACACACAATCGATTTGACCGACAAAGGCCGCGATGCCCTGTCTCCGAACGATACGGAGATGTTTGTTTTACCCGATTTTTCTGTAAAGCTGCATGAATTAGAAAACAATGAAGCCATTTCTGACCAGGACAAGCTGTCGCAAAAGATGGAACTTCAAAACGAGTTTTCTGAAAAAAGTGAACAGCTGCATAATATTTCCCAACTCCTTCGCGCTTACTCCTTGTTTGAAAAAGATGTTGAATATGTTGTCACGGATGGCAAGGTTCTCATTGTAGATGAATTTACCGGCCGCTTGATGCCGGGGCGGAGATTCAGTGATGGCCTGCATCAGGCTTTAGAGGCAAAAGAGGGAGTCAAAATTGAAAAAGAGACGCAGACTTTAGCCACGATTACATTGCAAAATTATTTCCGCCTTTATAAAAAATTAGCCGGAATGACCGGAACAGCAGAGACTGAAGCGTCAGAACTTTGGGAAATTTACAAACTGGATGTTGTGGTCATTCCAACGAATGATGAGATTCGGCGCATAGATTATGAAGACCAGATTTTCCGAACCAAACGGGAAAAATACAGCGGAATTATTGATGAGATCATCGAAATGCACGAAAAAAGGCGTCCGGTTTTAGTTGGCACCATCACGGTTGATATCTCAGAAACCCTGAGCCGGATGCTAAAGCGAAAAGGCGTCCCACACTCCGTGTTGAATGCAAAACAGCATCAGAAAGAAGCGGAAGTGGTGTCACATGCCGGGGAGCCCGGGGCTGTGACAATCGCGACAAATATGGCAGGAAGAGGAACGGACATCAAGTTGGGCCAGGGGGTTGTCAAACATTCGAATTGTGCTTTGGTTAAACCCCGTGAAGGTGAAGAGGTGTGTCCTCATTTAGAGGAGTTTAAATGTCGGGAACAAGTGCCTTGCGGACTTCATATCATTGGTACAGAACGGCATGAATCCCGCAGAATTGACCGGCAGTTGCGGGGCAGAAGCGGCAGACAGGGAGACCCGGGTTCGTCGCGCTTTTATCTGTCTTTAGAAGATGACTTAATGCGATTATTTCAATCGGACCGGGTTGCAGGGATCATGGATAGGCTCGGTGTTCCGGAAGGCGAGGTCATTCAACACGGAATGGTCAGCAAATCAATTGAAAGGGCACAGAAAAAAGTAGAGGGTCATAATTTTGATATCCGAAAGCATCTTCTCGAATACGACGATGTGATGAATCAGCAGCGTGAAGTGATTTATAAGAAGCGCGCTCATGCTTTGGAAGGGGAGAATTTACGAGAGGAATACATCGAGCTCATCGGCGATTTTGTTGACAGCAAGGTTAAGCAGTATTCCGACGAAGATACATATTCGGAACAGTGGGACTGGGCGGGACTGCGAGGTGACTTTAGAAAAACGATGCTCATGGAACTGCCAATTGAAGAGGATGGTGTCGCCGGCATCAGTCATGAAGAATTATTTGACAAACTTTATGAAGCCGCAAAAGATCACTACCACCAAAGAGAACAATATCTTGGCGAAAAACTAACACGCCAAATCGAGCGGTTGGCGATGTTGCGAGTGATCGACGAACGCTGGCGTGAGCATCTCTATGAAATGGATCAACTTAAAGAGGGAATCGGACTCCTGGCCTATGGACAAAAGAATCCTCTGCTTGAGTATAAATCAGAGGGCTTTCGGATGTTTACGGACATGCTCGACATGATCAATGAGCAGGTTCTCGATTTGATTTTTAAAGCCCAGGTGCAGCAGGAACCGATGCCATCCGCGGTTCGCCGCCAGCAGATGACAACCGTTCACGATTCAAGCGCTGGTATGGGATTTTCGGGTGTTCCTGAGGAGGATGCCGGGCAAAGGGCTGCACAGCAACCGCAAGGGGCTAAGAAACAGCCAGTGGTAATCGGTGAGAAAACAGGGCGAAACGATCCGTGTCCTTGCGGAAGCGGTAAAAAGTATAAAAAATGTCACGGCGCTGTCTAAATATTTCTGTTGCAATTCCAGGATATTTTTTCACCTTTTGGAACTAAAATCAGACCAGCTAAGTTTACCTCGCAATTGCGGTTGTCGAAGCGGTGCCTGAGGGAAATTGAGTTTTCGTTTTGCAAATAAAGTTTGCAGGAAAAGTGGGGATAATATAGTAGAGGAAATTTTTATGAATGAACGGGTCGTTGAAATTTTAATTTATATAATGAGCGAAATTCGCAGTAATCGTAAAGTCTCAACTAAACTCGATATTCTTTCAAAAAGCTTAATTCAACAGGGATACACTGAGAGTGAAATCAGTTCAGCATTTACCTGGCTTCTTGCTCGCTTAAAAAACGATTCGGAGGAGCTCGTCGAACAGCGAAATCCGTCTCTTAAGAGTTCTTTTCGCCATCTTCATGAAATCGAGCGCTCGGTTATTTCAGTTGAAGCTTACGGCTACATTATTCAACTTAAGGAGTTAGGAATTATCGATGAAATCGACACCGAGCAGATTCTTGAAAGAGCAATGATGATGGGCGCCTCAGAAATAAACACGGGGGATATAAAATCTATTGTTGCCTCAATGTTATTGAATTATGATGCCTTTAGAGACAGAAGTTATTTTCTTTTTGAAGAAAATTCTACAATTCATTGATAATACAATTACGTTTATCTGTTTCTCACCTATTTTAATTTTGATTGGAAGTTATGGCCAAATCCTTAGTCATTGTTGAGTCTAATGCAAAAATCAAAACCATTGGCAAATTCTTAGGAAAGGATTATCAAGTTCTCTCCTCGGTAGGCCACGTAAAAGATCTGCCGAAACAGCGCCTGGGCGTCGATGTTGATGACAATTTTAAACCGGAATATATTACCATTCGGGGAAAAGGCAAAGTATTAAGTCAGCTAAGAAAGTCTGCGATAACTGCGGAGACCGTCTTCATCGCTACCGATCCCGATCGTGAGGGAGAGGCGATTGCATCCCACCTTGCCGAAGAAATGAAAGTGAAGAAAGATAAGATTTTCCGGGTGATGTTTAATGAAATCACCGAAAAGGCCGTCAAAAATGCATTAGCAAATCCAACAAAAATAAATGAAAATAAGGTCGCTGCTCAAAAGGCCAGACGGGTCGTAGATCGATTGGTAGGTTACCAGGTCAGCCCAATTTTATGGCGGACCATCTACCGTGGGTTGAGTGCCGGCCGGGTTCAATCGATTGCGCTTAGACTGATCAGCGAGCGCGAAGAAGAAATAGAGAATTTTAGTCCGCAGGAATATTGGTCTGTTACTGCCGAGCTCCAGGGAGAAAAGACCCAGCCGTTTCTATCGAAGCTTCATAAAATAGACAACAAAACGACTGAACTTGCCGATGAAAAAACGACGAATCAAACTTTAACTGATCTTGGAAAACAATCATTTAAAGTTCTTGAAATCAAAAAAAGGAAAGTCACCCGCAATCCAGGCCCTGCATTTACCACCAGTACCCTGCAGCAAGCAGCAGCGGGTCGCCTGGGGTACACTTCAAAAAAGATCATGATGATCGCCCAGCAGCTTTACGAAGGCGTTGAGATCGGAGATGAAGGCAGTGTAGGTTTAATAAGCTACATGCGTACTGATTCAACTCGTATTTCGGATGAAGCTTTACTGGCGGTTAGAGAATATATTATGGTAAGTTATGGCAAGGATTATCTGCCGGCTTCTCCCCGAAAATTTAAAGTGAAATCAGGAGCCCAGGACGCACATGAGGCCGTCCGGCCAACTTCATTAAAAAGAGAGCCGCGCCAAATCAAGAGGTATTTAACCTCGGAACAGTTCAAGCTTTATGAGCTGATTTGGAATCGCTTCGTAGCTTCTCAAATGGAATCCGTCAAAATCGAACAAACCACCATCAATATTTCCGCAGGAGATATGTATTTGTTTAGAACCTCAGGGAGTAGCATCCTTTTCAGAGGTTTTTTACAAATTTATGAGGAAAACAAAGAGGAGGATGGAAATGGTAAAGATGATGATATGCGTATTCCGCGAAACTTAAACGTGGGTGATATTCTAAATTTATTAAACCTCACACCTCAGCAACATTTTACTAAGCCGGCCCCCCGCTTTTCCGAAAGCAGTTTAATCAAAGAGCTGGATGCTTTAGGAATCGGCCGCCCCAGTACTTACACGGTTATTATTTCCACCATCCTGGCGCGCAAATATGTTGAGAAATTACAACGTCAATTGATCCCGACCGAGTTGGGCCGAACGGTAAATCAGATTTTAGTTCAAAATTTTTCAAATATATTCAATGTTGAATTTACCGCTCTTATGGAGAAAGAACTGGACGAAATCGAATCTGGTAAGAAGGAGTTTTTGGAAGTAACTACAAATTTTTATACACCTTTCAAAAAGGATTTGGATGAAGTAAGCCAGAAGCAGCACGAGATCAAGAACTCTTTACAAGAAGAAACCAAAGAAACCTGCCCTAAATGTGGTAAGGATTTAATTATTCGATGGGGCAGAAATGGTAAATTTATGGCTTGCTCCGGCTATCCCGAATGCAAGCACACCAAGCCTTTGGAAGAACCCGAAGAAGTGGAAGATAAATGTGACAAATGCGGCAAGCAGATGGTAATCAAGCATGGACGATTTGGGCGGTTTATGGCTTGCTCCGGCTATCCTGAATGTAAAAATACTCAGCCTATTTCCGTCGGGGTACATTGTCCTACTGACGGCTGTTCAGGAAACTTAGTAGAGAAAAGATCGCGGCGTGGAAAAACTTTTTACGGTTGCAGCAATTATCCGAATTGTAAATTTGCCAGCTGGAACAAGCCGGTTAATATTCCATGCAGTACCTGCCAAAGCCCTTATTTGGAAAGACGTTCAAACCAATCGAAAGGGGACTTCCTTTATTGTCCGGCATGCAAATCAGATTTGCCGGCTGAGGAGAAGGAAACTGACGATGCAGTCGCTGTCGGCTAAGACACTTCAATTTCATATTATAAATTTTCTGCGACATCTACGTTTGGAGAAAAACGCCTCGAGCTTTACTTTGAGCGCATATCAATTGGATCTCGAACAATTGCTGCAGTTTACTGAAGAACACGATCTCCATGAGATTACTAGAAAATCTTTGCGTTCATTTTTAGCTTCTTTATCGAAAAGAGGACTTAAAGCCTCCAGCATTAATCGAAAATTGACTTCTCTCAGGTCTTTTTTTAAGTATCTGTGTTCCCGGGAAATCCTGGATGCTAATCCTGCAGCGACACTGTTATATTTAAAAAAGGAAAAAAAACTTCCTTCATTCTTCCAGTATGAAGTCATCCTGAAAGCTTTGAGCTTTCCTGATACGAATAATATTGAAGGACTAAGAGATCGGGTTATACTCGAGATTTTTTATTCTACCGGCATCCGTCTGCGAGAATTGGTGGGAATTAACCTTGAGGACGTTGATTTGACCCATGAACTACTTAAGGTCACCGGGAAAGGTTCAAAGGAACGGCTGGTGCCACTGGGGAAAAGTATTATCAGAATTATCAAAGAATATATTGAGGCACGGGCTCAATATATCCATTCTCTGGATTTGATGACCGAAGCTTTTTTTCTAAACAAGAAGGGTGAAAGAATTTCGCCGGGGCAAGTACAGTATAGAGTGAAGAAATACCTGCTTTTGGCCTCGGATAAACAGGAAGCCTACCCGCACATGTTACGCCATTCCTTTGCAACCCATTTACTTGACGAAGGAGCAGACCTGATTGCTGTAAAAGAGTTACTGGGCCATTCAAGCCTTTCGACGACGCAAGTCTATACCCACTTGACGACCGAGAGATTAAAGAAAGTTTATAAACAGGCGCATCCGAGAGCACAGAAATGATCAGTTGAAATTGAGAAAAGAATAAACTCTAATTAATCATTAAATCAATTGGAGGCTGCAATGCGTGTAAACATCACCGCCAGGCATTACAAAGCACCGGATAAGCTTAAAGAATATGCAGAAAAGGAGGTACGAAAACTTAGTAAATACTTTGATGGCATTATTGAATGCGAAATAGTCCTGGATTATGAAAAAACAATTCAGGTTGTTGAAATAGCTATGAAAGTACAAAAGCAAAAATTATTTGCCCGTGAAAAATCCAAAGATATTTACAAGGGTATTGACAACGCTGTTGATAAGATCGAAAGGCAACTAAAAAAATACAAAGAAAAATTGAAAGACCACTCACATACGAGAGTCGATTCATTTGATGAATCTTCTCAGGAAAGTCCAGAGTGAATTTGTCTAAAACTGAACGAAATTTTCTATCGTAATGGAAAAACTAACGATTGAAAAATTTTATCTTGACAACAAAGAAAAATTAAAGTTAAACTTGTTTAATAATGATGCAAGTTTCAACAGAGTCATCGAGGAAGCTGATTTGCATCGTCCAGGACTGGCCCTGTCCGGATTTGTGGATGTATTTACATTTAAACGAATTCAAATAATCGGCAATACGGAAAACGCTTATTTGAAAAAATTGTCGGCGACTGAGCGAAAAAAGGCCATCGAAATATTGCTCTCTTTTAAGTTGCCCTGCATTATAATCACCCATAACAACAAACCTCCGGCAGAGCTTGTAAATTATGCTAACCAAAAGGGAGTGACCATTTTCAAGTCGCCGTTGCAGACCACAAAGCTCATGCACCTCATTAGTGACTACATGGATGATGTGTTTGCACCAAGTATTACCGTGCATGGCTCGTTGGTTGATGTGTATGGAATCGGGGTGCTGTTCACCGGGCGCAGCGGCATCGGCAAAAGTGAAATTACTTTGGACCTGGTTGAACGCGGACACCGCCTGGTAGCAGATGATGTCGTCCAAATTTCAAGAAAAGCCGAAGGTATTCTAATTGGTGAGGCTGCCGAAATGTTGCAGCATCATTTGGAGATTCGAGGGCTCGGTATTGTGGACGTACGCAGCATTTTTGGAATTCGTTCGATCCGGCTGCATAAGCGCGTAGAAGTTGAAGTCCAGTTAGAAGAGTGGAATCAAGACGAGGAATATGAACGAGTCGGCCTCCAGGAGTTAACAAGCAAAATACTGGAGGTCGAAGTTCCAGCTATAAAACTACCCATTTTTTCCGGTAAAAATATTACTGTTATCGCCGAAGCGATAGCTTTAGATCAATTGTTGAAAATTCATGGTCATTACCCGGCGAAGGCTTTCAATGACAAGCTTCTTAAGAGAATGCAGGAAAAAGCAAAAAAAGAAAAATATTTACAGGATTATTTAGACCGGGATTTTGAATAGAAGTAGAATTCGATGACAACATGCCTTGCCATAAGTCACGGCCAGATTGCTCAAGCATTTCTTGAGGCGGCCAAACAGATAACAGGAGAGTGTGGCGATCTCTACAGCCTTGATTCTGATTGCGATACTCCGAAGACGCTTTACGATAAAATCACCCATCTTATCGAATCGGAAAATTTGAAAGATGGGCTTTTTATTTTAGTAAGCTTACGCGGAGGGAGTTGTTGGAACGCCGCTGCAAAAGTAGCTAAAGAATATGAAAAGGTCGAGCTTATTTCCGGCCTCAATCTTTCAATCGTGCTTTCTTTCATAACGAAAAGGGAGCACTGCGGCTTCAAAGAATTAGCAGAAGTCCTTTTGAAAGACGGCGTTCGCGGTATTTCACGATTAAAATTAAGCTGAATTATTCTCAAACCAAATAAATGTCGTCATTCCGGCGCGGAAGGTGGCAATCCAGTACAACTGAGCAACCTAGGGCAGGTAATGGATGCCCGACTACTCGGGCATGACCCTATTGGAGTTTTGCCAGAAATGGAAATTTGAGAATTAACCAGGTGAATGGATTTTTTTGCACTGGTAGATTATGCCTCTTGAGATGATTCGAATTGACGACCGGTTAATTCATGGTCAGGTGGTTGTTGGCTGGTGTCCTATCCTCAAGCCCGATCGATTGATTTTGTGTGATGACGAAGTGGCGCAAAGTGACTGGGAGGTCGAAATTTATAAGGATGCGGCATCAGATTATCAGACTTCAATTTATACAGTGGCAGAAGCTGCCGCAGCTCTCCGCAGCGAGCAATTTAAAAATGAAAAATTATTCTTGATTGTGGGTTCCCCCGAAGTTATTGTCCGTTTGACCGACTTAGGATTAAAAATTAACA
>SMVA01033810.1_pt1 | contig 15554 bp, 12 predicted proteins | sample 2456451 | NCBI WGS metagenome assembly SMVA01 (sample SAMN11095933, study PRJNA526329) | marine sediment metagenome | biome: Marine sediment; feature: Surficial sediment; material: Deep marine sediment; isolation source: Hadal surficial sediment | place: Pacific Ocean | collected 2014-05 | depth...
CCCAATACATCCGCGTCATGTTTGACGAAATTACGCGCATTCTGAATCACCTGATGTGGCTCGGAGCGCACGGACTCGACGTCGGGGCAATGACGATATTTCTCTATTGCTTCAGGGAACGCGAGGACCTGATGGATTGCTATGAAGCGGTGTCGGGGACGCGGATGCACGCGACGTACTATCGTCCGGGCGGCGTCTATCGCGACTTACCCGACCGAATGCCCAAGTACCAACCTTCCAGGCATCGGAAAGAAAAAGACCTGAAACGTATGAATGAGGCCCGCCGTGGGTCGCTGCTGGATTTCATCGGCGCTTTTACGGAGCGCTTCCCGGGTTGTGTCGATGATTACGAAACGCTGTTAACCGACAATCGCATCTGGAAACAGCGTACGGTCAATATTGGTGTCGTGTCGCCCGAGCGCGCCATGCAGTTGGGATTTTCCGGGCCGATGCTCAGGGGGTCGGGTGTGCCATGGGATCTGCGCAAGAAACAGCCCTATGCAGTCTACGACCAGGTTGAGTTCGACATTCCCGTCGGCGCGACGGGTGATTGCTACGACCGTTACCTCGTGCGAATCGAAGAGATGCGCCAGTCAAACCGGATCGTTGAACAATGCGTTGATTGGTTACGGCAGAATCCGGGCCCGGTCATCCTCGATGATCACAAGTTCTCGCCGCCAAATCGCATGGAGATGAAAGATGATATGGAGGCTCTGATCCATCATTTCAAATTGTTTACCGAGGGTTATTGCGTGCCTGAAGGCGAAGCCTATGCGGCGGTGGAGGCTCCGAAAGGAGAGTTCGGCGTCTATCTGATTTCGGACGGTGCGAACAAACCATATCGCATGAAAGTTAGGGCGCCGGGTTTCGCTCATCTTGCGGCGATGAACGAGATGGTGGTGGGGCATATGTTGGCCGATGTTGTCGCCGTCATCGGTACCCAGGACATCGTGTTCGGAGAGATAGACCGGTGAGTGACCAGCTACAACTATCCGAGCACGTTCGCGAAGAGATCGATCACTGGGTACGAAAATTCCCGGAAGGTCGGCAGCGCTCTGCTGTCATCGGCGCGTTACACGCCGTCCAGCATGAGAACCAAGGTTATCTCACGCCCGAACTCATGGATTCGGTCGCCGAATATCTGGACTTGCCGCCCATTCAGGTCTATGAGATCGCGACATTCTATTCGCTGCTCGAGACCGAACCGGTCGGCCGATACAGAATCTCGGTCTGTACGAATATTTCCTGCATGCTGCGTGGCTCCGGCGAAATCGTCGAACACCTGGAAAAAAAACTCGGTATCAAGACGGGTGAGAGTACCGAGGACGGCAAGTTCTATTTGAACCGCGAGGAAGAATGTCTGGCGGCATGCTGTGGAGCACCGATGATGATGGTCGATCATGACTATCACGAGAACCTCACACCCGCGAAGGTAGATGCGGTACTCGAGAAACTGGAGTAGGGCTGAATATGCCGGTAACCACGCAAGTGTGTTTCAGCACGCTCGATATCGAGCAGGAACCGTGGTCGCTGGAAAATTACTTGACGGTTGGGGGGTACCAAGCTTGGCAGAAAATCCTCAGTGGTGAACTCGATCAAGCGGCGGTCATCGAGGAAGTGAAAAACTCCGGCCTTCGGGGTCGCGGAGGCGCCGGTTTCCCAACGGGGCTGAAGTGGAGTTTCATGCCGAAGGACCCAGGTGTTCAGAAATACCTGGTGTGCAACTCCGACGAAAGTGAGCCGGGTACCTGTCACGACCGTGACGTGCTCCGATACAATCCACACGCGCTGATCGAAGGGATGGCAATCGCCGGCTTCGCGATGGGCGCTACCGTCAGTTACAACTATATTCGAGGGGAGTTCTTGGGCGAGCCGGTGCCGAGATTTGAAGCGGCCGTGAAGGAAGCCTACGAAGCCGGCTGGCTCGGCGAAAATATCAAGGGTTCCGGTATCGATTTTACATTACACACGTTCGTTGGTGCGGGCGCATACATCTGTGGTGAAGAAACGGCGTTATTGGAATCTCTGGAAGGCAAGCAGGGTAAGCCGCGATTCAAACCGCCATTCCCCGCGAATTATGGGCTCTACGGTGCGCCGACCACGATCAATAACACGCAGACTTTGGCATCGGTGCCCGCGATCATCCGCAATGGAGCGAGATGGTTCGCAGATCTGGGCTGCCCCGGGTCCGGAGGCACGGGGATCTTTTCCGTGTCGGGACACGTCGAGAAGCCGGGCAACTACGAGTTGCCTTTCGGCATTCCGTTTAAAGAACTCCTGGAAGTCGCTGGCGGTATGCGTGGTGATCGGGTATTGAAAGCCGTAATCCCCGGCGGTTCGTCGGTGCCGGTGGTGCCTGCGGATGTGATCATGGATCTGACGATGGACTTTGACACGTTGCGTGATATCGGCTCAGGCTTTGGCACGGGTGCCATGGTCGTAATGGACGAGACCACGTGCATGGTCAGTGTCCTGCGCCGGATATCGAGATTCTATTACGCGGAGTCCTGCGGGCAGTGTACTCCGTGTCGCGAAGGTACCGGCTGGCTCTATCGCATGTTGACTCGCATCCAACAAGGGGACGGCGTCAAGGGGGACATAGATCTGTTGGTGGACGTCGCGAACAAAATCGAAGGCCATTCTATCTGTGCACTCGGCGACGCAGCCGCGTGGCCTGTCCAGAGCTTCATCAAACATTACCGGCACGAGTTCGAGTACATGGTTGAGAACGGCGGCCGCAGCATTGTCGAAGCGCATCAACCGGCGGCTGCCTGACGCTCGTGAGCGAATCCTATGAGTGACGACACGGTCAACATCGAAATCAACGGCGAGTCGGTCACGGCGCGTAGAGGGCAGATGCTCATCGAAGTGACCGACCGGCACAAGACCTATGTGCCGCGGTTCTGCTATCACAAGAAGCTATCGGTGGCGGCCAATTGCCGTATGTGCCTCGTCGAAATCGAAAAAGCACCTAAGCCGCTACCCGCGTGCGCGACGCCCGTGACAGAAGGGATGAAGGTCTTTACCCGGTCGCGCATCGCGATCTCGGCGCAGAAAGCCATGATGGAGTTTCTACTCATCAATCACCCCCTGGATTGTCCGATCTGTGACCAGGGCGGCGAATGCGAGCTGCAGGATCTCGCCATGGGTTACGGCCGCGATATTTCTCGCTACGCAGACCAGAAGCGCGTTGTGCAGGATAAAAACCTGGGGCCGCTGGTGTCGACCGACATGACGCGCTGTATTCATTGCACGCGTTGTATCCGTTTTGGTCAGGAAATTGCCGGGATCCAGGAACTCGGCACGACAGGCCGTAGTGAACACATGGAGATCGGTACCTACATCGAGCGCAGCGTCGATCACGAACTGTCGGGAAACATCATCGACCTGTGCCCGGTGGGGGCACTCAACAACAAACCTTACCGCTTCGGTGCCCGCGCCTGGGAGATGATGGCAATACCCCTGGTGTCGCCACACGACTGTGTCGGTTCCAATCTTTATGGCCACGTACTACGCGGAACGCTCAAACGCATCGTTCCGCAGGAAAACGAGGCGATCAACGAGACCTGGATTTCGGACCGGGATCGTTTCAGTTATGAAGGCGTCTATACGGCGGATCGGCTGACATCACCGTTACTAAAAAAAGATCAGGAGTGGTTTGACGTGTCCTGGGCAGAGGCGCTGGCTGCAACACGGGAATCGTTGCTCAACGACCTGGGCGATGAAGGAGATGCGCTGGGCGTCCTTGTCTCACCCAGTTCGACTCTCGAGGAGATGTATCTTCTCAACCGGTTGACGCGGCATCTCGGTTGCCAGAATCTAGATCATCGGCTGCGGACGCGCGACTTCAGCGACCAGGCATCCGATCCACTCTGGTTATCGCTCGGCACCTCTATCGCTGCGCTCGACAATCTCGACGGAGTCCTCGTCATCGGCTCCAACCTGCGTATGGAAGTGCCGATCATCGCGCACCGGATCCGTAAAGCTGCGGTGAACGGGGCGGCCGTGGGGTTCGTGAATCCAGTGCCGTATGAAACTCATTTCCCCAGCGCCGCTTACGTCGAAGCGCCGCTAGAGCGTTTCGCAGAATTGCTCGCGGGCGTGGTGGTTGCTGCCGCCGAACTCAAGGGCAGCAACATGTCTGCGCCATTGGCCGAGGCGCTGAAGCGTGTAGAGATTCAAGACGCCCACCGCGATGCAGCAGGCGTCCTGTTGAACAAGGAACGTAGCCTGATTTTGTTAGGGCAGTTGGCGATGCGTCATCCGCGCTACGCTGATATCCGACGCCTCGCTGCGGCGTTGGCCGATCTGACCGGAGCGCGCTTAGGCTATCTACCGGAAGGCGCGAACGCGGTTGGCGCGGCATTGGCCGGGTTGCTGCCACACCGTGGGCCTGGGGGCCGGGCACTCGAGTCCGCTGGGCTTAATGCCCATGGCATGCTTGCATCACCGCGCAGTGTCTACCTGCTCTTTGGCCTAGAGCCCGACCACGATCTAGCCGATGGTACGCTGGCGGAGCAAGCTCTGAAAGCGGCTGACACTGTCATCTGCTTCACTCCGTTTGTGACTGAACGGCTGCTGGAATGTGCTGATGTATTGTTACCCATCGGCACCTTTGCCGAGACGGCGGGGACCTTCGTCAACGTTGAAGGTCGCTGGCAAAGCTTCAGTGCGGCAGCAAGCCTTGTTGGCGACGCGCGGGCGGGATGGCGAGTTCTGCGTGTACTCGGCAACGAGCTCAATCTACCGGACTGCGAGTACCAGAACGCGGCAGAGATAAGCGAGGCGCTGGCGAGCGAGATTGGGCACGTCGAAGCGAACAATGACTATAACGGGCGAGCGGCGGTGAGTCTCGAGCCGGTCGCCGTGGATGCGATGGCGTTGGACGTACCGATTTATGCCGTCGATGCCGTCGTCCGACGCGGTACTGCGCTGCAGGAGACCCGCATCGCACGTGAGACGCGCGGAGGCTAGTAGGTAGGCGAACGACATGAGTAGCCTACTTGCCTATATCGATAGCCTGGTGGCGCTAATAGGTCTTCCCGTAGTCGCCCATTACATCGTGTTGACGAGTATCGAAGTGATGCTTGTGATCCTGCTGTTAATGGGCACCGTCGCGTATTTTACCTACGCTGAGCGCAAGGTCATCGGCTATATGCAGAATCGGCTTGGCCCGAACCGGGTGGGCTGGTACGGATTGCTGCAGCCGATTGCCGATACGCTGAAAATGTTGCTCAAGGAAATTATCGTACCGAGTAACGCCAACCCGTTCCTGTTTTACCTAGCGCCGTTACTATCACTTCTTACAGCATTTGCCGTGTGGGCGGTTGTGCCGTTCAGTGATGATTTCGTGGTGGCGGATATCGACGCAGGGCTGTTATATATTCTGGCGCTCACCTCGATGGGGGTCTATGGCGTCATCATCGCCGGCTGGGCGTCTAACTCAAAATACGCTTTTCTGGGTGCGATGCGTTCTGCTGCACAGATCGTGTCTTATGAAATCGCCATGGGATTCGCGCTGGTCGGGGTCCTGATGGCCAGCGGCAGCCTGAATCTCCGCGCGATTGTTGTTGCGCAGGAAGGCACGAGCGTGTTGAGTTGGTTCGTCTGGCCGTTGTTTCCATTGTTTGTGGTGTACTTCATCTCGGGCCTGGCAGAAACGAATCGCTCGCCCTTCGATGTCGCTGAAGGCGAGTCCGAAATAGTTGCAGGGTTCCACGTCGAGTATTCCGGTATGGCGTTTGGGCTGTTCTTCCTTGCGGAATATGCCAACATGATCTTGATCACGGCGCTTACGGTAATTTTCTTTTTCGGCGGTTGGATGTCGCCACTAGCCGGGGTTCCGGGCTTGGAGTCGAGTTTTCTCGCTCAATCCAGTTTCGCCTGGCTGGCGTTGAAGATGGCGTTTTTTATGTTCTGTTTTCTTTGGGCGCGAGCCACTTTCCCGCGTTACCGATACGATCAGATCATGCGTCTGGGCTGGAAAGTATTTTTACCGATTACGTTCATCTGGATTGCCGTAGAGGGCGTCATGGTGGCCCTCGAAGTCGGACCATGGGCTGCCTAGAGAGATCAGCACACTAGATGTTTAAAAATTTGATCAAGACGTTTCTTTTGACCGAACTCGGTAAGGGGTTACGCTTGACGCTCAAAAATTTCTTCGTGAAAGAAGTCACAGTGCAATATCCCGAAGAGAGGGCGCCTCAGTCTCCTCGTTTCCGTGGGTTGCATGCGCTCAGGCGTTATCCGAATGGGGAAGAACGTTGTATCGCCTGTAAACTTTGTGAAGCTGTTTGTCCGGCGCTAGCGATTACGATTGAATCCGATGTTGATGAAGACGGAACTCGCCGTGCTACTCGGTACGACATCGACCTCTTCAAGTGCATCTACTGCGGATTCTGCGAAGAAGCCTGCCCGGTCGATGCGATCGTGGAAACGAGAATTCACGAATATCACATGGAAACACGCGGCGAAAACATCATGACGAAAGATAAGTTGCTCGCAGTAGGCGACAAGTACGAGAGCATGATCGCGGCTGATAGAGCCGCCGATGCTCCTTATCGTTAGAAACCAGGCCGCATTCGTTTGATTATCACGCTACTGTTTTATAGCTTCGCCGCGATTCTGATCATCGCTGCCCTGGGTCTTATCACCAGCCGAAACCCGGTGCATTCGGCCCTGTTTCTCGTCCTCGCGTTCTTTCAGAGCGCGATGCTCTGGTTGCTTATGGAGGCGGAGTTTCTTGCGGTCGTGCTGCTGTTGGTCTATGTCGGGGCAGTCATGGTGCTGTTTTTGTTTGTGGTCATGATGCTCGATATCAATATGGAGCGGATGCGAGAGGGGTATACGCGTTATATGCCCCTGGGTATCGGGGTCGCTGTCGTCGTAATCCTCGAGATCGGCAATGTCATCTGGTTTCGGAGCCAGGATCTTCCTTTTCTGACCGTGCCGGAGCCGCATCCAGCAGGTTATAGCAATACCAAGGAACTCGGCGCCGTTTTATACACGGAGTACGTCTATGCATTCGAACTGGCGGCTTTCGTGTTGTTGCTGGCGATCGTCGCTGCGATTACCTTGACCATGCGTCGCCGACCGGGATTGAAGACCCAGAATATCGCCGAGCAGGTTGCCGTGCGCAGGGAAGATCGGGTGCGCCTGGTACAGATGGAGTCGACCAAGGACTCGGATCAATGAGGACGCGGCGTTGATCACGGTCTCTCATTATCTACTACTCGCAGCGGTGCTGTTCAGTCTGAGCGTGGCCGGTATCTTCATTAACCGCAAGAACGTCATTCTGCTCCTGATGTGCATCGAGCTCATGCTGCTGGCCGTGAATTTTAACTTTATCGCTTTCTCGCGAATGCACGGCGATGTGCTCGGTCAGGTATTCGTCTTCTTTATTCTGACGGTGGCCGCCGCAGAATCGGCTATCGGGCTGGCGATCCTCGTCGTGCTGTTCCGCGCGCGACAGAGTATCAATGTCGAAGAGATGGATACTCTGAAGGGTTAGAGTTGGAAACGGTTTATCTTGCCATCGTTGCCGCGCCGTTGCTGGCTGCAATCGTTGCCGGTCTTTTCGGTGTACAGATCGGCCGGGCAGGAACGCATTGGGTCGCGACTGCAGGCGTAGCGGTTTCGTTCGTGTTGTCTATGCTCGTTTTGAAGGACGTCGCGTGGGACGGCGCGCCCGTGTTCAATGCGACAGTCTATCGCTGGGCGAGTATCGGCGGCATCAACATGGAGGTGGGGTTTCTGATAGACCACCTCACCGCGTTGATGATGACAGTAGTGACCTTTGTCTCGTTGGCCGTGCATGTCTACACGATCGGCTATATGCGCGACGACCCGGGTTATCAGCGTTTTTTCAGTTATATCTCGCTGTTCACCTTCGCCATGCTCATGCTCGTAATGTCCAACAACTTTTTGCAGCTGTTCTTTGGCTGGGAAGCAGTCGGCGTCGTTTCTTATCTGCTGATCGGTTTCTGGTTTAAGAAAGAGACAGCGATCTTCGCCAACCTGAAAGCGTTTCTGGTCAATCGCGTCGGAGATTTCGGTTTTCTCTTAGGAATTGCGACGCTGCTCATGTACACGGGTTCGCTGGATTACTCGGAAGTATTCGCACAAGCGGAACGTCTGAGCGGCGAGACGACAGAAATTCTGCCCGGCAGGCAGTGGTCGGTGCTCACGCTAGCCTGTATTTGCCTGTTCGTCGGGGCGATGGGCAAATCGGCTCAGGTCCCGCTGCATGTCTGGCTGCCGGATTCGATGGAAGGCCCGACGCCGATCTCGGCACTAATTCACGCGGCGACGATGGTCACAGCCGGCATTTTCATGGTCGCCAGGATGTCGCCGTTGTTCGAATATTCGGCGACGGCTCTGAGCGTTGTTCTCGTCATCGGTGCAACGACAGCTTTGTTTATGGGGTTGATCGGAATCGTGCAGCACGACATCAAACGGGTCGTGGCCTATTCGACGCTGTCGCAGTTAGGCTACATGACTGTCGCGCTGGGCGCCTCTGCTTATGCAGCCGGAATCTTTCATCTGGCTACGCATGCTTTCTTCAAGGCGCTGTTATTTCTTGCCGCGGGTTCGGTGATCATTGCGCTCCACCACGAGCAGGATATGCGCAAGATGGGCGGGCTGCGAAAATACATGCCCATCACCTACTGGACGTCGGTCATCGGTACGCTCGCTCTTGTCGGCTTTCCCGGGTTCTCCGGGTTCTTCTCGAAGGACGCGCTGATCGAGGCCGTGCATGCCTCGAATACGTGGGGTGCCGGTTACGCCTTCTGGTGCGTCCTGCTCGGCACATTCGTTACTGCGCTGTATAGTTTTCGAATGCTGTTCCTCGTCTTTCACGGCCAGGAACGAATCGAGCCGCAGGTCAAAGAACACCTCCTCGAGAGCCCGCCTGTTGTCACTGTGCCGCTGATAGCACTGGCGATACCATCCGTATTGATCGGCTGGTTTACGGTCGGTCCGGTATTGTTCGGCAGCTTCTTTTCGGATTCGATCTTCGTCCTCGAGCATCAGGACGTGGTCGGCGAACTCGCGGCGGAATTTCACGGTCCGATGGCGTTCGTCACCCACGCGTTCGTGAATTTCACGTCACCAGCGTTATATTTGGCCGCGGCAGGAGCAGCGGTGGCCTGGTTCTTGTATATCTTCCGCCCAGCGCTTCCCGCGCTATTGCAACAACGCCTGTCATGGCCGCACCGACTCCTTATTAACAAGTACTACTTCGACTGGTTCAACGAGCAGGTTCTGGCACGGACAACTCGTGGCGTCGCTGGGCTGCTGGCGAGAGTCGGCGACCAGCTGTTGATCGATGGCGTCGCCGTCAACGGCAGCGCACGTCTGGTGGCGCGGGTGTCCGGCATCGTACGGCATCTGCAATCGGGCTATCTCTACCACTATGCCTTCGCCATGATCATTGGCCTCGCGGTCATGATCGGCTGGTTGGTATCGGAGATCTAGCCGCGTGTCGGATCTACCGCTGCTCAGCATCCTGATCTGGGGGCCTATCGTCGGTGGCATCGCCGTACTCGCCCTGGGCTCCGGTGAGCGTGCGAACACAGCTAAGTTCGTTGCGCTTGGCGTCTCCGTCCTGACGTTCGCCTTGAGTGTGCCGCTCTATGTCGGCTTTGACCTTACGACGGCGCAGATGCAGTTCGTTGAGCAAACGCCCTGGATTACGCAGTTCAATGCTTTCTACTACCTGGGCCTCGATGGAATTTCGCTTCCGCTCATCCTTCTGACAACGTTTCTTACGCCGTTGGTCGTGCTAGCCGGCTGGGAGGTCATCAAACTCAGGCCTGCACAGTACTTCGCTTCATTCCTGATCCTCGAAGGACTCATGATCGGCGTGTTCGCGTCGCTTGATGCGTTGCTCTTTTATGTGTTCTGGGAGGCGATGCTCGTGCCGATGTTTCTTATCATCGGCGTATGGGGAGGGGAGCGGCGTGTTTATGCGACCGTGAAGTTCTTTCTCTTCACGTTTCTTGGTTCGGTGTTCATGCTGATAGCACTGATCTATCTGTATCTTCAGACAGGTAGTTACGCCATCCTCGATTTTCATCTGCTACCGCTAAGCATGCGCGAGCAGGTGTGGATCTTCATGGCGTTCTTGTTGGCGTTTGCCGTCAAGGTACCTATGTGGCCGGTACATACGTGGCTGCCCGATGCCCATGTCGAGGCGCCGACTGGCGGCTCCGTGATTCTGGCGGCAGTACTGCTGAAGATGGGCGGCTATGGTTTCATCCGCTTCAGCCTACCCATCACCCCAGATGCGAGCCACGCGTTGGACTGGCTCATGATTGGGCTTTCCCTGATTGCGATTGTTTATATTGCGTTCGTGGCGTTAGCACAGACAGATATGAAAAAACTGATCGCTTACTCGTCCATTGCCCACATGGGTTTCGTGACGTTGGGCTTCTTTGTCATCTTCGCGATAATGGCCAATGCACCGGAGAGCGCCGGGGGGCGTTTGGCTTTACAAGGCGGCATGGTGCAGATGATCTCCCATGGTCTGATCTCGGGCGCGCTGTTTTTGTGTGTTGGCGTAATGTACGACCGCCTCCATAGCCGGGACATCGGCGCTTACGGAGGCGTCGTGAATACGATGCCAAAATTCTCGGCACTGATGGTGTTTTTTGCGCTTGCCAACGCCGGTCTACCGGGTACGTCCGGGTTTGTTGGCGAGTTTCTGGTCATCGTCGGCAGCTTCCACGCGAGTTTCTGGTTGGCGTTCCTTGCGGCTACGATATTGATTCTGGGTGCCGCCTACACTCTGTGGCTCATCAAGCGGGTGATCTTCGGTGAGGTTGCCAATGACGGTGTCGCGACCCTGCATGATATCGGTTCGCGAGAATTCTTTATTCTGACGGTATTGGCCATCGCCGTCTTGTTGCTAGGCGTCTGGCCGGCGCCGTTGATCGATCTGATGGAGCAGACTCTGGGGCATCTTCTTGAGCACGTCGCACAGTCCAAGTTATGAGCATAGACAGTTCTAATGCCTGACTTTATACCAGCGGCAGCGGAGATTTTTCTGATGAGCGCCATCTGCGTGGTGTTGCTGATCGATGCCTTCCTGCCTACGAAGCAGCGCCGAGTCACGTATTGGCTTGCTATCCTGGCAATTGCCGGTACGGCAGCGTGCTCGTCGTATTTCGCGGTCAGCGAGTCGGTGATCGCGTTCAGTGGCAGCTTCGTCGCAGACCCCGCGGGTTATGTGCTGAAGATGTTCGCGTATCTGCTGGTTGCATTGATGTTCGTGTATTCGCGGGATTATCTGATCCGCGCGGGGCTCTTCAAGGGCGAGTTCTTCATCCTCGGCCTGTTTGGTCTGCTCGGTATCATGGTCATGATTTCCGCGAATAGCCTGTTGACGCTGTACCTTGGACTGGAGATCTTATCGCTGTCGCTTTATGCCCTCGTTGCCTTCAACCGTGAATCGCCAACTGCTGCCGAGGCAGCAATGAAGTACTTCGTGCTTGGCGCGATCGCGTCGGGCACTTTGCTGTACGGAATTTCGATTCTCTACGGTGTCGCCGGCACCGTGCAGTTGGATGAACTCGCAACACACTTCTCGGCGCCGAACGCACTCAACGTGGCGGCGCTTCTCGGACTCGCGTTTATCATCGTTGGTGTTGCCTTCAAGTTTGGTGCCGTGCCGTTCCACATGTGGTTGCCCGATGTCTATCAAGGCGCACCGGCGCCCGTCACGCTGTTTATCGGCACCGCACCTAAAATTGCGGCGTTCGCTCTGACATGGCGAGTTCTGGCTGAAGGGCTTGGCGACCTACATGGTAGCTGGCAAGGCGTGTTGGCCGTCCTTTCAGTACTCTCTTTGGGCATCGGCAACGTGATCGCCATTGCGCAGACGAATCTGAAGCGAATGTTGGCTTATTCCGCAATCTCGCATGTCGGATTCATCCTCATGGGTTTTGTGGCCGGCACAAGAGCAGGTCTGGCGGCCGCGATGTTTTACACGCTCGTTTATGCACTGAGCGCTGCTGCTGCGTTCGGCATGATTATCTTGTTAAGCCGGAAGGGCTTTGAAGCGGAAAAGCTCGAAGATTTTAAGGGGCTCAATGCCAGAAGCCCGTGGTTCGCGTTCATGATGCTCATGGTCATGTTCAGCATGGCGGGTGTACCGCCTTTCGTTGGTTTCTATGCCAAGCTGGTTATTTTGGGTAGCGTAATCGATGCTGGCCTGCTTTGGCTTGCGATTACGGGGATTTCTTTTGCGGTCATTGGCGCGTTCTACTACTTGCGCGTGGTTTGGTATATGTACTTCGTGGAACCCGAAGCCGACCGGCCGTTACAAGCCGATCTCGATGTCAGGCTCGCCGTCAGCGGCAATGCGTTGGCGCTGCTGGTGCTCGGGTTGCTTCCCGGTGGCCTGTTGGCGCTCTGCGCTCGGGTCCTGGCCTAGGATAGGCTACCCGGCTGCACATCTCGCTCTTTTAGCCCCGCGAAGCGGTGCTTGCAGGCACTACGACCCCTTAGTATCATCGCCGCTCGCAATTGCGGGGTGGAGCAGTCAGGCAGCTCGTCGGGCTCATAACCCGAAGGTCGAAGGTTCGAATCCTTCCCCCGCTACCAAATTTCCCTTCTAATTCAATTCGTTAAGTGCGCCATCTCCTTGTGTTCTTGGATCATTATACCAAATGGCACACTCCTGTCACACTTTGAGATCAATTTAGACCCCCAGAGTGTGCCCAGAGAGCTACTGGAAGCTTCAGGGATAATGGGGCTCTTAGGTCTTCTGGGACAGTCTAAGTGTGACTATTTGTGCCAAGGTTCGCTGGCACACCTACAACCTACTGAAATAATTTCAATTATCCCCTTGATAAACGGGGTGATGGCCCGATATCGAATTTGAAAGTAAGATTTCGGGCGAGATGGCCACTATTAGAGCTAGAGAGCGGCAAAACGGGAGCACGGCCTATCAGGTCCAGGTAAGGTTGCGGGGGTATCCCACGCAAACGGCCTCATTCGCCAGAAAGACCGATGCCAAGGACTGGGCTCAGCGGACAGAGTCAGCCATCCGGGAAGGGCGGCATTTCAAAAACCGCGAGGCTCGAAGGCATACCCTCCATGATGCGCTTGAGCGCTACCGCAGGGAGAAGCTCCCGGCGATCAGTAATCAGCCTTCTATGAGAGGGCATTTGGACTGGTGGGATCGCGAGCTGGGAGCCTACACGATGGCAGATGTGACTCCCGCCTTGATCGTAGGACAGAGGGACAGGCTTGCCACTGAGGTTCTTGAGCGAACCAAGCAGCCCAGATCCCCTAGTACAGTCAATCGCTACCTGGAAACGCTCTCGTCCGTTCTCACCGCAGCCTCAAAGGAATGGCAGTGGTTAGATGACACCCCCATGCGGAAGGTTTCAAAACTGCGTCAGCCGCAGGGGAGGGTGAGATTCCTAGACGATGACGAGCGAGGCGCGCTGCTGAACGCCTGTAAAGAGAGTAACCACCCCTATCTTGAAACAGTAGTGATTCTGGCCCTTTCCACGGGAGCCAGGTACTCAGAGATCATGAATCTACGTTGGTCTGAAGTTGATATGGATCGGGGGCTCGCCTATCTGCACGAGACTAAGAATAACGAACGTCGTGCGTTACCGTTGGTGGGACTGGCCTTAAAGAAGCTCCGGGCACTTTCAAAGGTTCGCCGGATTGACACGGATCTGCTATTCCCCCGTGAGGACGGACAGAAGCCGATGACCATTCAGAAGCCATGGCGCAAGGCTTTAGCAGATGCCGGAATCGAAGATTTTCGCTTCCACGATCTCAGACATTCCTGCGCCTCTTACCTGGCAATGAATGGCGCAAGCCTCGCTGAGATCGCTGCGGTTCTGGGGCACAAAACGTTGTCAATGGTGAAGCGGTACTCACACCTATCAGAGCAGCATACGGCCTCAGTGGTGAAATCTATGAACGAGAAGATTTTCGGCGATGGCTGAAGACGAGTATCGCCATGACCATTGACGAAGCTGATCGAGACAGAAGGGAATTTCGTAAGCTCGCGCGGAAGTTTGCGTGGGAGAGACGAAAGGCAGAGTGGTTTTTCGAGGCTGAAAAAACCCTAACAGAGCATTCGAGACAACGCTTTCAGTTTGATTGGGAGGCAATTGCAAAAGATTCTGGGTGGATTCTTGAGGAGGGCGCAGCCTACATTTTTGATCCGTTTTGTGCTTTCGAAGGTGGCGTTAAGTTCGACTGGAATGAGCGGGCAGAAGTGGTGCAATTTATTGATGCCGCTAGCCGAGCAATTATTGTTGGGGATCTAGAGGCGCATGAATCACAGGGCCACCAGCTAGTTAGACCGAAGACGCTCATAAAGTGGGCGAAGGACAATGGCTATGAGATCCCTATCGAACTCGACCAAGCCGTTTCTCAGTTCGGGATAGACGCTCCTCGTGAACCCAAGCAATCATCGAGGGTTCAAAATGTAACGCCATTTCCATCTCCGCCCGATTTATCTTGGGACGAAATCACCCTGACCCTTCAATCAAACGAATCTATGGATATTGTGGTCCGTGGCCAACGTGTCCGTCTTCAAACAAATGGGACAGATCTGATTTCAGGCTAAGCGAGTGTTTTGCTCATCATTTTCATGTTACGCGGCGTGTCGTTGATATTGCAAACGCCGTTTCGCGATGGTCCTTTGTTTGATCCTTTCTCTTTTGGCTAGTATTGTTTGCGCACGCCCGAAGTAGACGTCGGCCGGCGTCAGATTTTTCAAGCTTTCATGGTATCGCTGATGATTGTAGTGATCGACGAACCTCTCGATCTGCCTCTCAAGATCACCGGGTAAGAAGTAGTTCTCGAGCAATATCCGGTTCTTCAGCGTCTGGTGCCAGCGTTCGATCTTGCCTTGCGTCTGCGGGTGGTACGGTGCGCCGCGAACATGGCTCATCTCGTTGTCGCTGAGCCAATCAGCAAGGTCGCCCGAGATGTAACTCGAGCCATTGTCCGAGAGTAGTCGTGGCTTATGCACGACATCAGCCTGATCACAGCCCGATGCCTGCAAGGCAAGCTCCAGCGTCTCGGTCACATCGCTGCTCTTCATGGTTGAGCACAGCTTCCAGGCAATCACATAACGGGAGAAATCATCCAGAATGGTGGACAGATACATCCAGCCCCAACCGATGATCTTCAAGTACGTGAAGTCCGTCTGCCACATCTGATTAATGGCCGTGGTCTTGTCCTTGAACTCACTAGCCGCCTTGATGACAATGAAGGCCGGGCTGGTGATCAGATCATGGGCCTTTAGAAGCCGGTAGACCGAGCTCTCGGATACAAAGTAACCCTCGGCATCGGTAAAGGTCACGGCCAGCTCGCGCGGGCTCAGTTCGGGTCTGTCCAGCGCCAACGTGATCATCCTGTCCCGGACATCATCGGGGATACGGTTCCAAACGCGACCTGGCAAGGGTGCTTTGTCTTCCAGGGCATCGTGTCCTTCAAGACGATAGCGCTCATACCAGCGGTAGAAGGTAGTACGCGGAACACCGAGCAGTCCCAGTGTCTGCTTAGCCGGAAGGTGC
>SMVA01280801.1_pt1 | contig 15551 bp, 16 predicted proteins | sample 2456451 | NCBI WGS metagenome assembly SMVA01 (sample SAMN11095933, study PRJNA526329) | marine sediment metagenome | biome: Marine sediment; feature: Surficial sediment; material: Deep marine sediment; isolation source: Hadal surficial sediment | place: Pacific Ocean | collected 2014-05 | depth...
CCAGGACCCTTCGACCTGATGCGTGGACCGAGACAGCTCGTCCACGAAATGGTGAATTGCGAAGCGCCCGTGATCTCTGCGGTCAACGGCGTGGCGGCTGGGTTGGGTGCGACCCTCGCTCTGCTGGCCGACATCATCTACATGGCCGACGACGCACGCATCGGGGATACGCATGTCAAGATGGGACTCGTGGCGGGAGACGGTGGGACCGTCATCTGGCCCCTTCTGATCGGCTTGCATCGAGCCAAGGAACTCTTGATGGGTGGAGAACTCGTCTCCGGCCCCGCGGCCGCCGAGATGGGTCTCATCAACCATTGTGTGCCCGCGTCCGAACTCCTTCCGAAGGCGATCGCCCACGCGCGCAAATTGGCCGAGGGGCCGGCGGTCGCGATTCGTTGGACGAAGATGGCGCTGAATCAACATCTTCGACACAGCATGAACCTCACGATGGACGCGGGCCTCGCGAGCGAATTGCTCTCGGTCGAGACCGAAGACGCGCGAGAGGCCGGCCGGGCTTTCGTCGAGAAGCGCAGTCCGAAGTTCGAGGGGCGCTAGGGCGCCCACGGCGGAGTTCTCATGTCTGAAGCCGAATCGGCAGAATGTCTCGTTCTGTTTTATCCGTCGTCTTCGCTGCCTCCCTGGAAAATCGACTCCCTTTCGGAGAGGGCAATCGAACCGAGCCCGCGTATCATGGAGGCGCAGCTCCTTCCTGTGGAAGCGTCGCTCCGTCGAGTGTCAGAGCGCGCGAGCTTGGGTCGAGAGCGTGGAAACGTGGCAGAAGCAGTGCCGGGGGAACGAGTTCATCGATGTCTACACAGCCCGGTCGATCCAGGAGATTTCTGCCCACGTTGTCGATCGTCGCGTTGGTCCTGACCGGTGTTGTTCTTCGTCAAACGTTCTTTGCACCAGATCCGATCGAAGTTCGAGTGGAGCCCGTCGAAAGAGGCATCGTCGAGTCGACGGTGACGAATTCGAAGGCCGGCACGGTCGAGGCCCGGCGTCGTTCTCGAATCGCGGCCGAAATCGGTGGACGTGTGATCGAAATCGCGCATCGTGAGGGTGCGATGGTTGCCGCCGGTACTCCACTCGTCCGGCTCTCCGATGTGAGTCATGTGGCGAAGCTCGAACTCGCGGACCAGGGCGTTGCGCTGCGTCTATCGAGATTGGAGGACGCGTGTCTGCTGCGTGGACGTGCCGGTCGTGAACTTCGACGCGTGGAACAGCTCGCCCAGAACAACGTTGCATCCGAGGATCGACTCGACGCGCTTCAATACAGCTACGATTCCGCACGCATAGCGTGTGAGGGGGCCAAGGCGGAACTCGCGCAAGCCCGCGCTCAACAGCGCGCGGCTGTCGCGGAGCTCGCGAAGACGGTGATCGTGGCGCCCTTCACAGGAGTGATCGCCGAGGTCAACGTGGAACTTGGGGAGTGGGTCACGCCATCGCCGCCGTTGTTGACCTCGCCACCGGTGATCGACCTGATCGACCCGACATCGATCTTCGTGAGTGCACCAATGGATGAAGTGGATTCGGGAGCGATTCGTGCGGGCCAGGCCGTCAAACTGACCGTGGATTCCCGTCCGGGAGAGACCTTCGCGGGGACGGTATCGCGAGTGGCGCCCTATGTGCTCGATCAGGAAGCTCAGAATCGTACGCTCGAAATCGAGATTACGATCGACAATGACGAGCTGGCCGCCTCATTGCTGCCGGGTACGTCGGCGGACGCCGAGGTGATTCTCGAGAAGCGCTCGAACGTGTTGCGTGTGCCGACGTCGGCGTTGCTGCGTGGGCGGACCGTGCTGCTGCTCGTCGATGGGAGGCTCGTGGAACGCGAAGTGCGACTGGGTCTTCGCAACTGGCAGTTCGCGGAGGTCTTGAGCGGTCTCGATCCCGGTGAGCTCGTCGTGGTCTCCTTGGACAAGATCGAGATCGAAGCGGGTGTGAGGGCGCGGGTCGCCAGGGAAAGTGCCGGGGCTGTGCCGTGATTCGGCTCGAGGAGATCTGGCGCACCTATCAGATGGGTGATCACGAACTCCATGCCCTTCGAGATGTCCATGAAGAGATCGAAGACGGTGAACACGTCGCGATCATGGGGCCGTCGGGCTCGGGGAAGACCACTCTTCTGAATCTATTGGGATGTCTGGACTCCCCGACTCGTGGAAAGTACAGCCTGGCCGGGCGAGATGTCGCTCGGCTGGCCGATGACGAACTCGCCGAGATCAGGCTTCGTCGCATCGGCTTCATCTTCCAGTCCTTCCACCTCGTGCCGCGACTCACCGCGATTCAGAATATCGAGCTCCCGCTGATCTTTGCGGGAAAAAATCCGATCGAGCGGAAAGAGCTCGCCGAAGCGGCGCTCATCGCGGTCGGCCTTTCAGATCGGTCGGACCACAAACCGAGCGAACTCTCCGGCGGAGAGAAACAACGCGTCGCGATCGCGCGGGCCACGATCATGCAACCCGGACTCGTTCTGGCCGACGAACCGACGGGCAATCTCGATACTCGCTCCGGTGCGCAGGTGCTCGACCTGTTGGGAGATCTTCATCGGGAGGGCCGCACTCTCATCGTCGTGACGCACGATCCGAATGTGGCCCGACGCGCCGATCGCGTTCTGATCATGCGGGACGGCGAGATCGTGAGGCGCATGTCGAGTGCGGAGGTCGTGAAGCTCGGCAGTCTCTTCGACGCAGGAGAGGTGTCACGGTGAATTTCGCCGATCTGTTTCGATTCGCATGGCAAGCGCTGATCCAGAACCGGCGACGGAGTGGATTGTCGCTGATCGGTGTGGTGGTCGGCGTCGTCGCGGTCGTTTCGCTGACTGCCATCGGGGAAGGAGCCCTGCACTACGTCACGGACCAGTTCGTGAGTCTGGGCACGTCGATCGTGATCGTATCGCCGGGTAGGAACGAGACGACCGGCGGAATCCCGTTGGGCATCGGCGGAGTGCCCAATGATCTAACGCTGCAAGACACGATCGCGATCGAGCGTCGAATCCAATCGATCCGGACTGCCGTGCCGATCTCGCTCAGCACGGACTCGATCGAACATGCAGAACGCAGTCGGTTGGTTTCGATCATCGGGGTCAGCTCGGAGTTCATGCGACTTCAACGGCTCGACCTGGCGATGGGACGTTTCTTGCCTGAAAGCGACCGCGATCGTGGATCCGCCGTCGTCGTTTTGGGCCGGACCGTTGCGCGAGAAATTTTCGGGGTCGAGAATCCGCTGGGTGCGACCGTCCGCATCGGGGGTTGGCGTATGCGTGTCATCGGTGTGCTCGCCGAGCGCGGTAGAAAACTCGGCATTCAGATCGACGAAAGCATCTACGTTCCGACCGCAACGGCCATGCGGATGGCGAACACTCGCTCCGTCAGCCAGATCATGGTCGAGCTCTTCCCCAAGGTCGACCTCGTGCTCGCGATCGACGAGATCAAGGCGCTTCTCATCGAAAGACACGACGAAGAAGATTTCACATGCATCAGTCAAGATGCAGTGATGGCTTCGTTGTCGTCGATTCTCAGAATGTTGACCCTGGCCGTCGCCGGGATCGCGGCGGTGAGTCTTGCGGTCGCTGGAATCGGGATCATGAATGTGATGCTGGTTTCAGTGTCCGAGAGGACCGACGAAGTCGGCCTACTGAAGGCGGTCGGTGCCAATCGGAGACAGATTCTGGCCCTCTTTCTCGTCGAAGCGGCGCTGCTGTCATCCGTCGGTGGACTGCTGGGCCTCGCGGTTGGAACCGCGCTCGTTGCGTTGGGCAATCAGCTCTACCCCAGCGTTGTGTTGGTGACTCCATTGTGGGCGATCGGATCCGTCCTCTTGATCACGCTCGGAACGGGCGTCGTATTTGGTGTACTTCCTGCGCGGCGTGCCGCGGCTCTTGACCCGGTTTTGGCTCTGCGAGGACGTTGAGAGGAGGCCGTTCATGGCAAGAATCGAGTTCTTTGATCTGATCGAGCTGTCTTCGGGAGTGATGCGGGGTCATCCCTTGCGATCGATCTTGTCCATGCTCGGAATTGCGGTGGGTGTTGCCTCCGTCATCATGTTGACATCGCTCGGAGAGGGTGCACGTCGCTACATGGTCTCGGAGTTCTCACAATTCGGAACGAATATGCTGACGGTCAATCCCGGGAAGACCGAGACCATCGGCGTGCCGGGTGTCTTTGGCGGGACGACGCAGAAGCTCACGATCGAGGACGCCGCTGCGTTGGCTCGGCTGCCGATTCTGGAGACCGTCGTTCCGATCGCCTTTGGACAAGCCCGCGTGGAAGGCAATGGACGAGGGCGAAGCGTTTTCATCTACGGGTCGACCGTGGATCTTCCAGCGGTCCTCAAGTTTTCAGTGGGGCAGGGCCAGTTCCTGCCTGGCGGTGATCCGCGGCGAGGAAGCTCGGTCGCCGTCCTCGGTCCCAAGCTCAAGCGTGAACTCTTTGGCGAGGAGAATGCGCTCGGTCGCTTCGTTCGGATCGCGGGCGCTCGCCTTCGTGTGATCGGCGTGATGGAACCGAAGGGACAGATCCTCGGTATGGACATGGACGATGCGGCCTATATTCCCGTTGCGACGGCGATGCGCTTGTTCAATCTGGAGGAGGTGCAGGAGATCGACATCCTCGTTTCGCATGAGGGCCTGACGGATTCGGCGATCGAAGCGATTCGAACGCTTCTGATCGACCGGCATCGTGGTGACGAAGACTTTACGATCACCTCGCAATCCGAGATGCTCGAGGTCTTCGGCCGGGTCATGAACATCTTGACGCTCGGGATCGCCGTCATCGCCGGGATCTCTCTTCTGGTCGGCGCCATCGGAATCTTCACGATGATGTGGATTTCCGTCGGTGAACGAGTCGGCGAGATCGGCTTGATGCGCGCGTTGGGTGCTACGGAGGGCCAGATCCAGATGCTCTTTCTGACCGAAGCCATTCTGATGACGTCTTTCGGTGGGCTGGTGGGGCTTTGTTTCGGGTTGGGTTCGACCGTCGTATTGCGTCTGGTCTTTCCCGCCTTTCCGGCCGGTGCGCCGGTCGAGTACATCTTCAGCGCGCTTGCCGTCAGCGCCTTGGCGGGCGTTCTTTCGGGTGTTGGGCCAGCACGGCGCGCGGCGAGCCTGGCCCCGGTGGATGCGCTGCGCACCGAGTAGACGGTTCCGCATGGATTGGCGGGGCGGAAGCCGCGAGTCAGCGGGTTCATGGGGTGCCGAAGAGTTCTATGCTTTCGAGTGTCCGGCAGAGAGGTATCATGGTCGACCGCATCGAATTCTTCTACGACTACGGGAGCCCGTATAGCTATCTCGCAGATTCACGTCTTTCGGGCTTCGAATCGAGAACCGGCGTGAGCGTGATCTATCGGCCGATGTTGCTCGGAGGTGTCTTCAAAGCAACCGGCAATCGGTCGCCTTTCGTCGAGCCCGTCGAAGCCAAGAGAAAGTATTTTTCGCGGGAACTCGATCGTTGTGTGCGGGATCTGGGGGTCGCGTTCGCGCAGAACCCACACTTTCCGATCAACACCCTGTGTCTCATGCGAACGGCCCATGCGGCTCGCTCGCTCGATGTCTTCGAGTCGTTTCATTCTGCGATCTTCCGCGCCTTTTGGGCCGAAAGCGCCGATCTCGGACAGCCTGACATCGTCGCCAAGGTTCTCGACGCCGAGGGTCTCGAGGGAAGTGAGGTCGTTGCGGCCGCCGGATCGGACGAGATCAAAGCAGCCTTGCGGGCGACGACCGACGAAGCGGTGGAGCGAGGCGTCTTCGGTGCGCCGACTTTTTTTGTCGGAGACGAAATGTTTTTTGGCAACGATCGATTGGAGGCCGTCGAGCGGTATCTGGGAAGAGAGGTGAGGCATGTCTGACCAGCCCGTGGCAGTTGTATTCGGAGCGGGTGAAGGCCTTGGCGGAGCGATTGCACGTCGGTTCGCGCGGGGCGGGTACCACACCTGCGTCGTGCGGCGAAACGTCGATCAGCTCGAGGGTCTTTGCGAAACGATTCGTGAGGCCGGAGGGGCGGTGACTGCCTACGCTGTCGACGCGCGAAAAGAGGAACCCGTGGTCGAGTTCTTCGATCGTGTCGAGAAGGACATTGGCCAGATCGAGGTCGCCGTCCACAATATTGGTGCCAATGTTGCGATTCCCATCGTCGATTTCCCGGCGAAGAAATTTTTCAAGATCTGGGAGATGGCCTGTTTCTCGGGTTTTCTACTCGGCCGTGAGGCCGCGCGACGAATGCAACCGAGGGGAAAGGGAACGATTCTCTTTACCGGCGCGACCGCGAGCACTCGAGGTCGTCAGGGAATGGCGGGGTTTGCGGGCGCGAAACATGCGCTTCGTGCGCTTGCACAGAGCATGGCGCGTGAGCTCGGACCCCAGGGAATTCATGTTGTCCATACGATCGTCGACGGCCCAATTGACATGCCTTGGATTCGCGAGAATTTCCCTGAGATGGTCGAGTCGAGACCCAAAGACGGTCTCTTGCAGCCCGATGATCTGGCCGAGAGCTATTGGATGCTTCATTCACAAGCGCGCAGCGCCTGGACCTTCGAATTGGATCTGCGCCCCTTCATGGAACCCTGGTAGTTCGCGCCCGACGCGAGGAATGGACGAAGATGAGTATTCGATCGCGGTTCAAACCCTGGCTTCAAGACCTGGCCATGCGCCAGATGAATCCGCTTCGTGCGGACACCATTGAAAAGGCGCAGGGAGACGTTCTCGAGATCGGATTCGGGACGGCCCTCAATCTCCAATTCTACGGTGCCGTCGTGAAGAGCCTGGTGGGCCTCGACCCGATGGATGTTGCGAACGTGGGAAAAGTTCAGCGACGAATCCGGGCTGCGAAGTTTCCGATCGAGCGAAAGGCGTTGCGCGCGGACGGTGTTCTGCCTTTCGATCGAGCCCGCTTCGACACGGTCGTGACGACCTGGACGCTGTGTTCGATTCCGGATGTCGCCAAGGCACTCCGCGAGATGCGGCGTGTGCTCAAGCCCGGGGGTCAATATCTTTTCATCGAGCACGGCCGTGCTGAGGATGACGGCACGGCGAGATGGCAAGATCGGATCAATCCCATTTGGAATCGGGTCTGCGACGGATGCAACATCAATCGAAAGATCGATCGACTCGTTCTGGACGGCGGATTCGAGTTGGAGCGAATGGACCGCTTTCGCGCGAGGGGTCCCGGCATCGCCGCGCAGATGTATCGGGGTGTTGCGACGCGATGAAGGAAGACAAGAGACGGGCGCTCGAGACCGAAATGCGTGGTTTCGTGGGTCGTTTGATCGGTCCGCCCGTGACGGGTCGCGACCCGGTCAACGAAGCGATGATTCGCCAATGGTGTGATGCGACGGGCGAGACCCACCCGGCCTACCTCGATCCCGAGGCCGCCAAAAGGACCGTCCACGGAGAAATCGTGGCCCCGCCGACGATGCTTCAGGCCTGGACGATGGACGGCTGGGCGATGCACGAGGGCTATGACGAACCCCGCAATGAACAGCAAAGGCTTCATAAGCTGCTGGCGGAGAACGGCTACACCGGCGTACTCGGGACGAATACGGAAGAGAACTACACCCGCTATTTGAAGCTCGGTGAACGAATCTCGGCGACGACCCTGATCGAGGAGATTTCCGAAGAGAAGGCGACCGGAGTCGGTGTCGGGTATTTCATCACGACGAGAACCCGCTTCGAAAATCAGGACGGCGAAGAGTTGGGGTCGATGATGTTTCGAGTCCTTCGCTTCAAGCCGGCCGGGCAAGCAGCGGCCCGCTCAGATGCGAACGCTTCGACCGAGGGGGCTCCGCAGAAACCGTCCCGTATCAAGCCGCCGATGGGCCACGACAATGGCTGGTGGTGGGAACGGGTTGCAGCCGACGATGTCCTCCCGATCCAGCGCTGCACGAGTTGTCAGAAGCTTCGCCATCCCCCGCGTCCGATGTGTGATTCTTGCGGCTCGCAGGAATTCGATTCGATCGATGCCAGTGGAAAGGCCACCCTCCATACCTTTACCGTGATTCACTATCCGCAGGTTCCCGGCTACGAGTACCCCATCATCGCGATCATCGTCGATCTCGAAGAGGGAGAGCGGATGGCTTCGACCCTGGTCGAGTGCAAGCCCGAAGACGTTTCGATCGGGATGGCGATCGAGGTCGTGATTCATCGAGACGAAGACGGCTTCAAGATTCCCTTCTTTCGTCCCGCGCGAGGATAGGATGCAAAGGACACTCAGCTTGCAGGACATCGAGGTCGGTCTGGTCCTGCCGGAACTCGATCTTCCGATCACCTCGACGATCGTCGTTGGCGGGGCGCTCGCCTCACGGGATTTTACGCCCGTTCATCACGACAAGGCCGCGGCCGTGGCCCAGGGGCTTCCGGACATCTTTATGAATATCTTGACGACGCAGGGGATCTGTAGTCGTTATGTCACCGATTGGGCGGGCCCCAATGCGATCGTTACGCGGGTGCGTACGAAATTGGGCGGGCCCAACATGCCCGGCGATACGCTCCAGGTTCGTGGAACCGTCGTTGCCGTCGAGGGCGATACGGCCGAGATCGAGGTCATTGGGAACAACGCGTGGGGCAACCACGTAACCGCGATCTTCACGATCCGACTCACCTGAGGAGCGTTTTGATTCATGCCTACGACACTCCATGACGAAGCGGCGATCGCCGGAATCGGTCAGACGGCCTATAGCAAGAACTCGGGTGTTTCCGAGCTGCATCTCGCGACGGAAGCGGTTCGAAACGCGATCGACGACGCCGGCATCTCGCCGGATGAGGTCGACGGCCTCGTGACCTACACGATGGATTCGAGCGATGAGGTCGAGGTCGCTCGTGCCGTAGGGATCGGGGACATGACTTTCTGGAGTCAGGTCAACTACGGCGGTGGGGCGGCGGTCGGTCTGCTCGCGCATGCGGCGATGGCGATCGCGACGGGGGCTGCGAAGAACGTCGTCGTGTATCGCGCCCTGAACGGGCGGTCGGGCCAGCGAATGGGTCAGGGGCTGTCGGGGAACATCATTTCGAGCGATCTGATTCATTGGTCCTGGTATATGCCCTACGGCTTGCTGACGCCGGCCTCCTGGATCGCTCTTCAAGCCAGACTCTATATGGAAAAGTATGGCGCGACCTCGGAGCATCTCGCGCACATCGCGATGACCCAGCGCAGACACGCGCAAAACAACCCGAATGCCGCCATGCGCGATCGACCGATGTCGATGGACGATTACATGAACTCGCGCATGATCTGCGAGCCCCTGCGTCTCTTTGATTGCTGCCAGGAAGACGACGGGGGTTGTGCGTTGCTCCTCACGTCCCCGGAGCGCGCGCGAGACATGTCGCAGAGGCCGGTGATCCTGCGCGCGGTCACGCAGGCTTCCTTCGCTGGGCAGGAGCAGATGACGAGCTTCTATCGAGAGGATCTCGCGGCGCTGCCGGAAATGGAATTGGCCGCGCGGAGGGTCTACGAAATGAGTGGATTGGGTCCGAAGGATATCGATGCCGCGTGCCTCTATGATGCTTTCACCCCCGAGGTCTTGATGCAGATCGAGGCCTTCGGATTCTGTGGTCGGGGTGAGGCCAAGGACTTCGTGACCGCGGATTCGCTCACTCTCGGCGGGGCGCTTCCGAATAATACGCATGGGGGGCTTTTGTCTGAAGCCTATCTGCACGGCCTGAATAATCTGGTCGAAGGGGTAAGGCTGATCCGAGGCACATCCTGCAACCAGCCCGAGGGCGTCGAACACGTATTGGTGACAAGCGGGGTCGGCGTGCCGACGGGGGCCGCGATTTTCGGCCAGGCCTAATTCGATTTCGAGAGCGCTGCCTTCGCGACTTCGGCGGCCCATCGGTAATTCGATTTGCCGTTTGCATGCCGTTCCAGCCGATCGACCCGGACGATGTGCTTGGGGGCCTTGTAGGCCGCAAGATTCTCTTTGACGGACTGGATCAGCGTCTGATCTTCGACTTTGGGATCGCTCAGCTGAACGACGGCCGTGATCGCCTGGCCCCACCTCTCGTCCGGTACGCCCACCACATTGCAGTCCGCGACGGCCGGATGGAGCTTGAGTGCCTCCTCGACCTCCTCTGGATAGATCTTTTCGCCACCGGAGTTGATGCAGGCCGAGCCCCGACCGAGCAGGATGATCGTTCCGTCTTCTTCGATCGTGGCGTAGTCACCCGGGATCGAATAGCGACGACCCTCGATCGTGGGCCAGGTCTCTTCGCTCTTTTTGGGGTCGTTGTAGTATCCGGTGGGCAGCGGGCCGCCAAGCGCGAGCCGGCCGCGTTCACCCGAGCCGGGCACGACTTCCTTGCCCTCGTCGTTGATGACTTTCGTGAATTCCCCAAGACTGAAACTGGCGGTCGTGGCCTTGCCCGGGTCCGATTCGAGCTTCGAGGCGAAACCCACGCCTTCGGACGATCCCAGCGAATCCAACAGACGCATTTTTGGGTTGAAGCTCAGCAGGGCTTGTTTGACCGGCGCACTCCACATGACACCCGAGGAAATGATCAAGAAGATCGACGATAGGTCATAGGGCTTGGCGAGATCCTTCGCCTCTTGCAGTGCGTCGATCATCGGCCGACTGAACGCGTCCCCCACGATCGTCAGGTGTGTGACGCGATTGCGTGCCACCGACGCAAAGAGCGCCGCGCCGGAGAACGAGCGCTCCGGGAGAGTGATCACTGTGCCGCCCGTGAGGTGAGTCGTGAGCGCGGCCATGCCGGAAGTGCCGTGCATGAGCGGAGCGGCCGCGAGTTGACGTGTTATACGCCCCGATTCGGCGATGCTGCGAACGGCTTCGAGGACCTCTGGAATGGTTTGCGGGACCGGTCGTCTCAATCCGGCAAAGGTCGCCTTCATCGTCTGGATAAGGTTTCCGTGGGGCCACATGACACCCTTCGGATTCCCCGTTGTTCCGCCGGTGAAGAGCATCCAGAGATCGTCCGAGGAGCGTTCGATTCGGGGAGCGGGTTCGCATTGGCCGATCAACTCTTCGTAGCCGGTCGCCCAATCGGGTGATGACTCTCCGCCGATCTGCACGAGCAGGCGAAGCTTCGGCAGGTCGCCTCGAATCGCATCGATGGCTTCGGTCAGGGAATCCGAGAAGAAGAGCGCCTGTGCGTCGGCACCCTCGAGGAGCGAAAAGAGTTCCTTCGCGGTGTAGCGGAAGTTGACATTGAAGGGCGTGACGCGTTGTTTGAAACAACCGAATTGGACTTCGGAATACTCGACACCGTTGTAGAGAGCGAGTCCGATATTGGCTTCGACCGGAAGGTCGGCCGCCGCTAGCGCGCTCGCGACGCGTGCTGCACGATCCTCATACGCGCGCCAGTCTCGGCGGACGTCCCCACAGATCAAGGCTTCGGATTCAGGGATCTCGTCGGAGATCGCCTCCCAGGCTGTCGCGAAATTGAGGTCCATGGGGGGATCATCGCGCGCCGATGCGCGCCCGTCGAGGCCCGCGGAAGCGGCTCGGGTTCAACCCGCCATGGCGCCGAGTCGGGACAGAACGCTTTGGGCCTCGGCCATCGTCTTCGCGACGATTTCCTCACACGAGAGAATGTCGTCGATTCCGCCGGCGCCCTGACCACAGGGCATGCAATGGCGATCCGCGTCGATTCCCTCCGTCGCGCCGCCGAGTGCGGCCATCACGCCTTCCTGGATCGAAGCGTACATCTGTTCGGGAAAGCGTTGGATCGCGCCGGGGGTACGTTCTTTCAGCTCGACATGTGCATTGCGGATCACGCGCATGGGCTTGCCCGAATAACAGCGCGTGACGACGGTGTCCTCCGAGCGCGTCGCGCCGATCTGCTTCTTGTAGGCTTCGGCGGCCCGAGCCTCATGCGACGCGATGAACCGCGTTCCCATCCAGGCGCCTTGTGCGCCCAAAGACAACGCGGCCGCCAGGCCCCGTCCGTCGACGATGCTGCCCGCGCCGAGCACGGGAATGTCGACCGCATCGACGATCTGTGGAATCAGCGCCATGCCCGCAACTTTTCCAGTATGCCCACCGGCTTCTGTTCCCTGTGCGACGACGGCGTCGCAACCGGCTTCCTGCGCAGCGATCGCATGGCTGACCTTGCCGCACATGCTGACGACGAGAACGCCGTTGTCGTGGCATTTCTGGATGATGGGGCCGGGGACCCCGAGGCCGGCGATGAACGAACTCGCTCCTTCTCCGATGATGATGTCGATCGCAGCCATCATCTGTTCGGGAAGGGCGGCGAGCAGGTCGACGCCGAAGGGTTTGTCGGTCAACTCGCGAACCCGACGCATCTCACGCCGGATGCCCTCGGGTTCCTCTGCCGCCATGCCGAGCGTGCCGTAGCCGCCGCTTTCGGAAACCGCGGCGCAGACGTCGGCGTACGAGACTCCTCCCATGCCGGCCAGGAAGATCGGAACGTCGATCTTGAATAGATCGCAGATGGGTGTCTTGAGTGTCATTCGAGCAGGGTATCGCAGGGTTTGGGATCGGCGACTCGACCCGACGCTCGATGCCGTGAAACGACAAGATCTGATAGCTTTCGATTGCGCCCGTCTCGAATGGTATTCGAAACCGAAAAGGAGTCTCCCATGCCCGCCAGCCAACCCCGGCCCGAACAATTTCAAGCGCTTCTCGAGCGCAAGCCCGAGGGCGAGATCTACATGCTGAACCTACTGAAATTCAAGCAGAAGGCCGAGTATGAGGACGGCCGGGAAACGGATCTGACCGGTCAGCAGGCGTATGGCATCTATGCGGCTGCTGTGAGCAAGATCATCACCGAGATGGGCGGCAGTTTCGTCTGGGGCGGTCAGACCAACGTACTCGTGATCGGCGATGGCGATCTCGAATGGGATACGGTGGGAATCGTGCGATACCCCTCCTTCGAAGCTTTTACGGGTATGACACAGAGTGAGGCCTATCAAAAGATCCACGTCCATCGGGACGCCGGTCTCGCGCACCAGATCCTGATCAACTGCCTCGGTCCCGAGCAAGCCGCATCCGCCATCACAGCCACGACCGCTTGACCTCGACATCGGCAGCGACGACGGCGGCGGCGACGACGGTGTCGATCTATTCCTTCGAGAGTCCGACGGTCAGGACGGGACAGGGCGCGGTTCGTGCAACGCGATCCGCCACACTGCCCAGCGCGACGTGTTTGAGCCCCGTCAATCCCCTCGTGCCCATGACGATCAGATCCGCCGGTCGACTCTTGGCTTCCTCGACGATCGCGACGGCGGCAGACTGCTCGACCGCCACTCCCGTCGCCTTGATGCCCTGTGCTTCGAGTTCCTTGGCCGTCTCTTCGACCTGGGTTCGCGCGTGACTGCCGAGTTGTTCGAAAAAACCGTCGGGTAGGACATATCCACCCGCCGTCATGGGCGAGGCCATGGGGATCTCGACGCGGTAGGCGTGGATCAATACGAGTTCGGCCTCGAATTTCTTGGCGAACTCGACGGCCGTCTCGATGGCGTTGTTGGCGCTCTCCGAAAAGTCGGTTGCGACCAGAATCGTCTTGATATCCATTGCATCCTCTCCCTGTATTTGCTCTCCGCTTTGTTCGAATCGGCTTGATCCGATCCGATCCGATCCGATCCGATCGAGCGCCTCGACCGGTCGAACTCGTCCATCTGCACTGCAACGCCTGTGCCGCGAGCGGAAGAAGCAGCCGCACGGGAGAGGATCGCATGTGAAGAATTGTCTCGCCACGGGGTGAACGGTCTCTTCTCGGGGCGATGGGCACGTCATTCCGGATCGGAAACGCGATGTATTCGGACATAGCGGCGTCATCGGTCCTTCCGACCCGGCACAGGATTTGCGTCTTCATCGCCTCGTCGACGACGGCTCCACCAGTCGGTGGACGACTCCAACATGAGGTTTGCAGATGGTGAGCGACGAGTTCGAAGGGGATTGGAAGTTGAATGCGAGTTGCCAGACGCTTCTGGCGGAGGACGCGGCGCCCGAAGACGGCTTTGACGAGATTCCGATCGAGGTATGTATGCGGCTGCTTCGCGATGGGGCGGTGGGTCTGTTGGCACTCCCCGGCTCGGAAGCACCCGACGTGCGCCCGGTGAATTTTGCGCTCCGCAGACGGCAGCTCGTGATGCGAACGGGTCGCGGTCGCCTCTTCGAAGGGGCGCGCCAAAAGGAACCCGCTTCCTTCGTCATCAGTGAATCCGACCGTCTCGAACATTCGGGTTGGAGCGTCGTCGTGACCGGGCGACTTTCGATCTGCGATCCGACCGACTCCGCCATTCGCTCGGGGGTTCGATCCTGGGCGAGGGCCGACAAGCGCGATTGGATCCTGTTGTCGATCGAGTGTGTGAGCGGTCGTCGCATTTCGACGAGGGCAGGGCGGTGATGGCGTCGCCTCGGGCGCGAGAATTGGACCGATGGGGCCGGGCCTTGGAGAAGGGGAACGAGGCGCGTTTCTTCATGGCCGTCTACCGGCATTGGTTTCGCGTCGAATGGACGGGACTCGAACACCTTCCCAAGCGAGGCGGTGCGCTGCTCGTTTCGAATCATTCCGGCATGATGCCGATCGACGGCGGCATCATCCAATACGGAATCGAGGAGGAAACGGGCCGAAAGACCTATTCCCTCGCCCACCACGGGTTTTGGCGCGTCCCCTTCGCCGGGCAGTTCTTGAACAGGATCGGGGGGGTGGTGGGTCATCCCGAGAATGCACACCGGCTTCTTCGTGACGAAGGCGCTTTCGTCGTGGTGTTTCCAGAGGGCGAGAAGGGCCCCCTCAAGTCGAGGGAAGACCGATACCGTCTTCAGCGCTTCGGTCGCGGCGGGTTCGTGGAAACCGCGATGCGCGCAGGGGTCCCCATCGTTCCGATCGCTGTGATGGGGACCGAGGATACGACCCCGGTCCTCGGCGTGCTCCACGTGGCTGGCTATCGCTACCCGATCACGCTCAATGCCCTGCTTTTTGGCCCGATCCTCGGTGCCGTCGCCCATTTTCCGGTCAAGATTCGAGCACGCGTGCTTGCGGCGATTCACTTCGATCAGCCGCCGGATGAGGCCGGCTATTCGAGAAGTTTCCTGATGGATTCCGCCGAAAGCATTCGGAGCGATCTTCAACAGGCGCTCGACGAAATGCTCGCGCAGAGAGAGAGCGTGTGGCTGGGGTAGCGACATGAGACGATTGATCGTATTAGGCGGAGGGTCGCCGATCGGCCGGAGAGTGGTCGATTCGCTGAGGCGCCAGAATGAATACGAGTGCGTGGTTGGAATCGAGCGTTTTCCCTTTCGGGATCCGGCGAGGAATGAGGATCTCGAATTCCATTCCTGGTTTCCGGATCATCGGCCCTTCGCCGAGTATCTACTGAAGGAGGAGATCGATACCGTCATTGATTGTGGGTTGGTCCGGGATCGTGCCGAGACGGTGGCGCAACCCTCGGGTGCCAACGTCATCTCCTGCAGGTATCTCGGAGCGGCGCTCGCGAGCCCTCGCTCGCCTATTCGAAGCTGGATTCTGGCTTCGTCGACGGCGTTCTACTCGAGTGAGCGCTACATGCCTCTATTGCACAAGGAGACCGAAGCGAGCGCCCGCCTGGCCAGTGCTCTCGGCGCCTCGATCGCCGAGG
>SMVA01024941.1_pt1 | contig 15547 bp, 12 predicted proteins | sample 2456451 | NCBI WGS metagenome assembly SMVA01 (sample SAMN11095933, study PRJNA526329) | marine sediment metagenome | biome: Marine sediment; feature: Surficial sediment; material: Deep marine sediment; isolation source: Hadal surficial sediment | place: Pacific Ocean | collected 2014-05 | depth...
GGGGTTCCTGCGCGGCGACTTCCTGTATGAGACGAAAAAATATACGACGGTGACGAATTTAGCGACCATTGGTGAACGTAAAAACGTGAATTTTCGCACCGGGATCGATGCCGACGCCTGGACGCTGACGTTTTATGTCCGCAACCTGCTGGACGACGATACGCCGATCGCCTTGTTCAACTTCGTCGATTTTGCCGCGCAAAAGAAAGGTCAGGGCCCGGAGGGAAACGGACAGTATGACTTCGTCGACCTGGTCGGTCCGTTCGACGGCACGATTGATACCGTGAACGGGGCGCCAAACAATACGCTGAACCCGCGGATGGGGGCGCTGAATCCACGGCGTGGGCGCGACTGGGGCCTGGAGTTCCAATACCGCTTCTAGGGTTAATTGGGGTCAGACCCCATTGCCCCGACTTTCTGATGCTAAATCGCAGTTTCTCGAAAAAAAATGGGGTCTGACCCCAATTACCCGGCGATTCGTGCGATTTCCTCCATTTCATCGGCCGTCGGTTCCCAGCCCGCGGCGGCGACGTTCTGCCTGATCTGCTCGGGTTTCGTGACGCCGGCGATGACGCTGGACACGAACGGCTGGGCAGCCAGCCACCCGATCGCGATTTCCAGCACGCTGCGGTCGATTTCCTCGCCGTAAGCCGCGAGCTTTTCAACGATCGCGTAACGTTCGTCGGTCGCGAAAATGCCGCCGCCGCCCCATTTGCCGAAACGCGTGTCGGCCGGGGCTTTTTCGCCATGTTTGTATTTCCCCGTGAGCAGACCGCTTTCGAGCGGAAAGTAGGGCAGTATGCCGGCGTCCTGCTGTTCGGCGACCGGTACGAGGTCCTGCTCTATACCTCTGAACAACAGGCTGTAGCGATTCTGTGCCGAGACATACGGACTCAGGCCGTTCGTTTCGACCACCTCGGCGGCCTCGGTCAGTTGCGCCCCGGAGTAATTCGAGCAGCCGATGTAGCGGACCTTGCCTTGCTGAACGAGATCATCGAGCGCACGCAAGGTTTCCTCGATGGGCGTGCCGGTGTCGGGAAAGTGATGTTGATACAGATCGATGTAATCCGTGCCGAGCAGCTCGAGGCTCGTCTCGACCGATGCCATGATGTGTGCCCGGGAGCCGCCGCCTTCGTCCGCGCCGCCGCCGCCGCCTCGCTTCGCACCGAACTTCGTCGCCACGATGACGTCCTTGCGGGCCGCGCCGAGGGCCTTGCCGAGCAGCGCTTCCGCCTTGCCGTGCGGGCCGCCGTAGATCGCGGCGACGTCGAAGAAATTGACGCCGACATCGAGTGCCGCCGCGACGATCTCATCCGTCTCGGCCTGATCGCACATCATGCCGAAATTCATGCAGCCGACCCCGACCGAGGAAACCTCGATGCCGGAACTGCCCAGCGGTTTTAATTTCATAATCTTGGCTCCTTGGCTTACCAGAAATGGGTCCAGCGTGAATTCTTGGTGAACATCGCGAACGCTTCGCGCTTGTCCTGCGGCAGCGTTTCCAGGTAACTGCTGTCATCGTAGCGGGTCCGATACTGGTCGAATATCGGGCGGTACAGGTCCATATGGACGTCCGGGATACGGTGTTTCTCGCGGAACCCGACGATCGGAATCGTTGCGAATTTTCTGCATTCGAAGACGTCGGCCCTGGCCAGTTCGACACCTCTCGGCCCGAAGATCGCCGATCGTCCGGGTCCGCCATGGGACTCGTCCTCGAAAAAGCCCGGCAGGCGCTCGTGCGTGCTGATCGAATTGTTCGTGATCATGGTGTACAGGCTGTTGTGATACGAGGTCAGCCGCATGTCTTCATATTCGAACCCGCCCGTCGCGACCCGGCAGATGATCTCCGCGCCCTTGAACGCCATGCATCGGAACAACTCGGGCTCGAATTGCACCGCCGACATCGCGATGTTGCCGATGTCGGTGCGCGCGACCGGCACGACGGCATCGATGCCGTACATCTCGATGAACCGGTCGTAAACGTCATAGATCGTCGACGTGTATTGTTCGGACCCCGGGAAAAGCCCGCGCACGTTGCGCTGCTTCCAGTGTTTCGCGACGATGTCGCCGTCGGGGCCGACCATGATCATGAGGTGCAGGATATGCCCGGGCCAGTTCTCGGGATCTTTCGCGTAGGCGCCGAACACGATGTAGCAATGGTACTGTTTGGCTTTCTGGCAAACCTCGTCTATTTCGGGGCCGGGAACCTCGAGGGCGAGGTTATGATGCTGTTCGCGCGTCCATGCGCTGAAGCCCGTGATCGGGAACTCGTGGAATAACAGCAGATCGCTGGGCATCCCGAATCCCTGTGCGATGTCGATGCATTCGAGGAAGTAGTCGAGATTCCTGCGGATATCCGGACCCGGGTTGGCGCCGTCCACACCCGAGACGCGGGTCTGGACCACGGTCGCCACGATATCGTTTTTGCGCAGCGGCACTGTCGGGTAGGTGCCGTCTTCCCGGACCATGGGCGCGGCCGCCTCGTTATTACTTGTCATTATGCGAGGTCTCCTGGATGTTCGGATATAATCAACCCTTTTCAGGCTATCATAGCCGTCATGGCCACTAAAGCACGGGACACGGCCGCGCCGAAAATCGAGCCCGATCCGAAACCGATCCGGACCGGCGCAGAATACATTGCGAGCCTGCGCGGGCGGAATCTCAAGGTCTACCTGTTCGGCGAACTCGTGGACGAACCCGTGGATCACCCCATTATCCGGCCTTCGATCAACGCCGTCGCCGAGACCTACGACCTGGCTCAGCGTTATCCTGAACTCGCGACCGCAAAATCACCGCTGATCGGCGAGCGCGTTAACCGGTTCCAGCATATTGCCGAGAGCGCGGAGGATCTCGTTCTGCAGAACAAGATGCAGCGCCGGCTCGGGCAACTGACGGGCACGTGCTTTCAGCGCTGTGTCGGCATGGATGCGCTGAATGCGCTGCATTCGGTCACCTACGAGATCGACGAGGCGCACGGCGGGAATTACCACGCCCGCTTCAAGGCGTTCGTCGCCATGGTCCAGCGGCGTGGCTACATGATCGGGGGGGCCATGACCGACGTGAAGGGCGATCGCAGCAAGGCCCCGCATGAGCAGGACGATCCGGACCTGTTCGTGCACGTCTCCCGGCGCACCGATGACGGCATATATATAAGTGGCGCGAAGGCCAGTCAGACGGGCTGCGTGAATTCACACTGGCTGATCATCATGCCGACCATGCGGCTGGGCGAGGGCGACAAGAACTATGCCATCGTCGGCGCGATCCCGGCCGATGCGGATGGGATCACTTATATCTACGGGCGCCAGTCCTGCGATACGCGCAGCATGGAGGAGGGCGATATCGACGCCGGCAACGCCCGCTTCTCGGGCCAGGAGGCCATGCTCATCTTGGAGGACGTGTTCATTCCGTGGGACCACGTATTCATGGATGGCGAGTATGAATTCGCGGCCATGCTCATCGAGCGCTTCACAACCTATCACCGGCGCAGCTATGTCTGCAAATCGGGCGTCGGCGACGTGCTGATCGGGGCCGCGGCCACGATTGCGGACTACAACGGCGTCGACAAGGCTTCCCATATCAGGGACAAGCTGGTCGAGATGACGCATCTCAATGAGACGGTCTACGCCACGGGCATCGCCTCGAGTTACCAGGCGCGGGAGCTGAAGTCCGGCGTCTATATCAACGACGACATGATCGCGAATGTTTGCAAGCATCACGTGACAAAAATGCCTTACGAGATCGCGCGTCTCGCCCAGGATCTGGCCGGCGGGCTCATGGTCACGCTGCCGTCCGAAAAAGATCTCGACCACCCCGAACTCGGCGTGCTGATCCGGAAATACCTCAAGGGGCGCAAGGAGATCGCAACCGAGGACCGCATGCGGATCCTGCGCCTGATCGAAAACATGACGCTGGGCCGCAATGCCGTCGGCTATCTGACCGAATCCATGCACGGCGCGGGCTCGCCGCAGACGCAGCGCATCCAGATCGGCCGGCAAATGCAGATCGAATTCAAGAAGCAACTGGCGAAGACTCTGGCCGGCATTCCGCCGGGTTCGGCCGAACAAATATCGGACGAACTGTCGGAATACATGGGCAGAGTGTTTGCGCCGGATGAATCCAGCTAACCCACTGCGCAATGCGAGTTTTCGCAGCCTCTTTTTAGCCCAGGTCATAGCGCTGGTCGGCACCGGGCTCAGCACGGTCGCGCTGACATTGCTCGCTTACGATCTCGTCGGCGGCAACGCGGGCGCCGTGCTCGGGATCGCGATGGCGTGCAAGATGGTCGCGTATGTCGTGTTCGCGCCGATCGTTGGCGGGTTGGCGCACCGGCTGCCGAGAAAGTTTTTCCTGATCTCGATGGATATCGTGCGTGCGGGTGTCGTGCTGGTCATGCCGTTCGTGACCGAGATCTGGCATATTTACGTACTGATCTTCGTGCTCAACCTTTTTTCGGCCGGTTTCAAGCCCGTGTTCGCGGCCACGATACCCGACATCGTTCCCGAAGAACGTGAGTACACGCGTGCGTTGTCGATGTCGCGCCTGGCCTATGACCTCGAAAATTTACTCAGCCCGCTGCTCGCGGGTTTGGCGTTGCTCTTTATGACGTACACGGGGCTGTTCGTCGCAAATTCCGTGGCGTTCCTGGTCTCCGCGGTCCTGATTCTTGGCACAGCGCTGCCGCCGAGCGGGAAGGTCGTCCGTATCGGCACCATCGCCGATGAAATCAGCTTCGGTTTGCGCGCCTATCTCAGGACACCACGCCTGCGCGGCCTGTTGGCCCTGTACATGGCAGTCGCCAGCGCGAGCGCTATGGTCATCGTCAATACGGTTGTGTACGTGCGCGAATACCTCGGCCGCGCCGAGTCCGACGTCGCGATTGCGATGGCGGCCGCGGGCGGTGGATCAATGCTCGCTGCGTTGACTTTGCCGAAAATACTCGACCGGGTCCCTGATCGTCCCGTCATGCTGCTCGGCGCCACCGTCATGGCCCTGGGGCTGGCCCTGATTTATTCGGGTCCCAACTTTACCGGCGTGCTCGCCATCTGGTTCGTGATCGGGCTGGGGTGGTCGCTGGTGCAGACGCCGGCCGGGCGGGTCGTCAACCGGTCGGCATCGCCCGCCGACCGTTCGGCGTATTTTTCGGCGCAGTTTGCGCTGTCACATATGTGTTGGTTGATCTTCTATCTGGTCGCCGGACAGCTCGGTGCGCGGATCGGCATCGAGTTCACGTCGCTCCTTCTGGCCGGCGGCGTGCTGCTGTTCGCGATGCTGGCCGCTGCGCTCTGGCCCCACCGCGACCGGTCCGTCCTCGAGCATACGCACGCGCCGGAGGTCCACGAGCACGAGCATACGCTGGGCGAACATCACGCCCATGATCACGATGGCTCGGAAGGGCCCGAGCCCCATGCACACGTCCACCGGCATACGCCATTGCGTCACGCACACACGTTCGTCATTGATGACCATCACGCCATCTGGCCGTAAAAACAGAGAAATTTAATAGGGTCAAAAATTTAATGGGGTCAGACCCCATTCCCCTTAAATTTCCAATGCTTTTCGCCAGTTTCTCGAGGAAATGGGGTCAGACCCCATTCCCCTTAAATTTCCAATGCTTTTCGCCAGTTTCTCGAGGAAATGGGGTCTGACCCCATTAAATTTTTGACCCTATTTTCAGTCCGCGACGGGTGTGAGTTTCAGCACGCTGTGAATCACGTCGGCCGTGACGTAAATGATACCGTCGGCGCCGACGATTACACCGGTCGGCAGGAAGGTCTTCGGCGGCCCCATGAATGGCGGCAAGCCGATCGGCAGGTCTGACGCGAGCACCGTGAGGTCGCCCTTGCCGCCATCCCGGTCGATTGCGATGATCCGTTTCGCGCCGACCTCCGCGAGCACCAATCGCCCGTCATGCATCAACGCGATGCCTTCCGGCTGGTCCAGCCCATCGCGAATGACCATTCGTCTGCCGTCGTCGATGTCGATCGCCGATACCACCCCGTCGGCGGCCTCGGTGACATAAAGAACGCCGTCGTCGGCCAGCACAAAGCCGAGTGGCCCGCCCAGGTTCTCGGTCACGATCTCCGGTTCGTCATCGTAGGGCGGATGCAGACGCAGAATTCGGCCCGTCCCGTATTCGGCGACCAGCACGCTGTCGTCCGGCATGATCTTGATCGCGTAAGGATTCGAAAAACCGGTCAGCGTTTTGGTCGGCGCGCCGGTGTTTGCGTCGATCCATTGAATTTGCCCGAATGCAAAACTGGACAGGACCACGATGTCGCCCTTGCGGTCCAGCCACGAAGACCAGATCACGTCGCCTTTCCGTGGCGGCGTTTTGACGTCACCGGTTTCGATGTCGATCAGGCTCTGGCACATCATGCCCGCGACGAAAAGGGTTTCCCGGCCGTCGTACTCGATCAGAATGGCGCCCCCGGGCATTCCGATCGAGCCTGAAATGACCTGCCGGACACGGCCATCGGCCGGGTCGATTTCCGATATCCCGTCGTGACAGTGGTGGGAGACATAGATCAGATCGTCGTCGCTGATCACGAGGTTGTCGATCGGCGGCTCGAGCTGCACGACGAGCTTTTTCGCGCCCGTTTCGGGATCGACCCGGGTCAGCTCCCCGGTCACGATATCGACGACATAGATATAGCCCGCGGAGTCGAGGTTCACGGCGACCGGTCGCGTAAATCCATCGGCAATCTCGGTGACCTCCATCGTTTTCAAATCGATGCGAATCACGGCGCCGGCGTTCATGAGCGGGCCGTAGAGGATGTCGTCGTCGGTGATCTCGAAGCCGTTCAGTCCGAGAAGACCTTCGATCACAATTCGCGGCGGCTGTTCGCCGGTCGGATCGAGTTCATAGAGGTTACCCTCGTCCTCGGTCACCTGGGCCGCGAACAGGCGGCCGTCTTGCGTGAAATAAATCGAGTTGATCATCGGCAGGTCCGTTGCAATCTTCTGCACCTTGCCGCCCGGCCGCATGGCGTGCACGATGCCCATCGGCATCGTCGTCCAGACGATGAGTCCATCCGGACCGATTGCCAGGTCATCGGCAATTCCCCTCGGCGATCCGACGAGCGTTTCCAGTTCGCCGCTGTCGATGTCGAGCCGGGATACGGTGCCGCTCATCATGCTGCCGACGATGAGGTCCCCCTTGGCATCAAAATGCATGCCGTTCGCGCCGTGCAGCGCGGCCTCGGGAATCAGTCTTTCGACCCGGTAGCCCGCAGCAAACGCGCCGGATGCCACACCGAACAGACCAACCAGCAGGCCGGTCAGGAACGTGGTCAGAAACGGGGGGCGCGTCGAGGGTGTAACATATTGCAACATCGGCTTTCCAACAGATGAAATGCGGCCGTCAATATGTCATGGTCGGTGCGGCATAGCAAAGGCCGGGGTCCTGCGAAGCCCAGCCAATTAAAAATCGGGGGGAACTATGAGAGCGCTCGTCAGACAATATCTGGACAATGAATTATCACGCCGCGGGTTCATGCAGCAGCTGGCCGCCCTCGGCGTTTCGCTGGGTTCAGCCGAGGCGCTGTTGGCCAGCCTGTCCAGCGCCGAAGCCGCTGAACTCGAACCGTCAGCCGCGCCCCGGATCGTGGCCGGCAACGGCTCCGATTTATTGTTCGATACGCTTATCGGGGCGGACGTCAAATATGTATTTCACGGTTGCGGTGGTGGCATCAACCGTTTCTTCGATTCGATCGTGACGCGGCCCGAAATCAAGAACTTCCTGGCGACCAACGAAGGCCAGGCCGTTGCCATGGCCGAGGGTTACCACATTGCGTCGGGCGGCGAACTCGGCGTCGCGATCATCCCGAAGCCCGGCCTCATGAATTCCGCCGGCAACATTCACAACGCCATGGTCAACCGGTCGTCACTCATCGTGCTGAGCGCGCGCGAGAACAACCAGTATTCGCAGCGACGCGGCAACATCGAACTCGTCGACTGGCAAGAAGTTCTTGATCCGTTCATGAAGTGGAGCTACAAGATGCAGCAGGTCGAACGGGTGCCGGAGTTCACCCGAAGGGCGGTCAAGGTCGCGCGCACCGCGCCGGGCGGGCCGGTCTTCCTGCAGATGACCGAGGACCTGTATACGACGCAGGGCGAGGGCACCATATTGCCCCAGAGCATGTTCCAGGTTGCCAACCGGGTGAGGGCGACACCGGAGCGCATCGAGCAGGCCGCTCGCATGCTGCTCGAAGCCGAAAACCCGATGCTGACGGTCGGGCTCGAGGTGACCAAGTCCGGTGCCGAGGCCGACGTCATCGAACTGGCCGAATTGCTCGGTATTCCGGTCATGCAGGGCCTGAGCGCGTTTGCCGACTTTCCGAACCAGCACCCGTTGTCGCTCGGCTGGTTCACACGGTTTTCGGGTTATCTGCGCAGGATGGACCTGATGTTGCTGATCGGCAGCCAGATGCCGGACGCGGGCCATTATGTTTTGACCGGTCCGGTACCCGAGCAGGCCAAGGTGGTGCATATTTCGATCGAGCCCGAAATGCTGAGCCTGTCGCGTCCGACCGATCTCAGTATCGTGTCCGATGCAAAAGAGGCGGTCAGGGATCTCATCGACGCCGTCAAGAGCCTCGCGACGGCGCAGCGCATCAAATCGATTCGTGACGCGCGGTATGGGCGGGTAACCGAGGCCATCGTCAAGGACCGCGAGCGCAAGCGCAAGCGTGCGCAAAAGGCTTGGGACGGCACGCCCATCAGCTATGCGCGGCTGACCACCGAGTTGAACGACCTGCTCGACGATGATGCGATCATCGCGTCGGAATCGCTGTTCGACGTCTCGCCGTGGTTCGATCTCGGCTACAACCGGAAAATGGCAATGGGTCCGCAGCCCGGCGAGGTGCTTGGCTGGGCGACCGGCCTCGCGCTCGGCGCGAAGCTCGCACAGCCGGACCGGCAGGTTGTCGCGGTGTCCGGGGACGGCGCATTCATGTTTCAGAACGCGCTCTGGAGCCTGGCCCGCTACGACGCGCCGGTCATGGTCGTGATCTATAACAACCGGGCCTACAACATGAACCGTGCGTTCAGAGGGGCGATGGGCGGCGCGCAGGAGGAGTTGGACAAGGACCTGCTGACCTATCTCGGCGACCCGGACATGGATTTCGCGCTGTATGCGAATGCGCACGGCATCGACGCCGAGACCGTCAACGATACGTCGGATATCAGGCCAGCGATCAAGCGCGGCATCAAGGCCATGAAGGACGGCAAGCCGTATTTGCTGAATGTCAGGGCCGAGCGCTGGCTCGGGGTTGGCGAGGAAACCTGGCATCCCGATATTTCGATCGCGGACATGCGTTCGCGCAAGGTCTGATCATGCCCGGGCGGGTTCTCTGTGCGGCATTACTGGCAGCCTTTTTGGTCATCCTGCCCCATCTCGCGCAGGCGGACGATTCGGCGCCGGGGGCGAAACTCTATGTCAATTTCTGTCAGGGCTGCCACGGTGCGGACCGATCGGGCATCGGCCAATTCGCGGGCGAATTCGAAGCGCTGCAACTTATCCTGGAAGGCGAAACCATCGACCAGATGCCGGATTTCTACGGCGTGTTCGACGACACGGAGGTCGCCGCTCTGTATGCCTATCTGACGACACCTCTCTAGGCCAGAGAATATAGAAAGATTATCGATCCGCGCGGCGCCGGCGCCTGGCGCGCGCAAAAGGCATCAGTGCGAACAAAACCGACCAGTGCATCGCACTGCCGCCGTCGCCACCCGGCGTCGCGACCGAGATGGCAAACTGGTCCGCGTTGTCGCCCTCTGTCACGTCGCTCTCATTCGCCGAAGCCCGCGCGGACAAAGATTTATTTCCCCCTGTATCGCCCATAAAGAGCACGTCGATTTCAAAACTGCCCTGACCGGGCAACGATGCTGTGACACAGGAAACCGAAGAGCAGGTCGCGCCCGACGAAATCAGGCTGTCGATGACGAGGCCGTTGGTGGTCGTGACATCGACGCGGACATCGGTCGCCGGCAGCGATGAGTTATTCCTGATGGATATCGTCGCCATACCGGTTTCGTTGAGGTTCACACTCGCGTCGCCGAAAATGTCGAGACGCAGGTCAGGACTGGCCATGACCGCGATCTGCGTCGACTGCAGGTTATTGCCGACGTCGACGTCACCGACAGCCAGGATATTGTTATCGATCGTGAAACTGCCGACCGAGTTCGTCGTGAATGTCGCCCTGATCGTGGTACCGGCGCCACCGGCCAGCGGATCAATGCGACAGACCGGCGGACTCAGCGTGCAACTGCCGTCACCGACGGTCAGCGCGGTGACCATGATCGAAGACGGTAGACTGAACCAGGCCGTGTTCGAGTTGGCGCTCTCGGTGCCGCCATTCACGAGTTCATAGGTCAGGCTGAAAAAGCCGCCGACGGCCACGGGCATTTGTGCGGCGCCGGCGATTTCGGACGGCGGGGCCAGAATGAGGTCGAGGTAGGGAATCGCCGTGATGCAATTGGCCGCATTGAGGACGGGCCGGATCGAGTCGAGACTGCAGGCCGAAAACTTGTCGTTTGCAAATTGCACGGTCGGCGACATCAGAAACCCGGAGGGTGCCGATTCGCAAGGGCTGCCTGCTTCATTGTCGTGCAATGAACCGAAATTATGCCCCAATTCGTGCGCGATGATCAGCGCTGAAAACCCCGTGTTGACGACGAACTCCGTCAACGAGGCTCCCGAGTTGGTGCATACGCCGGCGCTACCGGGCACGCCGATGAACGCGATGCCCGACAGGTTGCCGGCGAGGTTGCGACCCGTAACGAGATGAGTCAGGCCAAGGGTGCGCTGGTTCGGATCGGAGCTTCGGTAAGAGCGCACTTCATTGAGGAGTGTGTCGCCCACATCGCTGTCGCTGAACGGATCACTTGGGGACTGAAAAGTCGTGACGCTGTCGACGACGATCTCGAGATCCATTTCTTCTGTGAACAGGCCGTCGACGATATTGAACCGCTGCATTAACAACATGTCGGTCGAATTTCCGAGACTGATCGATAATTCATAATCGGCGAGCGCACCCAGCGTGACCGCGCGCCGTGCGCCGAATGCCGCGGCCGCGGGAAGGGCGGTCGCTTGTTCGCCCAGTTCCGTCACCATCTGTGCATAGGCCGTTTGGCCGCTGATCATAGCCATGCCCGGTCCTGACCCGCAACTGAACACGCCCGGGCTTACGACCGTGTCCGCCAGCCGATAAATAATATTGAGAGAATGCTCGCTGGCTGCCGGATCGAGCAGGTTGTCGAGGATTTCGTTCCGCGGCTCGATGACATAAACGTCGGTCGCGTCCCGAAACATGCCGCTGAGTGCGCCCCCGCGGCGCGTCAGGCGAACCCAGGACCCCGGGCTGTCGGCAATCTTGCCACGCCAGAATTTATAGTCACGACCGGCGCGTTGCCGGTTGAGCCGGTGATTCCCGGTCAGGTGAATTTCGAAGCGCCGCCCGAATGCGTCGAAGAGAAGAATTTCGTTCCCATCGGATCCCGCAGTCGTGGAAGATCCGGACGCGGCGGCTGCGCTGACTATTTCTACGAGTGGCTCGTGATACAGGACGGAGAACGGCGCTACGGCCATCGCCGGGCCGGAAATAACTGAGCAGGTCAGGGCAAAGACCAGGCTGATTCTGTCCACGTGAAACGCCACTGATTATTTGCTCTTGATTATTATTGGTGTAGCGGGTTGCGCATTGATGAAGCAATCTGCGCAAATCTGTTTCGATATTTTAGCGCAGTGCAGGGAGCACGGCACGTGCGCGATCGGCCGATCGCCTGAATGGCGCAGTTGGTGCCTGTTAACCCGGCGATTTCGTTAAATCGGTCGCGCTACAGTTGACTTAATAGAGAAAGCCGCGCCGATCAGGTCACGAAACGGTAGACATCGCCGTCGCGGACGATACGACCGGCCGTCGGTGTTGCAAAATGGCTGCCGATCACGAGCATCGGTTCGTCACAGTGGGTCTTGAGGAATTTCTTGCGTGTCGATAGCGCCCGGCTCGTATCGAAGTCAAATGGGTTGCACCAGTCCGGCTTCGCCATCTGGCACGGGTGATGGATCAGGTCACCGGTCACGACCGCGTGCTCGCCGCGCGAAGAGATACGCACGCTAACGTGTCCCGGCGAATGACCGGGCGTGGATTCGAGCCAGATCTCGTCCGTGATCGAATGCCGGGGCGTGATGAGGTCCGCGAGAGCGGCGTCGAATATCGGGCGCACCGAATCGCCGCAGTAATCGCCGAGCACCGTGATGGGTTGCTTGTCGAGCCATTCCCAATCCTTTGCGCTGAACAGGTAGCGCGCGTTCGGGAATGTCGGCCGCCACTCGCCCTCGACCAGCATCGTGTTCCAGCCCACGTGGTCGGGGTGGAGGTGGGTACAGACGACGTAATCGACTGATTCCCTTGGGAACCCGGCCCCCGCAATTTCCTCGAGGAAAGCACCCTGGCGCTCGTTCCACATGGGCACGGAGCGAGGCTTGTCGTTGCCAATGCAGGTGTCGATGACGAGTTTTGTGCCGGCGCTCTCGACCAGCAGTGAAAAGATGCTCGAGATCAGGTTGCCGTCATCGTCGATGAAATGCGGCCGCAGCCATTCGATCGGCAGCACATTTTCGGGCGTCGCTTCCAACACCATAACTTCGGCGGTCATCGAGGTGTCCTCAGTCTCGATAATTCGCGTGATGCTGACATCGCCGATCTGCCAATGTTGCATGTTCCGTCTCCTCAATATTCGGTCACCGGCCGCGCCGGATAAACTTTTCTGTAAGCATCCCGGTCCGAACATCGTTCACGCCAGGCTCTGATCCCCGGGTAATCATCGAGCTCGAAATGCGCCCGGTTCATGAGCGTCAACACCGAGGCCAGGTTTAGATCGGCGACCGTGAATTTCCGGCCGAGCAGATAATCGCCGGAGATATCTTTCGATTTTTCGAGATGGCTTTCGAGCGCGATCAGTGGACGCCGCAACGTTTGTACGGCGGCAGCTTCCTCATCGGTGTCCTTGTCTTTTTTTATGACGCGCTCGAAAAACAGCTGCGCGAGCGGCGGTTCCGTTTCCGTCATGCCCCAGATGCTCCAGGCCGTCGCACGACCCTGATCGCCGGGCTCGTCCGGCCAGAGGTCGCCGCCGTACCGGGCGGCGAGGTAGAGATTGATGGCCATGGATTCGAAGAGTCTGATGTCGCCGTCTTCGAGCGCCGGCACCTTGCCGATCGGGTTGACGCGCGTCACGGTCACCAGCTTGTCTCCGGCCTCGAGTTCCTCGAGATCCCGGTGCTCGTACGCTATGCCAATTTCCTCGAGCATCCAGAGGCATCGGGCCGCCCGGGAGCGGGATGATCCGTATAGTCTGATCATTGCATGATCTCGTGCGTCGATAAGGCCCAAGGATAGCCGAATTTTCGCGTTGCGCCGGGTTACACTGGTCGTCGCTCACGCTTCGGTCAGCGCTCGTCCATTGGTTATCGACAATGGAAAGTTGGTTAATGGGCGATGGGCGACGTGCATAGGGTGATTGCAATCGATAAGCTCAGAAATCGGCTCCAAAAACTACAGCAGCGCGACATGTACCGCCGCCGCCGTATCGTGGGCGGGCCGCAGGGCCGCACGTTGATCGTCGATGGCCGGCGGCTGCTGAATTTTTGCAGTAACGATTATCTCGGGCTCGCCGGCGATGAGCGCATTCGCGATGCGTTCAAGGCCGGCGTTGACGAGTGGGGCGTGGGTGCGGGTGCGTCGCACCTCGTCTGCGGTCATACAGTCGCCCACGAACGACTCGAAGAAGCCCTGGCCGAATTTACGGGCCGGCCGCGTGCGCTGTTATTTTCGAGCGGTTACGCTGCGAACCTGGGGGCCATTAACGCGCTGCTCGGCATTCCGGACCACGTGTTCGAGGATCGTCTGAACCACGCTTCGTTACTTGACGGTGGTTGGATCAGCCGGGCGCGGTTTCACTGGTTCGAGCACCGCGACATGCGTGATCTGGAGGCACAGCTGGCGGACTCGGATCATCGCCGGCTTATCGTCAGCGACGGCACGTTCAGCATGGACGGCGATCTGTGTCGGCTGGATGAGCTCGTTGATGTCGCGAGGCGTCATCAGGCCTGGGTCATGATCGACGATGCACACGGCTTCGGGGTCCACGGTAAAAACGGTTGTGGGCTCGTCGACCCGGATAAATACGACACGACCGACGTCCCCTTACTTATGGCGACGCTCGGCAAGGGTATCGGGACGGTCGGTGCGTTCATCGCCGGCGACGAAGTATTCATCGAAACGCTAATCCAACGCGCGCGCAACTATATTTATACGACGGCATTACCGTCGGCGGTCGCAGTCGCGACGCTGCGGAGTCTGGAGATTGTCGTCGCGGAAGAATGGCGACGCGAGCGCCTGCTCGAACTCGTGCGCCGATTTCGTGACGGCGCAAAGGGCCTGGGCTTCGACCTGCTGCATTCGGAAACGCCGATACAGCCGATGCTGATCGGCGACCCCGGTCGCGCCGTCGCGCTGAGCGCGAGCCTCGAAGAACGGGGCATGTTCGTGACCGCGATCCGGCCTCCGACAGTTCCAATCGGCACCTCGCGGCTGCGTATCACGCTGACCGCAGCCCACGAGACCGAGGATATCGACCGGTTGCTCGAGGCGCTCGATGACGCGGGCCGGGTGGCGGATCGTGAATAAGCGCGCGTTTTTCATCACCGGCACAGACACCGGCGTCGGCAAGACGCTTATTGCGGCCGGGCTGTTGCTGGCGGCCGGGGAGCGCGGGTACCGGACTGCGGGTATCAAGCCCGTAGCCGCTGGCGCCGACGTCCGCGATGAGCAACTCGTTAACGACGATGCCGTGACACTGCAGTCGGTGTCGACGCTGCACCTCGATTACGCGCTCGTCAATCCGTATCTGTTCGAACCGCCGATCGCGCCACATGTCGCGGCGGCTCGGGCGGGGGTGAAACTCAGCGTCGTCGATTTCGTGCGGCATTTCGAGAAACTCGCGGAACTCGACGCGGATCTCGTCGTCGTCGAGGGTGCCGGCGGCTGGCTTGTGCCGATCAACGATACGGAAACCCTGGCCGATGTTTGCGTTGCACTGCAGATGCCCGCAATCCTCGTCGTCGGGTTGCGACTCGGTTGTCTCAACCACGCGCTACTGACGGCCGCGGCGATAGATCACGCCGGTGTTGAAATCGCGGGCTGGGTCGGCAATTGCATCGTCGATGACATGGCGGCCCGCGACGAGAATCTGCAGTGCTTGCGCGAACGCCTGCCGGCGCCCTGCCTCGGCGTCGTGCCGTTTCTCGGATCGGGTCTGATCGAGGAAGACATCGAAGTTTTCCTCGACATCGATACCTTGCTCGAGTGATTGGTGCGTGAACGATTTCGACCGGCAACACATCTGGCATCCGTATACGTCGATGACCGCGCCGCTGCCGGTGTACCCGGTGGCGTCCGCGGCAGGCGTGCGCATCCGCCTGGAAGACGGGCGCGAACTGATCGATGGCATGGCGTCGTGGTGGAGCGCGATTCATGGCTATAAC